>Ga0116174_10002468_pt1 | contig 15973 bp, 6 predicted proteins | sample AD_UKC087_MetaG_FD_89801 | JGI IMG/M metagenome (GOLD analysis project Ga0116174, IMG submission 89801) | Active sludge microbial communities of municipal wastewater-treating anaerobic digesters from USA - AD_UKC087_MetaG | ecosystem: Engineered > Bioreactor > Anaerobic > Digestate | place: USA...
CCCAAGCGCGGCATCGCGGCGTAAGCGCTCCTTCTCTTCGCGACGGCGCGATACCCCGATATCCCGCGGTGTAAAAAAACAAAAGGGGGATCGCGGGGTCCCTTCGGTTACCCCGCGATTACCCCTTGGCGCGATACGCTTTTATACGGACTGATCGCGGGGCTTAGTTAGTATCGCGGTGTCCTGTTGGTTACCACGCGATAACACGCAAGAAGTCAGCCCGTTGGTTACCCCGCGATAACCCTCTTTGTTATGTCACCCCATAGCTTTACCTACACTCATCAGTCAACAATCCGCAACGAGAATGGTATAATCAAAAAACCGAAAAAAACCGGGAGATTGGGCCCCCCTCGTTTTCGGGCAAAGATCGTATCGGTAAATCTCTGGAGGAAAAAGGGATGTATTCCGTTAACTATGAAATGTTGATAAAGAAAGCGCCTTTTGCCTACGCGCTCCATCGGATTGTCCTTGACGAACAGGAGAAGCCTTGCGATTATGTCTTTTTGGAGATTAACGAAGCCTTCGAAAATATGACCGGCCTCAAGGCGGAAAACACGGTTGGAAAACGGGTAACCACGGTATTGCCAGGGATTCTGTCGGATCAGTTCGATTGGATCGCCTTTTACGGAGATATCGCCCTTAACGGCGGCGAAAAAACCTTCGATCAATACTCCGCTCCTTTGAACCGCTGGTATCGTGTAATGGTCCACTCCCCAGAGACCGGATTGTTTTCGACGATCTTTTCCGACATCTCTTCCGAAAAAGCCAAAGCGGAAGAGTTGGAAAGATTCTTCTCGGTTAACTTGGACCTGCTGTGTATCGCTGATACGGACGGTAATTTCCTTAAAGTAAACGAAGCGTGGCACGAAATCCTCGGTTACTCAGTTGAAGAACTGGAAAAGAGCCGATTTCTGGACTTCGTGCATCCGGAGGACTTGCTTCCCACTCTTGAAGCGATGAAACAACTGGACAGTCAGAAAAAGGTACTAAACTTCGTCAACCGGTATCGGTCGAAAGACGGTTCCTATCGATTCATCGAGTGGCGATCCTTTCCCGCCGGCAAACTGATCTATGCGGCCGCCCGCGATATAACTCAAAGAATACGAGAAAAGCAGGAAATCGAGTCCAGTCGAGACAACCTGGAACGTATTCTGTCTCATGTACCGGCGGTCATCTATTCCTTAATAACGACTGAAGATTGCTCGAAGTTCACCTATATCAGTAAGAACGTCGAAAAGATCCTGGGTCATACCCCGGAGGATTTTTACCTCGACAGTAAGTTTCAGAGGAATCACATCCATCCTGAAGACCTGCCGCAGGTGAATGCACTCCTCAAATGCGAGCCGACTCAGGGTAGTTATGAGTTGGGAGAGTATCGGATACAGAATAAAGCCGGTGATTATCAGTGGATCTATGACAAACAGACGATCACAATCCAACCCGACGGAAACCGGGAGATCATCGGCGCATGGTGGGACATCACCGATCTTAAAAAGGCAGAATCTCAACTACAAGAAGCGGAAAAACAGATACGGGACAAGGAAGCGCGGTACACCTCGCTCTTCAATCAATCCCACGATGCCGTTTTCATCCTGGACTTAAAGGGAAACGTCATCGAATCCAATAAACGTGCCGAAGAGTTGCTGGGTTTCACAAAACAAGAAATGAAAGGGTTGCCGCTGGATGTAACTTCCGCCGCCCCGGAGCGCAGTTATCAAGTATTGGAACAGATCCTTTCCGGTAACGTAGTACCGCTCTATGAACGGCCTTTCCGGCGAAAAGACGGTACCACCGTTCCGGTCGAGATATCCGCCGAGCTTGTTCGGGATGGGGAAGGTCTTCCTACCCATATCCAGAGCGTCGTCAGAGATATCTCCGAACGGAAAAGGATCGAAAAAAAACTAATCGAAAGCGAGGACAATTTTCGAACATTCTTCGAGACTATGGAGGATATGATCTTCGTCGCGGACAGACAAGGGCGAGTATTTTTCACGAATGGAGCCGTCACAAGAAAGCTCGGCTATTCGCTAGACGAGCTGATGGGCATGCACGTGCTCGATGTTCATCCTGTAGATCGAAGGAAGGAAGCGGCAGAAATCTATTCTGATATGTTTGCTGGTAAACTCACGACCTGTCCTCTGCCCCTGGGCCGAAAAGACGGTTCCGAAGTACCGGTCGAAACGAGGGTTTGGTTCGGGAAGTGGGACGGAACGGAATGCATTTTCGGAGTTTCCAAAGACCTGAGCCAGGAACAGGAAGCGCTGCGAATGTTCAATAGAATCTTCGAAAAAAACCCCACCTCGATGGCCCTCTCTTCAACGGAAGATGATCGATTTATCGAAGTCAATCAGGCGTTCATCGATAGAACGGGATATACTCGTGATGAAGTGATCGGAAAAAAGGCCAAAGACCTGTGTCTGACCGAATACCCGGAAACATTCGAACGAATTGTAGAGGGATTCGCGAAAGACGGCTTTGTCCATAATCTGGAGATCAAGTTTCGCACGAAACATGGTGAGATACTGGACGGGCTTTTCTCCGGGGAGTCTTTCGAGGTACTGGGCAAAAAGATTAACCTGACTGTCCTGGCTGACATCACGGCGCAGAAGAACGCGGAGATTACGGCCTTGCAGGCGAGCCGGGCCAAGAGTGAGTTTTTAGCGAATATGAGTCATGAAATCCGGACTCCTCTGAACGGAGTCATCGGCTTCGGCGAACTGTTACTGAAAACCCAACTGAATCCTTCCCAACGTCAATATGCGGAAAACCTGACGGTCGCGGGGCGTTCGCTGTTGGAAATCATCAACCAAATCCTTGATTTCTCAAAAATAGAGGCCGGAAAATTGGAATTGGAGAAAACTCCAGAGGATTTGATCCATCTGGTTCAATCGACCCTGGATATTGTGAAACTGAACGCGGAAAAAAAGAATTTGGAACTCCTTCTGGCAATTCAACCGGACATCCCGAGATATGCCATCGTCGATCCTTTGCGCCTCAAGCAGATTCTGGTCAATTTATTAGGAAACGCCGTCAAGTTTACCCAAAGCGGAGAGGTGGAGCTCACTCTGACCTGTGAAATCAAAGAAGGCAACAACGGGGTTTTCCGTTTTTCAATTCGGGATACCGGCATCGGAATCGACCACGAGCAACAAAAGAAACTGTTTAACGCGTTCACGCAAGCCGATAGTTCGGTAACCCGAAAATATGGCGGCACGGGATTAGGGCTGATGATCTCCAATCTGTTGGCGAAAAAGATGGGTAGCGAAATTCACGTGGAAAGCGAAAAGGGGAAAGGGTCCACCTTCTCTTTTACCATCGAGGCAGTTTGCGAACTCGACGACGCTCCCTTTAAACCGGATAAGCCCATCCGTCGCGCGCTCATCGTCGATGATAACCACCGGCAATGTCAGATCCTCCGCGAGCAATTACGGGCGTGGCAGATCGATGCGGAGGTCTGCGGCGATGGATTCTCCGCTTTGAAATTGCTCGACCGGTCCGAAGAGCCCTTCGATGTCCTTTTGCTCGACTCGAAGATGCCCTACTTGGATGGCATCGAAACGATCCGTATCATCCGTAAAAAGTATGACCGCGATTCTCACAAAAACCGAATCATTCTCTTGAACGCTGATCAGAGTGATGTGCGAATAGCGGAGATTCAAAAATCCTATTCCATCTGGGGTATCCTGAATAAACCCATCAAACTGTCGGAGTTAAGAATGGTTCTGGAAAACTTATACGCCCCAGAACCATTGGCGAATATGCCGATAAGCGCGGATTCGACCGATACGGTCTTGACAGTCGCCCGCCCGCCGCGAATCCTGATTGTCGAAGATATCGCCATGAATATGTTGCTGTTGCGAACCCTTCTCAAGGAAATGGTGCCGAATGCGATTCTCGTGGAAGCTGAAAACGGGATCCAAGCCGTTGAAGCCTATAAAAACAATGTTATCGATCTGGTGTTGATGGATGTCCAGATGCCGGAAATGAGCGGATTGGAAGCCACGGAAATTATCCGGGAACAAGAACGTGTCACGGGAAGACATGTCCCGGTGATTGCCCTGACGGCCGGAGCGATTAAAGGTGAAGAGGAAAAGTGCCTACAAGCAGGAATGGATGGGTTTCTGACAAAACCGATCAATCCAGTGGCCCTGCGGAATGTTCTGGCCAACCACTTTTCCACGATGTCCACGGAAACTCCTCTATCTTCACCCGAAGCGGGTCAGGTCATCGGGGCGCATTTTGACAAAGACCAATTTATGCAACAGTATGCTCATCGTCGGGACATCTATCATAGCATTATCCGGAGCACGCTGCTCGAGTTTGGCGGATATGTGGAGCAATTCGGGCAGGTCATCCCGAAAGGGGATCCCGCGCTTATCCGGGGGAAGGCTCATGCGCTAAAAGGAGTCTCGCTGAACATGTTTTTCCCCGTGATGGCGAAGTATGCTGAGGAAGTGGAGAAAAACAGTCAGTCCCTGACACGCGAAGAATTGGAGGACTACTATTCGCGCATGGTCAAGGAATGGGAGCAGATCAAGACGGAAATAGGAGAAATTCTTGGTCTCAACACTTGAACGGTTCAAGCGGACGCACGGGTTGAGCGGGTTTTGATCGGCCTGTTACTGGTCGTGATAGCCTTGACGGGGTACCTCAAAACTCCGGTGAAAAGGAGATCGTCGCGGAGAGTTGCTTTCGGTGAAAGAGATCGCAACGAGTCCCCGGTTTACGCTTCGGACGTTCTTAGATCTGTGTGAGCACTGTCGTGGCGGGACTGAGATATGTCACGCCCGCTCGTCGGAAAATTCTCTAAGCGGCACGATTCGAGCTTTCGCTTATCTTGTTTTCGGATAAGATTCTGTCTATGACTGGTTTGCAAGTCCGAGGGAGGCCTTTCTGCTTTTGAGAAGGAGAAAAGGCTATCGCGGGGTCGTGAAGTACACCTTCCCCGCGATAACCCGTGCGAGCATCGCGGCGTAAGCGCTTTTTCTTTTTGCGACGGCGCGATCCGTTTTTGTTTGGCTCTTTTTTGTAACTTTGTGCGCTCTTAAGTGCGAAAGCTCAAAGACGGCTCTTCGACACATTACTTGAAGCCCACTGATCATCCAAGAAATACAAAGTAATATAAGAGGAATAAAAAGAGTCCGCGAGATGGCCGATTATGCGATTAGAGCGGATTAGCGAAACGGTCTAAGGGTCTACAGAATTATTACGATAGAAGACGTTAATTAAGTACGTCTTGTAAATTGTCGAAGAGCCTCAAAGACATGCCAACTTAAAAGTTGGCGTTCCCAGGCGTTCCCAAGCGCGGCATCGCGGCGTAAGCGCTTCTTCTTTTCGCGACGGCGCGATCCGTTTTTGAGAAGGGCGAAGGGCGTGTATCGCGGGGTCCCGCTGGTTACTCCCGCGATGAACCTCTTCGTTATGTCACTCCATAACTTGACCCAATCTCCAACGGTCAACAACCCGCAGCGAATGGTATAATCAAAAATCAAAAAAAAAGCCTGAGAGATTTGGGCTCCGTCGTCTTCGGGCAAAGATCGTATCTGTAACTTTCTGGAGGAAAAACAGGATGCATTCCGTTAACTATGAAACGTTGATACGCCAAGCGCCGTTCGCTTATGCGCTCTATGAGGTCGTGTTCGACGAGAATTCGAAACCCAGCGATTTCACTTTCCTAGAAACCAACGAGTCCTATGAAAAGATGACGGGACTTAAGCTAGAAAACATCGTGGGAAAAAAGCTTACCGAGGTGCTGAGCGAAATAGGATCGAAGGGCTTCGATTGGGTAAGTGTTTTCTCGGAGGTCGCGCGAAACGGGAGCGAAAAAAACTTTGAATTCTACTCGATACCCTTGGCTCGCTGGTATCGCGTTCGGGTCAGCTCCCTCGGAAACGATTTGATCACGACGATCTTTTATGATATTTCGTCTGAAAAGCATCGCGCGGAGGAATTGGAAAGGTTCTTTTCCGTCAATCTCGACCTACTGTGTATCGCGGATATGGACGGTCACTTGCTCAAAGTAAACCAGACGTGGCGCGAAATCCTTGGCTACACCGAAGAAGAGTTGGAGCAGAATCTTTTTTTAGATTTCGTGCACCCGGATGATCATCTTGCGACAATTGAAGCTGTAGAAAAGTTGAAAAACAATCAAAGCGTTCCAAACTTCGTCAATCGCTATCGATCTAAAGAAGGCTCTTACCGGTACATCGAATGGCGAGCGTTTCCTCCGGGAAATTGATCTACGCCGCGGGCCGCGATATCACCCGAAGGTTGCTCGAACAGCGGGAAGCCGAAGCGAGCCGAGATCACCTCGAGAGCATCCTATCTCACGTACCGGCGATCATCTACTCCTTGGTTGAGGCTGGTAAGATCGCCAAATTCACGTATATCAGCCGAAATGTTGAGAAGATTCTGGGACATACGCCCGAAGATTTTTATAGGAACTTGCGGTTTCAGAGCGATCACATCCATCCCGAAGACCGCCCGAAAGTGAAAGAGCGCCTGAAACAAGAGCCCATTCACGGAAGTTATGAATTGGGAGAGTATCGGATACAGAATAAAGCCGGTGATTATCAGTGGATCTATGACAAACAGACGATCACGGTCCAACCGAACGGTATTCGAGAGATCATCGGGGCTTGGTGGGATATCACAGAGCTTAAAAAAGCGGAGTTACAGCTTAAGGAAGCCCAAAGACAGGTCAGGGAGCAAGAAGCCAGGTATACCTCGTTGTTCAATCAATCTCACGACGCGGTATTTCTCTTGGATTTGCTAGGCAAGATCGTCGACTCGAATAAGCGAGCAGAAGAGCTATCGGGTTTCACCAGAGCCGAGTTGAAAGGGCTACGTTTCGATAAGACCTGTGACGTTCCGGGGCTAAGCCAACAGATCCTAAAAAGGCTGCTGGCCGGAGAAAAGTTCCCATTGTATGAGAGGTCGTTCGTAAGAAAGAATGGCTCCACCGTTCCAGTGGAGCTTTCGACGGAGCTCGCCCTTGATGAGAACGACAATCCCAGCCATATACAATGTGTCATTCGGGACATCTCCGAACGGAAAGAGATAGAACGTAAACTGATCGAAAGTGAGGATAATTTCCGAACCTTCTTTGAAACGATGGAAGAGATGATCTTCGTCGCAGATAAAAAAGGGCGTTTTCTTTACACGAACGGAGCGCTCAAAGAAAAACTCGGCTACACATCTGAAGAGCTGATGGGTATGCACGTGTTGGACACGTTTCTGGCTCAGAACCGAAAGGAAGCGGAGGGAATTTTCGCCGAAATGTTAGCGGGAAAACGGACAACCTGCGTTTTACCCTTGGTGCGAAAAGACCAATCGCTTATACCAGTGGAAGCGAGAGTGTGGTACGGGAAGTGGGGAGGGCAGGAGTGCCTCTTTGGGGTATCCAAAGACCTTACTCAGGAGCAAGCGGCTCTACAATTGTTCAACAAGGTATTCGAGAAAAACCCGACGATGATGGCCCTTTCTTCTGCGTCAGAGAATCGCTTCTTTGAGGTGAACCCGGCATTCGTAGAAAGAACGGGGTATACCCGCGAAGAGACGTTAGGGAAGAATCCGGAAGAGTTGGGCCTTGCCTGTGAGCCGGAAATGAACCGTTTGGTCCAAGACACCATTTCGAAAGACGGGTCGATTCATAATATGGAGATCAAGTTACGTACAAAAAACCAAGAGGTGTTGGAGGGGCTACTATCAGGAGAAGCCATAGAGATACAGGGTCAAAAGATGCATCTCACAGTGATGACCGACATCACAGCCCAAAAAAAAGCGGAGGCACTAGCCTTACAGGCCAGTCGCGCGAAGAGCGATTTTTTGGCGAATATGAGCCACGAGATTCGGACTCCCTTAAACGGGGTTGTCGGTTTCGCGGAGCTTCTGCAGAAAACACCGCTCAACCTTTCCCAGCAACAGTATGTGGAAAACTTGGTCACTTCGGCCCGTTCGCTAATGGAAATCATCAACGAAATCCTGGATTTTTCGAAGATTGAGGCCGGAAAACTGGAGTTGGAAAAAACCCGGACGGACTTGGCGCAACTGGTGGAATCGACGGTCGATATCGTAAAACTGACCGCCGCAAAGAAAGGGTTGGAACTCCTTCTGTCGATCCAGCCGAAGATGCCGAGATACGCCGTTGTCGACTCCGTCCGGTTGAAACAAATCTTGGTCAATATATTGGGCAACGCCGTGAAATTCACACAGGTCGGAGAGGTGGAAATGTCCCTGACCTTCGATTGGAAAGAGGACGGGAAAGCGGCCTTTCATTTCTCGATTAGAGATACTGGCATTGGCATCGATTCCGACCAAAAGAAAAGGCTGTTCAACGCCTTTACTCAAGCGGACAGCTCGGTAACCCGTAAATATGGCGGTACCGGATTGGGGTTGGCGATCTCGAGTTTATTAGCGAAAAAAATGGGGAGCGAGATTCGGGTGGAAAGCGAAAAGGGGAAAGGGTCCACGTTTTCTTTTTCTGTCGAAGCGCTTTGCGAACCGGATGCCGAATCGCCTTTCGCTCCGGAAACTCCGATTCATCGCGCCTTAATCGTCGACGATAACCGCAGGCTTTGTCAGATACTTCAGGAGCAGTTGAAGGCTTGGCAGATCGACGCGGAGATTTGTGAAGACGGGCTCAGCGCGCTAAAAGCGATCAGTCAATCCGGTCCGTACGACGTTCTTCTGATCGATTCACAGATGCCCTATTTGGACGGACTTCAGACGATACGCATCATCCGCGACAAGTACGAACGCACACCGGACAAAAACGCGATCATTCTTCTGAACGCCGAACTGAATGGTCCCCGCATAGCCGAGGCACAACGAGGCTTTTCTTTGCAGGGGATCCTGGACAAACCGGTCAAGACTACGGCGTTACGAACGGTGTTGGAAAACCTCTATACCCGAGCGCCGACTTCTGAAGTCTTCCAAAAAACTGAAACAGAAGAATTTGCGATAACCGTCGAACGCATTCCTCATATCTTAGTCGTCGAAGATAACCCGTTGAATATGCTGCTCATCAGAACCATACTCAAAGAGATCGTGCCGAATGCCATTCTCACTGAAGCTGACAATGGGCTCCAAGCGGTCGAAGCTTACGAAAACGCCCCTTTCGACCTTATATTGATGGATGTGCAGATGCCCGAGATGAGCGGGCTGGAGGCAGCCGAGAGGATTCGGAAATCAGAGACCGGCACCCAGCGGCGCGTTCCGATCATTGCCTTAACAGCGCGGGCAATACAAGGAGAAGAAGAGAAGTGTCTGAAAGCGGGAATGGATGATTTTCTAACTAAGCCGGTCAATCAGGTGGCGTTGCGAAATATCCTTGTGAAGCATTTTTCTTCCATTTTGGAAACACCTGCGAAGGAACACCAGCCATCGGAGATAAAAACGGAAGTTCATTTTGACAAAGAGAGCTTCCTTGGGCAGATCAATCATCGACAAGATGTCTTTCAAAGCATCATCCGCAGCGTCTTGCTCGAGTTTGGCGGGTATCTGAAAGAATTCGGCCAGATGATCGCCCAAGGGGATCCTTCGACGATTCGCCAAAAGGCGCATGCGCTCAAAGGCATAGCACTGAATATGTTCTTTCCGAAGATGTCGAAATATACAGAAGAGGTAGAGAAAAACAGCGAGTCCCTCTCGCGAGACGAACTGGAGGACTACTACGCCCGAATGCTGGCGGAATGGGCGCTCATCAAGAAGGAGCTCGGCGATTGACACTAGCGATGTCAAATCAAATGATCGCGCCTACAGGTTGACAAACCGCAACGTGTTTGAGGAGGGTTCTGTATGCTAAATGGCCATAGGAAAGAGTATTTGTGGGTCTTCGTTATCGTAAGTCTATTCTGTTTTGTATCTTGTGGAAACGGGACTGTCCAGGACGTTACGCTGCCGATGATTCGGCTACTCTCTCCTATCGATGGGGCGCGCGACCTGGGCACGACCGTGACCCTCACGTGGGAGGCGACGCCCAGCGGGGCAGCCACTCCTGAGCGGCCACAGGCTCTAGGCACGATCGCCGGTTATCGGGTTTACTTCACGGTAGCGGGAACGAATTACCCAGCGCCCACTTTCTGTCAAGAAAAGCAGCTCGTCCAAACCGGATTGGCCGAAGGGACCGACTATCGCTGGAAAGTCGAGGTGGTGGAGCAAGCTGGAAAGAGCCGTGTGAGCCCAGAATTCCGTTTTTCGACCAAAGCGGGAACGACCCCGCAGTGGGGCGAGGAGACCCTGTCTGAACCGGCCGTTTTCACGGTAGAGGGGGCGATCTGGGTTTCACCGACGGGCAACGACGTTACAGGGATTGGGAGCGAGACTCGCCCATACCGCACGATCTTCAAGGCGTTATCCGAGTGTGAGGGTGGAGAGACGATCCTCTTGTGTTCGGGCGAGTATCGGGAAGCCGTTCGCATCCGTTGGCCGAATATCACGCTTCGGTCGGCGCCGGGCCATTGGGCGAAAATTATCGTTCCGACCGATGACGAAGAGGAGGCCATCGCGCTGATGATGGATGTGGAGTCCAGCGGCAGCAAGATACAGAGTTTAGAGATCATCGGGGGCTATTACTACGGGATCAAGTTCGAAACGCGTTGGGATTGGGGGATCGAGGACAGAAGCGGCGCCAGCGACATCATCATCGAGGACTGCGTCATTCACCATACGGGACGGGATGCGGTAAAGATCACCCCTCAATGCAATCGGATCACCATCAGGCGTTGCGAAATCTACGCATCGGGTGTTGGGGCCCATAACCAGGGCAACCCGAACGCCGAAGGAATCGACAACGTCAACGGAGATCGGATGTTGGTCCAGGAATGCCATATCCACGACGTATCTACGACAGGCATCTATTTCAAAGGCGGCGCTCGAGAGTGCATCGTCGAACGGAACATCATCGAACACTGCGGTGCGTCGGGCATTCTCATCGGATTCGACACGAGTCCGGAGTATTTCGATATCACGACGAACCCAGAGTACTATGAAAGCATTTCCGGAATCGTTCGAAACAACGTCATCCTCGACACAGCGTACGCTGGAATCGGCTTGTATGCGGCAAAAGACGCTCAGGTCTATCACAATACGATCGTTCGGACCGCTCGCGAAGGGATGAGCCCGATCACCTTCGGTCTTTCTTTCCAGGATTGGGAACCTGAAGCGGGGCGCCCGCCCTCGATCAACCCGATTATCCTCAACAATCTCGTGTATCAAGAATCTGGGGAGCGCCCGATCGTCGCCATACGGTATAGCGATGAGCTCGGCGGGATGAGCGCTTTGGAGGGGCCGCTCGTGATCGACGCCAACTGTTATTACGCACCGGGAGGAGAGATCTGGTTTCAAGACAGGCGTCCGGGCCATTACCTCGAGCGCGGCGATTTCGAAGACTGGAAAGCGCACGTCGGCGCGGAGGCGAATTCTTTATGCGCCGATCCCCTCTTGACCGAGCGGTATCGTTTGGAGGCGGGCAGTCCTTGTATCGACAAAGGAATACCCACGGACCTCGTACGATACGATGTGGATAACCGATTACGCCCATCGCCTTTCGATATCGGGGCGAGCGAGCGCCTCGCAACGGATTGATCTAAATTTTCCGCTATCTCATTTAGAGGTTTCCAGAACATGAAACGGCGTTTTCGACTGTCGTGGCGCTTTCCAAGTGGGGATCGTAGACCTCTGGCGGAGCGACCCACAGGAAGACGACCGTCACCAGGACGCAGAGCGCGTTGTTGGCGATGAGGAACCAGTGAACGGGTATGTTGTCCATCAAATAACCGTAGATCACCGCGCCAATAGGGATCATAATCTGAGATAACAAATCCAGGACAGAAAACACGCGAGATCGGATGTGCGTGGGTGTCATTACTTGAAGGTTCGTGTTTATGGGAACGTTGACCAATGTGTTGAAGTATCCGGTCAGCGCGAAAAACGCCGCCCCGATCCAGAAGTACAGAGAAAGACGGCTCTGAAGCCAACCGAACATCGGCTGGAAGAGAGTGAGCGCGAAGAGGAACAGAAAACCGTACTGAGCGAAGAGTCCGCCAATGAGCATCTTCCTGTTTGAAGCTTTCAACAGGAACTTAATGATGACGATATTTCCGATCAAGGCCCCCACGACGAAAGCCGACTGCAGGTATCCGTATTGGTCAGAAGAGAACTGGATGGTCGTTTTCAGGATGAACGGGAAAACAATGTAAAGTAGCGGCGCAGAGAGGAAGTTCAGGAACATCGCGAATATAAAGAGAACTTTCAGCCCTTTCTTGGCGAATACGAAGGGTGCCCCTTCCTTTAGGTCCCTGACGAAGCCGACCACCGACAATTTCTCTGATCTGAGTTTCGGTTCGTAGCGAATAAAGATCTCGCTGATGGCCGAAAGGGTGAAGCACGTGGCGTTAATGAAGAAGACGCCGAGGATACCGGTCAACCCGTAAAGAATCCCGCCAACGACCGGGCCGATGATACTGGAGATACCACTCACCAATCCTAAGGTGGAGTTCGCTCTCTTTAAATTCGCCTCTGGAACGATATCCGGGAGCATGCCGGCGGTCGCCCCAGAAAAGAAGGCATCCAGGACCGACAAGAGCGCGGTGCTGACGAACAAGACGGGGATAGTGATCTGTCGGTAGAGCGCGATCACGCCGAGCAAGTACAAGATAACCCCGTGGCCAAAGTCGGCATAGACCATAATCTTCTTTCGGTTCCATCTATCCCCCAGAACCCCCGCAAATGGGGTAGCCGCCAGCCTCGGAACGATGCTGAGGAGCGTGAAAATTCCCATCATCGAGGCCGAGCCGGTGGTGTCCAGGATGAACAGGGGCAAGGCGATCATCTGTATGCCCGCGCCGATCAAAGACACCAACCTTCCTAAAGCGAATAACACGAAATTACTTCTGCTGTAAATCTCCCCCATAACCACTGCTCCTTTCCTTATCGTACAAGATAAATTGAATTGCAATTCCAATTATTTGGGTATCAATCCAGTATTTTTATCATTATACTCCAAAAAATTGGAAAAGTCAACTCACAAACGATAATTTTGGAAGTGAGAAGTAATAAAATGAAAGGCCGGGTGGGATAAGGGGATACAGCGGGTATCGGGGCGCTATTCTGGGTTCTCCGTGAGAAGCCCTGGCTTTTAAAACCTGCCGAACACAAGTTCAGCGTTCCCAGGACGTTCTCAAGGTGTTTCGTGTAGGTCAAGTTATGGAGCAGCATAACTAAGAGGTTCATCGCGGGGTAACCAGCGGGCTGACTTCGGAAGCCCACGAAGTCTCGCGATCCCTTCTTCGTCCTTCTAAAGAATGTATCGCGCCGTCGCGAAAAGAAAAAGCGCTTACGCCGCGATGCCAGTGGGGTTATCGCGGGGTAACCAGCGGGCTGACTTCGGAAGCCCACGAAGTCTCGCGATCCCTTCTTCGTCTTTCTAAAGAGCGTATCGCGCCGTCGCGAGAAGAAGAAGCGCTTACGCCGCGATGACTTCGTGGACAAAAATCGTGCGATCGTATCTGGCCTTGCTTCTTGATTGCACCCCATAGCTTGACCCACACGGTGTTTCTCTGTGTTCTCTCCGTGTACTCCGTGTTCTCTGCGCGATACTTCTTTTGTGTTTCAGAAAAGACATACCGAACACAAGTTCGGCGTTCCCGGGGCGTTACCAGCCTGGCAAATCTTTCCGCGAGCCCCTCACGCGTCGGAGTAGTTGTCAAAATAGCCTTGGATCAAAACGACGGGGGTGCCTTTATCACCGCTTCCCGTCGTGAGGTCGCAGAGAGAGCTGAGGAGGTCGGTGAGGCGCCTTGGAGTCGTGCCTTGGGACCACATTTTCCCCGTCAGGGTCTTATCTTTTTGGCGGATGGTCTCTTTGACCGCCCGGTTGAGCTCTTCGCCTTGTAGAGAGGAGAACTGGCTGTTCACCAGGTATTTGAGCTTCACTTCGTTTGGAGTCCCCCCGAGCCCTTCGGTGTGGGACACGCAGGAGACGGGATCCGCGAGTTCCCAGATTCCCGTAACTGGATCCTTAAAAGCGCCGTCACCGTAGACCAAGACCTCTATCTCTTTGGACGTTCTTTCGCGTAGCTCCTGTTGAACTCCGTTGACCAAGCGCTCACCGTCTCTTGGGAAGAGCTTAACTTTCTCTTCTGTGGCTCGATTAGAACCTAGAAGGCCGTACTTCGGGTTATAGCCGCTCCCCAAAACACTTTGTGTCAGGATATCATCTGTTCCGAAAACGACGTTCGCGCCGGCTTCCCGCAGCTGCCGCTTGGTTTTCTCGCGCCGATGCACATTGGCCACGAGAACATCAGAGCAGAAATCGAGGATCGAGGCGGCCCGGTTGGAGAAAAGGTAGTCAATCTCACAACCCTCTTTTTCGACGATTTCCCTGTAATACCGAGGGTAGTTGATCCCGGTGATCGGATGGACTTCGTCGCCAAAACGAATTTCGTACTCCTGCCCACTGAACTCGTCTGTGCAGGGGTTGATACCGAAGTTCTCGAGAAGGTCTTCACGGAAGAGCGCGTTTCCAACCTCGTCTGCGGGATAACTGTATAGGATCGTCAGCTTCTTCGCTCCTCTGGCGATCCCCTGAAGGAGGATGGCGAAGCGATTGCGGCTCAACGGCGTAGGAAATACGACACCGATATGACCGCTCGGATATTTACTCCGGATGTCCACGGCGATCTGATCGACCGTGGCGTAGTTCCCTTGAGCAATGGCGACGACCGCCTCAGTAATCGCCACGATATCCCTATCCCTGAAAGAAAAGCTTTCTTCCTTCGCGGCAAGGAGCAAAGAATCGACAACAACCCGCTGCAAAGGGTCTCCGGTGCAGATGATCGGGGTTCGAATCCCTCTGACCACGGTTCCGACGGTTCTCATCTGTTCGCCTCCCGAAAGCGCAAGTTCTATCAGACAAAGGGAACGTGCGCGTCATAAGCCTGAAAAAGGCCGGATAATTGTATCATAATTTTCTGAAAGCTCGCATCACCGTGTGGGTTATTGCGGGGTAAGTGGTTTTTACGCCCCCACGATCCTCTTTTTGCGATCCGCCCTGGGAACGCCGAACTTTAGTTCGGCAGGTTCAAAAAAGTAAAAGATGGTTTCGCACAGAGTACGCAGAGCACGCAGAGAACACATAAACCATGTGTTGAGTTTCGAAAACACATCTCTTCTTTGTGATCTCTGTGGTATCCGTGTGAGCTTTTTTCAAGACATGCCAACTTAAAAGTTGGCGTTCCCAAGGTGTTCCCAAGCCGTTCCCAAGAATCTCTTCTTTGTGACCTCTGTGGTATCCGTGTGAGCATTTTCACAAGACATGCCAACTTAAAAGTTGGCGTTCCCAGCCCACAAAGTATCGCGCCGTCGCGAAAAGAAGAAGCGCTCACGCCGCGATGCCCGTGTGTGGGTATCGCGGGGTAACCAGCGGGCTGACTTCGGAAGCCCACGAAGTCTCGCGATCCCTTTTTGCGATCCGCCTTTTGTCTTTTTTGCGCCGCGATGACTATATGGACTAAAAACCGCGCGGTCGATTCCGGCTCTATTTCTTAACTCAACATGTGCGTGGTCATTACAAAAACCAGAAAAGCGAAAAACTGAATGAAATCGGTCTTTGAAAAGAAAGTGAATACGGAATAAGGAAAATCGGTACCCCATCTCAAATTATTAAGTGTGACCAAAATAATAAGAAGGAGGGGTACCGACGTGACTATTGTACCACTAATAAGACAGGTTGTCCAAGAAAGGTCGGACCGTTTTTCGACAGCATCGAAGGCTTTTTTCTTAAGAACTTTCTTATCCTTATCCAAGGCCTGCTCACGAATTCCTATACGAGTATAAGCGCTATCGCGGCGATGAACACTACGGCGTTTCCCATACCACGCTGTTCCGCTTTCTTCAATCTCACGAGGAGTTCTGGGTAACGATGAAAAATCTCTTGTTCTCGCTCTTCAGAAGACAGATGGTGGGGGAAGGC
>Ga0116174_10002474_pt1 | contig 15931 bp, 7 predicted proteins | sample AD_UKC087_MetaG_FD_89801 | JGI IMG/M metagenome (GOLD analysis project Ga0116174, IMG submission 89801) | Active sludge microbial communities of municipal wastewater-treating anaerobic digesters from USA - AD_UKC087_MetaG | ecosystem: Engineered > Bioreactor > Anaerobic > Digestate | place: USA...
ACTGCCTTCCTCCAGATGCTTGAGAGGGCTGCCAAGGACGAGCAAGCCCTCGTCCAGCATTCGCTGAACGGCGCTCGCCTCGACCTCCGTGGTCGCACATTCCTGTCGAACTACGATGGCAGCCAGGATGAGGGTGACCAGAAGAACGATGACGTTCTTCGAGCTTTCCTCGAACCATTCAAGGGCGGTGATTCGACCGCTTGGGTTTCGTCGAAGGAGACGCGTCTCATCGCCATCAACGAAGGTCGCCTCGTCGACTTCCTCGATGCGCATCGGGCCGACTTCGAAGCACTGGCCGGGATCGTGAAGGAAGGCCTCCGCACCGGCGAGCCGGCCAACGGGGTGGCAGTCGTGAACCTCAACCTCCGCAGTGTCGTCGTCGATTCGCAGGGGTTCGAGGGGTCAATTCTGGAGCGGCTCATTCGGCGCATGGCACACGAAAAGTTCTGGGAGCCTTGCCACGGCTGCGACCTCAAGGACAGGTGCTACGCTTTTCACAATGCGCTTACCATCCAGGATGACATTGCTGGCAAGCACGTAGTCGAGCGGCTGAAGAGCCTGTATTCGATTACGCATCTGCGTGGGCTGCTCCACATCACGCTGCGAGACCTGCGATCGGCCCTCGCGTTCATGCTCGTTGGAGGTCGCGACTGCGACGAAATCCACGAGCTGTATCGCACGGGCCAGCGCAACGAAATTGTCCAGGGCTTCTACTTCAACAGCTGGAAGGGGGGTGACAAGCCGAGCGCGGACCGCTTGCTGAAGTTGCTTTCCGAGGTTGATGTCGCTGAAGCCGACGATCCCCGGCTCGACCGCGCTCTGGACTTCGTATCGCCCACCGAAGACCGCACGCTGTTCCGCTTCGAGCAACGCGGGAACTACGAGCGCGAGATACTCCGAAGCCTCTACGACGAGTTGCCGCGCGACGTCTCCGGGAAGCCTAGTCCACATCGGGCGGAAGCCCACCGCCGTTTCATTGCGATGGCGCGCCGCCGCGCGTTCTTTGAGCGACGCGATGCCGGCTGGAGGTCGATGCTGCCGTACAAGACGGCCGACGACTTGCTGACGGTCGTGCGCGGCGAGCGCAAGCCAGAGTGGCTCCTTGAACCGTTGCTTGTCGGAATCAATCGTGGCGAGGGGCTCACGCAGCCCGAGCGCATCGGCAACAAGCTGGCTCTGGAAGTGCGCCGCGTGGAAGGCGGCAGCGTGCGATCGTACCGGCTGTACCCGCGCGAGCGTTTCTCGATCACGCTGGCCGACCAGGCGTCGCGCTCCCGCTTCGTCGAGCACATGCCCACGGGCCTCGTCCTTCGATACGACGACGGCGGGCTGGAGGCAGACCTGCTCGTTTCGCTCGATGTGTACGAGATGCTCCAGCGCCTGAATGAGGGCTATAGGCCGAGCATTGAGGAGGAGCAGGGGTATTGTCTAAGCCTCGCGGTTTTCAAGAACCTGCTCGGCTCCGCGCCCTATCAGGAAGTGCTGCTCAGCACGTCGGGGCACGACTTCTACCGCGTCGCGCGGCACGTTGACGGGCGCCTGGAAATGACGCGCGCTCGGGAGGGAGGCGTCTGATGTCTTTGTCCAAGCGCGATCGCGAGTTCCGGCTGCCGAAGATCAGCTACGTAGATTTCAAGCAGATCGAGATGGACCGCGTGCTCACGGCGTTCTTTGCGCGTCTCGCCCACAAGGGTTACCCGAGCCGATTGACACGCAACTTCGAGCTCAGCGTCGAGGCCTTCGTAGAGTTCTTGCTTGAGCACCCGGAGTGGTTCACGAAGTTCCAGGACAACCCGGAGGTTGTGCGTCGTTGGGTCGAGACACACCTTCTCGACCTCGTGAACCGAGGGAAGGGAAATCAGGCGGTGGCAGCCCCGCGCCCACTGCACGGGTTCACATACCGCTTTCGCAATCCGAAACACTCACGCGATTACGGAGCCGCGCAGCACCTGTACGAGACGCTCTACCGTGCAAGGAATGGAGCAGGCCAGAAAGCCCTGGAACACCTCAGCCACTTCTTCTTCCATGGCCACGACAAGGTCACTGGGAAGGCAGAAGCTTCCGCAGTTCTTGACGTCGAGACTCAGGCATTGCTTCGCTTTCTCGACGAGGTAAAGGGGGACGCACCCGACACGAAGTCGGGCCGCGAGGCTTTTGTGCCGCTCTGCGTGGGCGCGGCCGACTTGCTCGCCGAAGACATTCAGCGCCTGCTGTTCTACCAGTGCTTCATCCCGCGCTCGGTGATGGTCGACTACCTGAAGATCCTCATCGCGTTCCACCTCGCACTGTATCACCTGCGCCTCCTGAAGCTCCTGCCGGCTCTTGTACGTCGCAAGGGAGCTGACCCCACATGCGCGACGGGCGCCTGTCCAGCAAGCCCGAAGAGCCTCGACAATCCGTTTGGAGACTGCCCCTATCGCGTCGGCATTGTGGTTGACCTCGCCGGCCAGCCCGGCACGCCAATTGCGGCTCTCGCTGAGCGGAGCGCGGACACGCACTACCGCCGAATTCCGACATTCGTGCGCGCCTACTTTGCGGTGAAGAAGCTTGACGAGTTCGCCACCGATCTGGTCCGACGCGGCAAGCTGTCGAAGCCGTCTAGCGGCGAGTTCTCGGTGGGCGAAGTGCTCCAATTGCTCGACGCACCGCTGAAAGCCGAGCGCGAGAAGTTCTTCGGTCAGCGAATATCGAGCCTTGTTGAAGAGACCTCAGCTGCGAAGGATGCCGAGCTCGATCCCGAGCTGAAGACCGTCACGGAGATGGGGCTCTCCGAGTTCGAAGCATATATCGAGATGCTCGTGGCGCTGCGGGGACGCTTTCACCGCCAGTACATCGTCGAGTGCGTCGACTCGCTGCTGTTGAAGAATCGGCCTGGTGCTGTCCTTGCGCAGGGGAGAACGAAGGGTACGCCCCGCCGATTCGTGCTTGACAGTCGACTGCTTGAAGTCCTGCTCCAGATTGCCGTGCTGAAGCCCGGTGGTGCCGAGGGCTTCTATACGGGCGAGATGCGTGTGGATGAGCTGCTCGTGTTCCTCCGGGAACGCTACGGCATCCATATCGACCAGTTGCCGCGAGGCGACGGATTCGCGACGACGAGCATCGACGACCGCCGCGCGCTTCGAGACAACGTACGTGCGTTCACCGCACGTCTGCGAGAGATCGGATTCTACCGCGACCTGTCCGACGCATACGTGACGCAGACCATCACCCCAAGATATCGCATCGGTGCCGAAGTCAACGCTGCAGGAGGAAACCCGTGAGCGCTGGGTTCCAAGAGCTGTCGCAGGCGCAGCTCACGATCGAGCTGGAGAACGTCGCCGTCCCGCTGCTGGTCGAGCAGCTCCGCACGCGAGTCGCGGGACACTGCATGCGAGTTGGCGATCTGGACACAGACCTGATGGTTCGCCTCTGTGCGAGACTTCGCGCGGAGCTTCCGAACACCACGGTTGTCGTTCTTGCCGACGGCAAGGTGCCCATACCGGCTGAGCTTGCGGTGTCGAGCACGAAGCTCGTCGAGCTGCGTAACCCGCATGCCGATGGGTCACTCCGTCAGCCCCTGCTCGTTTTCGTACCAGGCGAGGTGCGCGCGTCGGCCGAGGACTCGTTCGGCGTTGCAACCTTCGAGGACGTATCGGTTACCGGCCTCTACGAAGCCCTCATCCTGCGGCTTGTCGAGCAGATCCAACCGGCTCTCCGAGGCTCCGTTCAGGAATCATTGCGGCGGCTCCGCGATTCCGAGAAGCCGTGGAGTTTCGCGGACGCTCTCTCGACGGTACGCTTCCTCCTCACCGCCAAAGTGAACGGCAACGATGCGGAGGCCATAGGAGCCTCGCTCTACGAAGTGGGGCTTGTCCCCGACTTCGAATGGCTCGTGCAGCCGGAGATGGCACCGTCGCGCCTCGTGCGTAACCGCGAGTGCGTCGAGAAGCTGACCTGGTCGCCGCGCTCCGAGCGTGGCCGCGTGAGCGAGCTGGGCCTTGCCAAACGTGCATTCCGCAACTTGCTGGGCAACTTCCTGGCGGACGCGGGCACCGATGACCCTCGCCAGTGGGCGCGCCGAATTGTCGTAGACAAGGCGCTTTGGCCGCTCTCCTTCAACAAGTGGGAATTCGAGGACGGCGGTGTTCTGCCGGACTCAATCTTCATCGGCGAAGTACAGACAGACCTCCCGACCGTCGATCAAGACGAGACCAAAGAACCGCTCGCGCAGCTCATCGGCCAGAGCATTCTTCCGGTTGCTGGCCTCAAGAAGTTCGCGGTGACGTTCCGTGTGGATCCGCATCCAGGTAGGGTCCAGGGCCTCGCCAAATTCGTGGCACAGATCATCTCGAAGGAGCATGGCCCGATCGGCGTAGCGCGCGGAAAGGCCGTTTGGAAGACACCTACGGACAAGGCGACGATATCATTCTCGTCGCTTGGCAAGATCGATTGGGAGGAGGGGTGGCACTTCGTCCGCGTACTCGCCCAGACGGAGAGTGGCGACCTGATTCCGCTCATCGATGCGAGTGGTAATGCCATTGCGTGGAGCGCCGACAATGAGTCGACGGGGCCGCGGACCAACGAGAGCGATCTTTTCTACGTCCTTCCCAACACCGAGGTCGAGATCGAGCCCGGGCAGCGCGCCGTTCCACGAGACGCAAGCGCACTGCACGCGCTCTTCCGCGCACAGTTCTCGGCGGTTCTTGAGGGACGTGACCCGGCGGGCGTCGTGTTCGCGAACGTAGCCTGGACAGAGAAGAACAAGGGTCAAGTCCGGGGTGCGGACATGCTCGAGGTGAAACTGGCACGTCAGGGCTCTGTGCATGTGCCGGTCTCTCGCGCGCTCAAGGGCATCGAGCAGAAGATCCTCGCAGCGCCGGAGGGGCCGATCAGTTGGCGCATCCCGCTGAACCACGGCGTGCCCGGAATGAGCACAGGGGAGGTTAACGGGTGGCCGCAGGTCCCCGCAGGCGATCGGTTCCTCGAAGCGCGAACCCGCTATTTCGAGGCGGTTCGCCAGGGCATATCGGAGTTGGTCACGCAGGGCGCGGACGCGGGTGCGCAAGCCGAGCTCGCGAGGGACTACGCTGAGGCGTACCTGGAGCTGCTTGCGGACCTCTCCAGACGTGCGGAGGCGACGGCCAGAAGCGACTCGCAGCGTGCCTTCGCCGACCTTCGCAAGGTGCTAGCGATCGACACGGTCCTCCTCGCGATCATCGATCACCGAGGGCGACGTCGAGACGCTGTTCTCGTGGCCCCGACGCACCCACTTCGGGCGCTCTGGTTCGCCACATGGGCGAAGCTCGGCGCGGGTTGGGTCTCCGCCGCCAAGACGGCGCCGAAGGAGCACGTAGTCCCAACGCGCGACGCGCTGCTCAGGCTCCTCTCGCCCACGAGTTTCCCGCCTGTTCTGCCAACGGAGGCCGGTCACGTGCTGACCGCCGTCGACAGCGTGAACCCCTTCTGGACGCTGTTCGCGCCCTCCAACGAGGAGGACCCGCGCGGACTGGTCGGGGAGGTGTGCAGCGCGCTCGGTCTCCCAGAGCCGGCCATCGGCGGTGCGCTCATCGATGGAGCATACCTCGCTTCGCGCGTGCGCCGGTACCTGGTGCAGCACCCCTATGTCCGCACGTTGACCGTCAACGCGTTCAACCCCGGCCGAGCAGGCGTCCTCGGCGACATGCTGCTCGAGCTTCAGAAGGAGCCCGCGTTCGCTGACCTTCGGTACGACCTGCGACTTTTCGTCCCCGATCCGGACTCCCCCGGCGTCGGCGACGAGATCGCCGCACTGCTCGCTACCGATGGAGGGACCGCGGGACGTGAAGCAGACGCGTTTTCCATTCCGGCAGATACCCATCTGCATCCGAAACTGCGTTTCGCTGTGCGAGCGACGAAGGATTTCCGGACGAGTCCCGAGGCTTACGCGGCGCACCTGTCCCTGCTCTTCGATGTCTTTCCCGCTGAGCAAGTGGCAGCACGCAAGGCCGACCCGCGCCATGCGACTGCTTTCGTTCATGGCCTCGTGCAGGAGTTCTCGACCGAGTACCACGAAGACGAGCTGACCGTTGCGTGGAGGCGGCTGCCGCGCCACGGAGTTGCACAGCCAATCGAAGACGCTGAGGAGCTCTCAGACCTCCTTGGCAACCTGGCTGCCGCAATTTCGAGCGCGACGGCCACCATCGCCACAGGCCAGAGTGGCATCGACCTGCGTCCGGTCGTGACGCTCGCGCTCGGTCCCGATGACCGTGCTCTGCTTCACCAGGTTCACGAGGTCAGTGACTGGGTATTCACGCTCGACCGCAATCTCGGCATCGAGTTCTTTGACCACGGTGGGCACGCCACGCGGCCCGATTACCTGATCGACCACTCGCCGGACATGGCGAGCACGCTCGGCCACCGGCTCGTCATCACATCGCGATCGGTCGCTGAGCTCGAAGCGCTACTGCACCCGGTTCTCGAACAGTACGGCCTGCAGGCTGAGGGGCGGCACGCCGTGGTGCTGCTCGACCAGCTCCGTTCACTTTCCGGGCGGCTCGCCCTGAAGCTCATATCATCGCCAACACAGCGGGCGGAAGCCCTCGGGCTTGCGCTCTCTCGCCTATACCTGGAGCACCAGGGAGTCTTCGAGAACCAGATCGTCGTTCCGCTCGACGCGCACATCGACCTCTACCGCGTACTGAAACAGCAGGCAGATGAGCTCGGCGACGAGGTCAGCTTCAAACGCACTGACCTTGGGCTCTTCGACCTCGACATCACCCGGCGCACCATCACGTGCCGTCTCGTCGAGGTGAAGTGCTACGCAGGCGTCGGCGAGCTAGGCGCATATAACGCTCTCAAGACAAGCATCGCCCAGCAGATCGCCCAGAGCGAGCAGGTCCTTGCCTATCACTTCGATCCGCAGCGCACACCTCAGGACCGCCCGGACCGGCCGTTCAAGACACGCGAGCTCGCATTGCTCCTCGAGTTCTACCTGGAGCGAGCTGAAAGGTACGGCGCCATCAGTCGCGATGCGGCCGACGAAGCTCGCTACTTCATCCACACATTGGATGACGGGTATCAGCTAGCGTTTACGCGCAGCGCGCTCATCTTCGACTTCGCGAAGCCCGGCACCGAGCCTCCCGAGTGCGAGAGCGGCATCGAGTATCACCGCATCGGCATCGACCTGATTCGACAGCTCGTCGACGCGGCTGCCCCAAGCTCCGAGTCGTCGGCATCCATCAGCGCCAGCTCGTCCGGGAGCGGTGGGCCTGGCGACGGCGCTCCGCGCCCGCGCGGCCTCACTGAGGTGCGACGTAGACGAGAGCGTGCGCCTTCGGTGCTGACACTCGGCGCAGCGGCGTTCCTCGTCTCGCCCCGTGATCGTTCTGTGTCCTGGGAGGACCTGCGCGGGCGCCAGCCGAGCGTCCCCCCTTCGTCGTGCGCGCCCGCCGTGTCGCAGGAGGCAGTGCCCACATCCGTTGTGGCGCCCGTCGGGACGGATGTTCCGGTCGTAGCCGCGCCGCTGTTGGCTACTATTGTTGCGAAGGTCCCTCCAGTAGCGGCCCAGCTCACTCTCCCGGCAGTGGAAACGCCGCCGTCGCCGAGCCTCGCCACCAAGATCGAGCACGCCGTGCCCTATGACATCATGCTCGGCGTTGCCGGCGAATCGCCCCAATATGGGCTCCTCGGTGACGTTTCAGGGAGGCGCATCGCAATCGACCTGAACCAGACCCATACGATTAGCCTCTTCGGCGTCCAAGGCGGCGGCAAAAGCTACACTCTCGGGACCATCGCGGAGATGGCATCGCTGCCCATCCCGAATATCAACGTGCTCCCGCAGCCCCTTGCGACGGTCATCTTCCACTACAGCCCGACGATGGACTACCGGCCGGAGTTCACGTCGATGGTTTCGCCGAACAGCGAGGCCGCTCAGGTAAAGGCACTGAAAGAAACATTCGGCGCCGAGCCGCGCGCTCTCTCTGACGTGCTCCTGCTCGCGCCCGCCGATAAGCTCGAAGAGCGCCAACACGAGTACCCCGGAATCGAGGTGCGTGCGCTGCGGTTCGGCGCCGCCGAGTTGCAGACCAGCCACTGGCGCTTCCTCATGGGAGCCGTCGGCAATCAGGCCACGTACATCCGGCAGCTCAATCGCGTGATGAAGTCGCTCCGCGATGACCTCACCCTCGCGGGGCTGAACCAAGGCATCGAAGCGTCGTCGCTGCCCGACCACCTCAAGGGCATGGCGAAGATGCGCCTGGAGCTCGCGAGCGAGTACATCGATGATTCGGTTCGCCTCAAGGATGTGATTCACCCTGGGCGCTTGATCATTGTCGATCTCCGCGATGAGTTCATCGAGAAGGACGAAGCACTCGGGCTATTCGTCGTGCTTCTCCAGCTCTTTGCCGATGCGAAGCACCGGGACGCTGAGGGCGTCGAACATTCCTTCAACAAGCTTGTCGTGTTCGATGAGGCTCACAAGTACATCGAGAGTCCGGATCTCGTCGCTGGCCTCATCGAGGTAGTGCGCGAGATGCGGCACAAGGGCACGAGCATCATGGTCGCGAGCCAGGATCCGCCGTCGGTGCCCGTCGCGCTCATCGAGCTTTCGAGCCAGGTGATCCTGCACAAGTTCAACTCCCCGGCGTGGCTCAAGCACATCCAGAAGGCGAACGCGGCACTCGGTTCGCTCACGCCTGAGAAGATGTCGAACCTGCGTCCGGGCGAAGCTTTCGTGTGGTCAAGCAAAGCCACCGATGAGGTGTTCACCAAGACGGCCGTGAAGATTCGCTGCCGTCCGCGTGTGACTCACCACGGAGGCGCCACGAAGACTGCGGTGGGGGCATGAAGCGCAACACGGAGGCGCAGCCGAACGCCAGAGATATCGAGAAGGTTCGGGGGCAAGTTGAGCGGGTTGCTTCCCTCATGGAGCATCCGGCCATCGCTGCCCTGCTTGCTGCTCGACGCGAAGCGCTTCGGGCGATCCTTTCTCACCTGACTCAATCCCAGCTTCGAGTGGGCGTCCTCGGAGTAACCAGCTCGGGAAAGTCGACTTTCGTTAACGCGTTGGTGGGAGAGAGAATCCTACCGGAACAGAGCAAGCCGACGAGCAACGTGCTGGTCTCGGTCCGCAAGGGCCCATCGCGCGCGATCCAGGTCCTCTTCGAAGATGGTCGCAAGCGCAGGTTTGTCGGGGAGGACTTCGCTCCTCACACCGTAGAGCGTTACTGCGCCGAAGACAGGAATCCAAGGAACAAGCTGGGGGTTCGCGGAGTCGCCCTCGAGACCCCTGATGCCTTGTTGACCGACAACCTCGAACTTGTCGATACGCCCGGCTTGGATGCCTACGGACACCAACTCCACGAGGAACTGACCCTCAGGGAATTCGTGCCGAGCGCTGATGTAATTGTGTATCTGACGTCGGTTCGCAATCCTTTGAAGAAGGCGGACATCGACGCATTGGGCCACGTGATCGAGAACGATCAACGTGTTCTATTCGTCATTACGGGAAAGAACCTCGAGCGCGAGGACCGGGAGCTTGGCCGCGTGATCAAGACACGGGCGGCGAAGCTCGACGATCACGTGCAGCGCCTTCAGCGTGACATTGCGGCCCAGGCCGGACTCAGGACCGCCGGGGTTGCACTGGTGGATTCCAAGGAAGCGCTCGAGGCACGCCGTGACAAGGACGCAGCGCGGTGGCGGTCTTCCGGGATGGGCGACATCGCAGCGACCCTCGAGCGCTTCGGGCAAGACGTGTCGCGGATGGTGCTCGAGTCACGCATGGCTCGCGCCGCACACCACGTGAAGGAAGCGCAGGTCCAAGTAGCCGCGGAATCGGCGCGTGCTCGAGGAGACCGAGAGGGATGGCAACGTCAGATTGACGCCCGGCACAATGTACTCAAGCAGTTGAGGGGCGCTCTCGCAGCCATAAATTCGCGCCTCGAAAAGGTGGCGCTCCGAATAGATGCCAATCATGCACTCGCGCCGTTGCGTGGCGCTCGGCTGACGAATTCCTCCGAGGCGTGGGAGTTCTCCAATGTTGCGGCAGCTTGCGACAGCGTGCTGCAGCAGGAGCTCGCCAGAGTTCGAAACGAACTCGACAGCATGCGAGGTGAGTTCCAGGCGCTCCTGCAAAGCATCGGATTGAACGCGCCGCGCGTCACCGTGCCGGACGCAAACCTCAGCTCGCTTCCCGATGCGCAAGCACGCGAGTACACCGAGAACAAACCCATCACGCGCGAAGTATCATGGGGGTGGCGTTGGAAGTTCTGGCCGCACACCGAAGTGACGGACAACTATGTGACTCGGAGAGACGCCGCGCAGTTCCGGGATAGCATGGCCCGCAGAATCGAATTCGGACTGCAACGGCTCGATCAGCTCGTCCAGACTTCCGTCGAATTGTTCCGAACCAGGTTTGCGACGCCCGTTTCACAGGAGTGCGGGCGCGTCACCGAAGAGATCGGCCAGACCGAGGCAGCCGCAAACGCCGCCACGGCGCCGGAACAAGTCCTTGCCGAGCTCCAGCGAGAGCTGAAGCAGCTCGATCGTTTGCTTGAGAGACAAGCGCCAGCGCCTGATGCTCGCAGCAGGTCGGTCTACGTCGAGAGCAGCCCCACGCCCGCTCCGTCGGTGTCTCTGCCGGCGCGTGCGCTCCTTCCGCTGCTTGACACGTTTCGTGAGCTGGCCTTTCATCAATGCGTCGAATCGGTCTTCTCGCAGTTTGAGCCGCAGTCGGGCGAGAAACTGAGGGTCGCGGTGGTCGGTCTGCATGCAGTGGACCGCTGGCGCTTCGCAGACCTCCTGCTCCATCGGATGGCCAGACCCATCAGCGCGGATCACGGCGCGGACCCGCGAAGCGCGCAACGAAGAGGGGACGGACACGCGGCTGGCGGACAAGCAGATGGTCCGGTAAGGGTTGATCCCGTCGACGGGGGTGCTGAGACATCCCGCCCGGATTGGATGTCTGCAGTGCGGGTACGACCCTGCCGCGCATTGACAGAGATAGACCTCGTCGTTGGCCCCGCCGACGAGGCGTCGTTTTGGGGGCGTCGCGCTCGGGATTTCCTCTCGTGGACCGACGTTGTCGTGATGCTGGTGGATGGCCCACGGATTGGCAGCGGACTGAACGACCTTGAACGCGCGCCCTACTATGCGTCGCTTGCGGGAATGCGCGAGAAGGTGGTGTATGCCATTCCGCATGGCGCGAAATTCGACGACAAGCTCGAAGACCTCGTGACCGAGGTGGCACCGTTGCTGCGGAGCGCTACCCGCACAGGCGACCGGCCACTGCTTGTCTACGAGAATTACGACGTTCGCTACACGCACTGGCTGAGTGTCATGCACCCCGCACGTCCACCATCGGCAGAGGCGTTGCGACGATTGTGGCACGGGCGAGGACTTCCAGTCTCGCCGCCCTTTACGGTCGGCGCTCTCTCATTGGCCTATGACCGGGTTGTCGGAAAGGGAGCTACTCGTGCAAGGCCAGGCTGACAGCTCTGCGTATGTGGACGACGCTGCGGAACAGGCCGTGCGGCGCTTGGCGTCAGACCTTGCGGACCGCCTCGAGCCGCAGTTCCGTCAATGGGTCCATGAGGCCGTGAGGGACGCGCTGACGAGCGCCCGCCCTACGGAGACTCCAGATGAGGCACCCGCGCGTGACCCGAGCGCGTCGACTCAAGAAGAGGCACGCCCTCGGATTGAGGCTGGATCTTCTCCACACGTGGTCGCTGCCGAACTTCCGCTAGGGGCCATGTCCCAGCTCCTGGACCGGATCGAGAATCTGGCGGAATTGCTAACCACGAACCGGAGTGGCGCTCGGATTAGCGAGCCCCGCGTGGTGCAGTCTCGTCCCGGGGCGGCGCTGGCGTGGATCGGCACTGATAACTGGTTCCAGGGAGACATTGCGATTGACTGCGATGGCGCCTGTGTGACCGCCGGAAGCGCGTTGACGATCCGTGCTCAGTCCTATCCTGCCAGGCGTGACCAGCGCATCTGGGTATGCGCGTGGGGCGACGAGGTCAGCATTGAATTGGAGATGAGCTACAAGCGCGATAGTGCAGGCCCATTCGGAAACAACAACGAATGGGAAGCGGTGATCCCCGGTGAACTGGTCCGGCAGGGTGCTCTATGGCTTCGACTCGCCGGGGAAGGTCCCGCTGGTGAATTCGTTACCGTTGAAAGAGCACCAAGCGGACGCCTCCTGCACGTATTTGCTCGCGCTCCCAGCGTTCTCGACGAGGGACAAGGACAGGCATGAAGAAGAAGCCGACTCCATTGGAATACGTGGACGACGCTGCCCTCGGCGCCGTCGATGCTCTCTGCCATGCGCTCATTGAACGGCTCGTCCCGGCAATCAGGGAACACGCACGCGATCCGGATGAACGAGCCCTCAAGATGGCTCTATGCGAAAGCTTCGCTCTTCTGGGCGCTCGGGTGGATGATCTCGCCCGCCGTCTCGACCGGCTCGAGCGACAGTCTCCGACCCTAGCCGGGGGAGGCGGACGCGGACGCCGGCTGCTCAGGCGAAAGGCAGGGCGGCGGCCGTGATGGACAATGGGCCCAAACACGGACCGTATGTCGACGAGGCGGCTGATGCGGCAGTCGCGCAGCTCGCGCGGCAGCTTGCGAACGAGCTCAGGCCCGCCTTCGAGCAAATGCTGACCGAACGGCTCACGCGCGCCATCCAAGCGCAATGCGCGGCGAACGTGATCCAGACGCGACTAGAGTCACTTCCGTCAAGAGCAGACCTGGACGCGCTCCGTCAAGAGCACACGGCGCTTCACACCCGCCTCTCGGCAAGCGTTTCCACTCTGAAGAACTGGGCGGAACTTCGCGCTTCCGTGGTTGCGGAGATGCGGCAGGTCGTCGCGAGCGAAGCCGACCGACTGCGCGACAGCGCGTCGGAGAACGCGGCGACCCAGCAGAATGCCCTTGGGCACGTGGCGGACGCGATCGATCGGTTGACCACAGAGACCGTGGACGCCCGCAGCCAGCTTTCACGGTTGGAAGCCGCGCTCCAAGGAATCGAGGCTCGCTCGCGCGACGCGCCAACAACGACAGAGCTCAAGGCGCAGGTGCAAGAGCTTGTGACAGCCCAGCGGGGGGCGGCGCACGCCATCGGCCTTCGTCTCGGACCACTTGAGCACAGCGCGAAGACGCTGGAGACCCTTCTCTCGGACGCCAATGCGCCGCTGTTGAGCGCTGTGCTGCGAGGCACAAAGGCGGATGAGACGAACGCGAGGTTCGCCGGGATTGAGGCGTCCCTCGAGAAACAGCGGGCCCCCCTTCTGACGGTGCAAGGCCAGCAGGGAACATTGCACGAGTTGCAGGACGCCGCCCAGAAGTCGGCAGGGGTCCTGATCGAGCTGCGCGAAACCCTCCACCAGACGACGGGTGCGCTGACACGGCTTGAACAAGCCAACGCTACACTTTCTCATGAGGTGGCCGAGCTTCGGGCCTCGATACACAAGCCAACCTGGATGGATCGAATTCGAAGCTGGCTAGGCGGTGATACCGCTCGACAACTCGGCCCCGGCGCTGGCGCTGCAAGCGACAGCTCGACTTCCTTGCGTGCAGACGATCAGGGTCAGGGACGATAATGCCGATCTACGACTACCGCTGTGGGACCTGCGACATGACCTTCGAGGAGCTCGTGGAGGGATCGAGCGAATCCTGGCAGCGCGTCCGATGTCCCAAGTGCGCAGGGGAGGCGTCGCGCGATCGAACCGGGAAACCATCGGCTCCTTTGCTTCGTGTTGGTGGAGCGTTTGTCCCGGAATTCGTCGAGCAAGAGACCGCGAGGATAGCGGAGGAGGCCGAGTCGAACGCCGACGGCTCATCGACGGTCCGGCGGCCGGCGGCAGACCCGGCAGAATCGAGGGTGAGCTACTTGGATGAGGCTGCCGTTGAGGCGGTCGACCAATTGGCCCAACGCTTGACGCGCGAATTGGCTCCGTCGCTCGCTCCCTTGGTCAGTGCTGCGTCTGAGCTGCCTTCAGTCCTTGAAGCGCTTCGTCGAATAGAAGAGAGACTTCAACACATCGAAAGCGAGCTGGCTGGGCTTGGTCGCAACTCGACGACCTCGCATCAGAATGTTGGCGTGCAAGAGGGGAATGCAGGATGAACGACAGCATTATCATCAGAGACATTCACGGACTCTACGCCACTCCCGGGTGGAGAGACGCTCTGGTGCGAAACGCGGGAGCAGAATCAGAGGTAGGTCTCCGAGCTCGACTGGAGCGACTCTCGCAGCCTCACTTCAATGTGGCGGTGCTGGGGCGCCAAGGGATCGGCAAGAGCTCCCTAATCAACGCGATGGTGTTCGACCAGGAGATACTGCCCGTTGATGTCGACGAAACCACGAACATCATCTGCAGAGTTGTCCACGGAGACGGCGCAGCACCCCAGGCCATTGTCACTCATCTGGATGGCACGAAGAAGACCGGCCCGGCAACCTCAGCCTTCCTGAGGGACTTCGTTCACGAACGATTCAACCCTGGAAACCGGAAGGGCGTCCGGACGGTCGACATCGCTGTTCGTTCATCGCTGCTGTCCCGTGGCGCCGCCATCGTGGACACGCCCGGCGTTGGATCGTTGGTGCTGAGGAATCAGCAGACGACGATGGAGTTCCTGCCTACGGTCTCGATGGCGGTCTTCCTCATTTCGACGACTCCAGCGCTCCTCAAGGAGGAGGCTGCATTCCTGCGTGCAACGTGGGACTTCAGCGACCGTTTCGTGTTCGTGCAGAATGTCTGGGGGGAAACCCCGGAGGAAGTGAAAGCCTCAAGGGAGGAGAATGAGCAGCACTTGCGGCGCATCGCCGTTGAGCATCATTCCGACCCTGCAAAGATCCAGATTCTGTGCGTGGACGTGCACGCCGCGTTGGAGGCAGCTCGGAACCAAGATGCGTCACTCGCTCGCTCCTCCGGCCTCCAGGCTCTCCTGGACCGCATCGGTGCCGCAATTCCGGGTGACGGACTGCTAATGCGAGCTCGAGATGCGACGGTTGCAATTCGGGTGCAAGTGACGTCGGTGCTCGAGGGGTGCGCTGTTCGCCTGGACGCGCTCTCCAAGGACCACCAGGTCTCGGATGCCGAATTCGAGAGGAGAGCGCGCGAGCTGGAGCAGTCGAGAGAGCTGATTCAGGCTGATTGGAACGATGCCAAACAGGAGTTCCGGAAAGGGATCGACGAGGTCAAGCAGCAATTCGCTGCAGCGCTGGACGCGGAAAACGCCGAGTCGCAGAAGTCATTGCACAAGCTTGTCGACGAGGGCGATGTCGATCCGGACAAGCTGCAGCAGGCGACGGTGGAACGCCTGTCGCTCTCAGCGAAGAAGGCTGGGCACAGCGTGCAAATGCCGCTCAAGAAGCACATTGAACGCCTACAGGCGGCTAGGGACAAGGCAATTGGAGCTGTGCGAAAAATCCACGAAACGCAGTTGTCATCGGGCGGCGGTCCGCATCTCTCGGCCGTAGCCCGCTTTGGCGCTACCGCGGGCGCCGTGATGCAGTGGGGTGGAGGCATTGCGCTCGGCGTGATCGCTCTGGATGGGATCATCGCAGCAATCGCAGCGGGTTCCATGGCAGGGTTTCCTGTGATCGGTGTCGTCATTGCAGCGGCCGTTCTCGGGGTCGGCATCCTGATCAAGTGGGCTTCGAAGAAGCACATGAGGTCCAAGATGAAGGAGTGGGTATCGAACGCCGTTTCGGCTGCCCGTGAGAAGGCAATAGACGCGATGAACACGAGTCTGGCTGCTGCTTCCGAGCAGGCTGTTGAACTCATGGACCGAGACGTTCGATGCGCATTGGAGGAGCTCAAGAGTCAGGTGGATGCCGCAGCCGAGGACCGGAGACTTCAAGGTGCTCAGCGCGAGGAGAGGCTCGCCGGGCTGCGATCCGACGAGGCATTGACCACTCGAATGCTCGAGATGATTCTTCGGGTTGAGCAACAACTGGGTGCTCGGGAGGTGGCCCGTG
>Ga0116174_10002476_pt1 | contig 15922 bp, 11 predicted proteins | sample AD_UKC087_MetaG_FD_89801 | JGI IMG/M metagenome (GOLD analysis project Ga0116174, IMG submission 89801) | Active sludge microbial communities of municipal wastewater-treating anaerobic digesters from USA - AD_UKC087_MetaG | ecosystem: Engineered > Bioreactor > Anaerobic > Digestate | place: USA...
AAAACACGATTCATTTAAAAAAATAAGGAAAGAGAAAAACAAATGGAGATTAGATACTCCTGAGGATTTCATAGAGATGGAAGATGCATTTCTAAAAGAAAGACTTATGAGTAAAGAACCTACTATTACAACAACTGTTAGAATAACAGGAGGTAAGGCTAGAAACTTCACTCTTGAAGTACCTAAAGCTACAAGACCTATGACAGACAGAATGAAGATTAGAGTATTTGATATTTTAAGAGAAGATATTGTAAACAAAGATATTCTAGACCTCTATGCAGGTGCTGGTTCTTTTGGATTAGAGGCACTCTCTAGAGGAGCAAAGAGTGCAACATTTGTAGATGCATCTAAGAATGCCAACATCGTACTTAAAAAGAATGTAGCTCATACTGGATTTCTTGTTGAATCTGAGATTGTTAAAGAGAAAGTTGAGGACTATCTCTTTAGAATGACAAACAAAGATAAAGATGAGTTTCAAACCTTTGATATTATCTTCATGGATCCTCCATACAAACTTTTTAATACAAAGAAGACATTTAAGATGGAACAAATTATTAACATGGCTTCAGAATTACTACCTGGAGTACAAGACCAAAAAACAAAGAAATGGAAAGGTGTCTTCATACTTAAACATCCTAAAAGATATGATTTAGAGAAGATTGATATTAAACATTTAAGATTAGTTGAGAATATTAATCTTGGTTTAAATGTAATTTCTTTCTTTATTGTAAATAAAGAAGTAAAATAGCTTCCCCATAGTAAGATTAAAAAATCTTAAATTCAACCTCTCAAGCCTCTACTGATAACGATAAATCTACAGACCTGGTCTGTAATCTAGTTGCAAAATTGAGATGAAAAATATAAAATACCTACTGTGTACAAAATATACGGTATAAACAAATCAAAACTAAGTAGAATAGTTTTTACAACACACACCTTCTAATGTGTGCTATTTCCACATACCCACACATATTTCTTAATTAATATTTTTTTATTTTTGTATATGGAAAATGAAGAACAACAACAAGCAGAACTACTAGAAAAAATGAGACACTCAGCATCACATGTCTTAGCACAAGCAGTTCTTAAGCTTTACCCAGATGCTAAACTAGGAATCGGGCCTGCAATTGACAACGGTTTCTACTATGACTTTGAATTTAGCGAACCAATTGAAGAAGAAGATCTCAAACCCATTGAGAAAGAGATGAAGAAGATAATTAAACAGGGTCTTCCAATAACTCAGGTAATGATGAAGAGAGAAGATGCAATAGAGTATTACAAAAAGACAGATCAGATGTACAAACTAGAGCTAATTGATGAAATAGAAGGAAAAGAACTAAGCTTCTTTATCACAGGAGAAAATGAATTTGCAGATCTTTGTAGAGGACCTCATGTTGCATCTACTAAGGATATCGGTGCAGTTAAATTAACAAAGACTGCTGGAGCATACTGGAGAGGTGATGAGACAAAGAAGATGTTAACAAGAATATATGGTACTGCTTTTGAAACTGAGAATGAGTTAAATACTTTTCTTAAGAATCAAGAAGAAATTGAAAATAGAAATCATAGAAAAATTGGCAAACAATTAGAGTTGTTTGCAATAATTCCTGAGATTGGACAAGGATTACCTGTATGGTTACCAAGAGGATATAAAATGAGAAGAATAATTGAAAACTACATACTAGAACTTGAAGAGAATGCAGGCTACTTGCATATATTAACACCACATATCAATAGGTCTGTACTTTTTGAAACATCTGGTCACTTAAGTTTCTACAAGGAATCTATGTATCCTGCCATGGAAGTAGATGATGAGACATACTATCTTAAACCTATGAACTGTCCTGCAGGGATGATGGTATATAACTTAAGTCCAAAAAGTTACAGAGATTTACCATATAAACTAGGAGAGTCTGGAACAGTTTACAGATATGAGAAAAGTGGTGAATTACAAGGAATACAAAGAGTTAGAGGATTTACACAAAATGATGCACATATTTTCTGTACCCCAGAACAACTTGAAGGAGTAATTAATGAGACTTTAGACTTACTAGATATCTTCTACAAAGATGTTGGGTTTACTAGATATAAATTTAGACTTTCTCTTTCAGAAAGAGAAGCAAATCCAAAGAAATATGCAGGAGATGTAGAGAGATGGCAAAAGGCGGAAGACACCTTAAGAAAAGTCTTAGCAGATAGAGGAGAAGAGTTTGAGGAGATGCCAGGTGATGCAGCATTCTATGGCCCCAAGATTGATATCCAAGCAGTGAATGTTTTTGGAAAAGAAGATTCTGTATCCACAATTCAGTTAGATTTTAATCTTCCTGAGAAGTTTAATATCAAATATATAGACCAAGACGGAACAGAGCAAGAACCTTTTGTAATTCACAGAGCTTTGATTGGATCGTTTGAAAGATTCTTTGCGTTCCTAATCGAAACTCACGGTGGAGATTTCCCTCTCTGGTTTACTCCAGAACAGGTATACGTAATTCCAATATCAGAGAAGCACCATGACTATGCCAAACAGGTCTATGATGAATTACATAATGCAGGATTACGAGTAAAACTCGATGACAGAGCAAAGAGTATGCAATCAAGAATTAGAGATGCAGAGAAGATGAAAATTCCTTACATTGTAGTCGTAGGAGATAAAGAGATAGAGACTGAAACCATCTCTGTAAGAACAAGAAAGAACAAAAGTGAAGGTTTGATGAAAGTTCAAGAATTTATAGATAATCTTAAGGAAGAGATAAGGACAAAAGAACCTTTTACTCCTCCTGTAGAAGAAAATAATTAATTTTTAATAAAAATAAATAATGGCTTTTGACAAGCAAGAAGAGTTAAGAAAGAAGTACGGTCCTAGAAGAAATGAATATATTAGAATAGAAGAAGTACAGTTAATAGACCAAGAAGGAGAGAACCTTGGAGTAGTAAAAACATATAAAGCATTAGAGATGGCAAAAGAGGCAGGGCTTGATCTTGTAGAGGTTGGTCCAAATGTAAAACCTCCTGTTTGTAAAATCATGGACTATGCAAAATATGTGTATACTCAAAGTAAAAAGAGTAGGACAAATAAAAAAGGAAAAACAAGAGATGTAAAAGAATTTAAGTTCTCACCAGTAATTGATAAAGCCGATTCACAACATAGGATAAATAGAGCTTTAGAATATCTAAACAAAGGATATCCTGTGAGATTAACAATGTTTAGAAAAGGAAGGCAATCAAAAGAACAAGCTAAGGAAGTTTTTGATGAAATATTGACTAATTTCGCGGATTATAGTAGCATAGAACCCGATTCAGTATCAGAAGGTAGAAATATATTTATAACATTTAAGCCAAATGGCAAGACAAAGAACAAACAAAACAGCAAAGAAAAGAGTGAAGATGTCAAAACCCAGAGGACATAAACAAGGTGTTCTTAGGTATAAACAGAGTCATCAAGGTCACTTAAAGACTAAAAGATCTGCAAGGTCTAAGCGAAGACAAAGTGATAGTAAGAAGGTTGGTAAAACTACTAGTAAAAAGATGATTGCAAAGATTGTTAATATTTAGTAATTAGAAAAATGAGAGTTAAGACAGGAATAGCAAGAAAAAGAAGACACAATAAGATCCTTAAGAGTACAAAAGGTTATAGAATGACCAAGAACAGACTCTACAAAGTAGCTCATGAGGCATATATGCATGCAGGACAATATGCATACAATGACAGACAAAAAAGAGGGGCACAGATGAGAAGAATTTGGATTGCAAAGATTAATGCAGCATGTAAGAACAATAATATTCAATACAAAGATTTCATAGCAGGTCTTAAGAAGAATAAGATTGAATTAAACAGAATGGTCTTAGCAGACATTGCTGTTAATAATCCAGAAGTATTTACAACAATAGTTAAATCATTTTAGAGTCTTTTAAAATTGATATTAAAGGACTCTTAATCTAAAAGAGTCCTTTTTTATTATCACCCAATGTTATATACTTAACCTATGGAAATAAAAAATAAAAATCTTCAAAATATATACAATTCTTTAGAAAAAGATAAGGATAAGCTAACACCTGAAGAGTTGAAAAAGAAATATCTATCTAAAGAAGGATTACTAACAAAAGCCTTTAGTGAAATAGCAAAAATAGAACAGCAAGAGAGAGCTCAATATGGCCAGGAAGCCAATAAACTTAAGTCATATATAAATGAACTGATAGAAAATAACACAGGTTCTACAAACGTATATTCATCCAAAGAAAGGATCGATCCAACAGCACCTTTCGATATCAACACCAAAATGGAAGACAGACCACAGTTCTTAGATGAAGAGGGAACACAACACCCATTAACAAAAGATATTGAAATACTTGTAGGTATCTTCAAAGGAATGGGTTTTAATGTACTAGAAAGCAGACAACTTGATGACGACTATCACATGTTTGAGTCTCTAAACTTCCCTGTAGGACACCCTGCAAGAGACATGTATGACACATTCTGGACAGAAGATGGTTTGGTATTACCTGCACACACTTCAACAATGCAGAATAGAGCTATGAAGATGTTTGGACCACCACCAATTGCCGTTGTATTACCTGGTAGATGTTTTCGACACGAAGCAACAGATGCAAGTCATGAGCACACATTCCACCAAATAGAAGGAGTATATGTAGATGAAAATGTCTCTTTAGGAAATATGATAGCTACTATTAAAGAATTCCTACAGAAATATTTAGAAACAGATTTAGAAGTAAGAATACAACCATCTTTCTTTCCATTTACAGAACCTGATTGTGAATTTGTAATTAGCTGTCCTTTCTGTAAGAAAGCTGGATGCTCTGTGTGTGGAAACTCTGGATGGATAGAGCTAATGGGATGTGGAATGATACACCCAAATGTGTTAAGACAAGCTGATATAGACCCCACAAAGTATTCTGGTTTTGCTTGGGGATTTGGAGTGGACAGACTAACTATGATTAAAAATGGAATCAAGGATATTCGATACCTAAGGGATTCTAACCTTAATTTCTTAAGACAATTCTAATGAAGGTAACAACAGAACTACTAAAAGCAATTGGAAATATAACAGTAGATAGTACTGAGATAAAAAAACTTTTAAACGAACATATTGCAAATGTAGAATACTCACACAATATTGGTGATGATTACAAAGGAATTGTAGTTGCAGAGATAGTTGAAAAAGAAGATCATCCTGATGCAGATAAGTTAGGTGTTTACCAAGTGTTTACAGGAGAAGAGAACATTCAGGTTGTAGCAGGTGATAAGGCTTTAGAGGTAGGAGATAAAGTAGCATACATACCACCTGGTTCAGTTGTCCCATCAACAATATATACAGAAGAAGAACCATTTGTAATTGAATCTGTAAAACTAAGAGGTGTTCAATCAAATGGAATGTTAGGATCAGAGAAAGAACTAAACCTTGGACCAAATCATGAACATGTAATGAAGCTATCAGAAGATGCTGTCCCTGGTACTCCATTCTCAGACTACTTCATATTCAATGATATAGTAATAGATATAGAGAACAAGGGGTTAACAAATAGGGGAGATCTTTTTGGATTAATAGGTGTAGCACGAGAACTTACAGCCATTACAGGAAATAAATTTGAAAGTCCAACATGGTATACAAATAAAAAGAAGAATCTCAAACCAGAGAAAAATTGCCTTAACCTTGAAGTAATAAATGATGCAGAAGCACTCTGTCCAAGATATGTAGCTATAGCTATGGACAATGTAGCCGTCAAACCATCTCCAATCTGGTTACAGTCTGCTTTACTAAGACTAGATATTAAACCTATCAATAATATCATTGATATCACTAACTATATTGCTGCTCTCTTTGGACAACCTCTACATGCATTTGACTACGATAAAATAATAACAGAAGATCCAGCTCCAGATCACAAAGTAGTTATTAATGTAAGAATGGGTAGAGATGGAGAGAAGATAACTGGACTAGATCATAAAATACATGAACTAAATGATAGAACCATTGTAATCGCAGATAATCACCATCCAATTGCAATTGCAGGAGTTATTGGAGGACAAGACAGTTCTGTAGATGAAAACACAAAACGGATTATCTTTGAATCAGCAAACTTTGATAAGAACAGCATTAGAAGAACATCTATGGAGTTAGGTATCTCTACAGATGCAGCAACAAAATACAAACACTCTTTAGATACAGAAGCATGTCTTCCTGCACTGCTAAGAGCTGTAGAGCTCGCAAAAGAGCTATCAGAAGGAGAGGTGGCTTCAGAGATCATTGATATATATTCTGAACCATATGAAGAGAAGATTGTAACAGTAGACATTGCAAAATTAAATTCACATATTGGTTTAAATCTAACCAAAGATGTAATTACTACAATACTGACTAACTTAGAATACAAAATAACTTCTTCAGATAATAAGTTTGTTACCGTCTCTGTTCCAAGTTGGAGAAGAGATGTACAAATACCAGAAGATATTCACGAGGATATTGCCAGAATATATGGATATAATAATATAGATATCGAACTACCCAAAAAACAAATACTACCTGTGAAGGATAATAAGATATTTGAATTAAAGAAAGAAATTAGAAAACATCTTTCTGCTCTTGGCCTAAATGAAATCCTTACTTACAACTTTACTAGCTTAAAGAATTTCAAAAAGACAAATCTAAATGGTAATCTAGCATACAAAGTTAAAAATGCTCTCTCACCAGAACTATCTTTAATGCGCATCACATTAATACAATCAATCTTGCAAAAGGCAAAAGAGAATAGAGAGAGAGGATTTAATAAATTTGGATTATATGAAATAAACATTCCTCATATTAATACATACTTGGATGAAAATTCTTTACCAAAAGAAGAATGGCATCTTTCAGGAATTATCACAGATTCAACAAAAGATGAAAATTTCTCTTCATATTATCTTGCAAAGAAATATGCCGAGAAAATATTTAGAATAAAAAACTTAGAAGCAGATTATGTATTAATTGCAGATTCTTTAGAACAAGACTTAGATGAAGATATTAAAGTTGTTTTAAATATTTTTGATCCAAATGTTTCCGCTTTCTGCTTGGTAAACAACAAGGTTGTTGGTGTAATTGGAGAAATCAAGAGCAATATAAAAGAGATTTATAAATTATCAGATTATACTTGTTGTATAGATATCAACCTTACTAAACTTTTAGAAGTAGAGAAAGAAAAGAGGGTTTTTAGGGAAATACCTATATATCCTACATATTCCATTGATATGTGTTTTGAAACAGACATTAATATTAAATGTGGGGACATGGAAAAGAAGTTGGATGAGATTATGAACAGTAGAGATAACTGGGGTAGAGTAGAGTGTTTAGATATTTATCAGGATAGTAAGAATAACGAAAAGAAAAGAACTACATTTAGAATCATAGGCAGTAACTATACAAAGACTGCAACAGAAAAAGATATTAGAAGTGTAAAAGAGAAAATAGAGAAAACTTTCAAGAACAGATTTCAAGCAACAATTATCTAATTGATTGTTACAGATACTGTATTACTAACAATATCAGTACCGTTTGAAGATTTTGCAGAAGCAGAGATTGTAGCTGATCCTACAGAAACACTTGATGGTATTGTTGCAACCCATACACCTGCACTCTCTTGTGTAGCTTTTACTGTTTTAGGCGGAGTAGTCACAGTACCCGTACCTGTTATAGTAAAAGTCACTCCTGCACTAGTGATATTACCTGTTATAGTTGCTTTCATCTGAGTAGAGCCCTTTGTCACTGTTGCACCATTAGTAGGAGAGGTTATCTGAATAGTAGCAGCTATATTAGTAACAGTAACCGATACACTCTTACTATCCGATTTTCCAGCTGAATCTTTTGCTGTAATAACAATATTCAATGTAGCAGAAGTATGGGGAACAGTATAATTAACTACAAAAGTTCCATCTGCATTAACTGTTTGAATACCAACACCAGCCACATCACTACCATTTACTTTTACAGTAAACGAAGATAATGAATCTAAGAACCTAACAGAACCAGTAATTTCAAGGTTCTTCCCTGCTTCTACTTTTTGTCCAGAAGTTGGTCCACTAACTGTTAATATTGGAGCATTATCAGGACCTAAAGGTATTGGACAAAGCTTTGTTTCTAGTTCATCGAAAAGATATGATCCTGAGCCTGAAAGGTAAGCTCTGTAAGCCTCAACCTGGTTAGAGTTTTCTAATTGAGTAGTAAGAAGAGTTTTTGTCGTTGTCAAACCAAGAAGCTTTGCAACCTCTAAATTGGAAGGAATTGCATCATTTTCAGTACAAACCTCTATCGCTTTTCTTGCATCTACCTGTGGAGCTCTACCAGCTATGTATATTGATGCTTCTTTATTACAATCAACTTCATCAGTAGGAGACCCTCCTGTATCAGTACATACTGAAGTTGTCATAATACCAGCAGGTCTATTAAAGTTAAACTCATTATACTTATCAATAACTCTTCTAAAGAATGAATTGGTTATATCCAAAGAAACAGTTGAAGACCAACCTCCTGGCATAACCTCATTATTATTATTCCCATTCCAAACCCCAACAACCAAACTCTGGTTATACTGAAATGCTAATAAATCTTTAGGACCATCAGTTGTTCCAGTCTTACCACAAAGCTTATTCTTACCAATATAGAATGATTTGTTTGCATACCTATCATTAAACCCATTCATATCACAAATCATCCAGTTAACAGCATAAGCTTCTTTCTCATCTATTACTCTCTGTCCTTCAGATTCCTTCGCCTCTTTTAGTACTTTTCCTTTAGAATCCTCAACCTTTAATATCGCAGTACTTTCATGTCTAATACCACTATTTGCAAGTGTAGCATAAGCATTAGTTAAATCTAACATCCTCATCTCCGCAGAACCAAGTCCAAGACTCAATCCATAACCAGCTTTATTTTCAATTCCTTGTATTCCAAGTTTCTGCATTAACTGAAGATAGTTTTCAATTCCACCAACCTGGAGAGTATATACAGTAGGAATATTCCTAGAAAGCACTAAAGCTTTCCTAGCTGTCATTAATCCAAGATACTTTCCATCCCAGTTCTTAGGTTTGTAGTTACCAAAAGAGATATTATCAATGTCTGGAGTAACTAACCAAGGACCATAACCTTGACTAATCATATTAAGATATACAAATGGCTTAACAGAAGAACCAGTTTGTCTCATACTCGTTGTAATATTTACATTACCATCAACTCTTGGGTCTTCAATATTCCAGTAATCAACAGAACCTACCATAGCCAAAATCTGTCCATTCTTAGGGTTCATCACAACCATTGCGCCATTATGAACATTATGTCTCTTGTTTTCTGCCACTCCTTTAATAATCTCTTCCTCTGCGATGCCCTGTAAAGTAGGATCTAAAGATGTTGTAACTTTAAGACCACCTCTTTGCACCATATCAACACCAAATTCTTCTTCTAACAAACCTTTAACATAGAAAACAAAGTGTGGTGATTTAATATCTATCTTAGTGCTTTTGTATGTTAATTCTTCATTCCTTGCAGCCTCAATATCTTCTTTAGAAATACCAAATATCCTCTGTTTCTGTTCTAATTGATCCAATACATAGTTCTGCCTCACCTTAGCCATCTCCGGCATAGCACCAAAAACAGGAGCATAGTTACTAGGACTCTGAATCAACCCTGCAATTAAAGAACTCTCTGCTAATGTCAATTCACTTACATCTTTTCCAAAATATGAATTGGCTGCTGCTTGGAATCCATAATTTACACCACCCAAAAAAACCTCATTCATATACATCTGCAAGATTTGATCTTTAGTAAACGTCTGCTCAACTTGCATTGTAATTAATGCTTCCTTAATCTTCCTAGAAAGAGTTCTTTCATATGCCTCTTTTCCTAAGAGATCTTCAAGCAGTGTTGTTTTTACTAACTGCTGCGTAAGAGTACTTCCTCCTCTCACAACTTTTCCACCTTTCAGGTTCTGCAAAAAAGCCTTCATAATACCGAAGTAATCCAAACCTTTGTGCTGATAGAACTCTGCATCCTCAGCTGCTAACAAAGCTTTCTTTGTATGTTCGGGAATCTTATCCAATGGTACAAATTCTCTGTTCTCATCTCCATAAACAGTATAAAGAAGATTACCATTTCTATCTAAAATCTGTGTACTTTGATCTGAAGATCTTTCAATTAACTGGTCTGGAGAAGGAAGAGCGTCTCCTATTTTCTTCAAATATGCTCCTAAAACAATCAAACCAACACATCCTATGAAAAAACCAACTCCAAAAATAATATATAAAACCTTCTTTATCCTCTTTTTAAATTCTGGATTCTTTCCTCCTTTTTTATCTTTCCTAGATGACTTAGTACTACCAATACGGCTAGAAGAATACTTCTTCACATTTTTGTATGTATTAAAACCTAAGCCTGAGACAGATTTACCCAAAGTTCTTACAGTTCTTCTCTTTCGAGGAGAGAAGCTACTTTTTTTAGAATTAGAAAATCCTACACTATATTTCATACCATACATTATGCCCATTTTTGTACACAAATTTCAAGGGCAACCAGGTCTGTAAAGTTTTACCCTTGCAGTAAGAGTTCTTTAGTATTTTGTTACGATTAGTTAACTTACTACAAGACAGTACATGTTTTTCTAATGTGGTATAATTCGTTATGCAAAACAAAATGAAGCCACAAACATTAAAAGGATTCTACGATTACTTTGCGGACGATATGAATATCCGTAATTTTCTCAGAGATACTTTTCGTAAGCTAGCAGAAAAGTATGGGTTCGAGCCATTAGAAACACCAGCTTTAGAATATTCAGAACTAATTCTAGGACAGAGTGGGGCAGAAGCAGAGAAACTTTACTACAAATTTCAAGATAACGGAGGTAGAGATGTAATGCTTAAATATGAGTTAATGATTCCAATGTGTAGAGCAGTAGCAGAGAATATTAATAATATACCGATGCCATACAAGAGATATCAGATACAAAATGTTTGGAGAGCAGATAATGTACAAAAGGGAAGATGTAGAGAATTTACACAGATGGATATAGATACATTAGGAAGTAGTTCTCCATTCGCAGATGCTGAGATATTACAATTCGGATTAAACTTTCTAAAAGAACTAGGTTTTAAGAAATACCAAGCAAGGATAAATAGTAGAGAGATTATCCAAGGAATTGTTGATTCTCTTTCTATTGGTCAAGAAAACTTTGAGGCAGTATATATTGCTATTGATAAACTTCAGAAAATAGGAGAGGAGAATGTAAAGGGAGAATTGGTCGACAAAGGAATTGAAAGTAAAAAGGTTGATACACTCTTAAAAATACTAAAACTAGAAAGTATTGAAGATATAGAAAAAGAAATTTCTAAATCAGAAGCAGGACAAAAGGGAATTAAGAATGTTAAAGAAATTATCTCAATTCTAAAAAATTCTGGCATAGAAGATGAATATATTAAGTTTGATCTCTCACTAGCAAGAGGACTAGCATCATATACTGGTGCAGTTTGGGAATTTGAAATCATAGATGGTGATGTAGGATCTGTTAGTGGAGGAGGAAGATATGACAAAGCAGTCAGTAAATATATTGGAAGAGAAGTTCCTGCAACTGGCACATCCTTTGGTTTAGAAAGGTTGACTGAAATTATTAAAGATAGAGGAATGTTACAAGAAAATAGAGAGAAAAATGATGTTTTAGTTATCCCTCTAGAAAGTAAAGTTCTCCCTTATACAATGAAAGTTGCAAACAAATTAAGAGAGTCTGATATTAATTCAAATATTTACCCCGATATCGAGAAATTAAAAAACTCCTTTAAGTATGCAGACAGAAAAAACTATAAATGGGTAATCATAATAGGAGAAGATGAAGAACAAAAAGATATTGTACAACTAAAGAATATGGAGACAAAAGAACAACTCTCCCTAAGCATTAAAGATGCTATAAAAACAATTTCCAAAAAGTAAGAATTTTGTAAGAACAGGGGTATACCATTTTTGCATGGTTAAGAAAAAAGCTAAGAAGATATACCTTTTTACAAAAGATTTAGACATTATCAACAAAGTCAGAAAAAGTATTTACTCTTTCAAAATCCCTTTAACTTTTCATTTAAACCCTAATAATTGCAATGAAGATTTTCCTCCTGATATCATAATTACAGATCAAAGATTCTTTCAAAAAGACAATGTAACAAGCTTAAACACTAGTACTAAAACAATATATTTAACAGATAATTCCTCTTCAGAAAACATTCAAACTATTTTAGAAATAGGAGCCGACAATATACTGTTTTGTCCCATTAACTGCGATTATCTTCTTTGCCTAATTAAAAAATATCTCGGAGTATTAAAGATTAATGAATGTAGAAAGTACAGATACAAAGGAATTACACTATGCAAAGATTCCTCATCTGTAACATACAATGACTGCAAGGTCTATCTCACAAATAGAGAATTCTCAGTAATAGAATCAATTATGACTAACAGTAGAGACACTGAAATTTCAAAAGAAGCATTACAAGTAACCGTGTATAGAATAAACAAGAAAACAAAAGAGGGAATAGGGCTCAAACTAATAAAAAACAGGAGAACAAAAGGATATCAGATAGCTATCTAAATCTTCTTTTTCCACTCAACAATCTTCTTCAATGCTTCAAGTGGTGTTAAGTTGTCAGTATCAAGTTTTTGGATTTCTCTTTCAACTTCTGAATCCTTTGCAGAAAAAAGAGGATATTGAATTGCATTTATTTTAGATTTAGCTTTTTCCTCCTTTGTTACAAATGAAATTTCCCTTACTCCTTTTTTAGATGCAAACATATTCTTCTGTTCAAAGCTTTCTAGGATTTCATTAGCTCTTTTAATAATTTTCTCTGGTAAACCAGCCATTTTAGCTACATATATTCCATAACTTCTATCTGTTCCACCTTCAACTATCTTTCTTAAAAATATTACTTCTCCTTTTTCTAAATCTTCTTCTACTAAAACATTGTAGTTACTAACAGCTTCTGGAAATTTCTCAGAAAGTTTAAGTAACTCATGATAGTGAGTAGCAAAAAGAGTCCGAGCTTTAAGTTCATTAGTTATATACTCTGCTAGTGCCCATGCGATACTAACTCCATCATATGTACTTGTTCCTCTTCCAACTTCATCAAGAACAATTAAACTATACTTAGTTGCATTGTTAATAATGTTAGCAGCTTCATCCATTTCTACCATAAATGTACTTCTTCCCCTTGCTAAGTCATCAGATGCACCAACTCTTGTAAAGATTCTATCTACAATTGAAATAGAGGCACTATGTGCAGGAACAAAACAACCTATCTGAGCCATCAAAACAATTGTCGCAACTTGTCTGATATATGTAGATTTACCAGACATATTAGGACCAGCTAAAATACACATACCACCTTTTGTTAAAGATAGTTCTGTGTCATTTGAGATAAAGTCCTCAGAGCTAAGAGATTCTACAATTGGATGTCGACCTTTTTCTATCTTAATAATCCCATCATTCTCTCCCATTTCAAAAATCTCTGGTTTAACATAGTCTAAATCTTGAGCTACATATGCAAAATTAGATAACACATCAATCTTTGCTATCACTTGAGAAAGTTTCTGTAGTTTTTCTAAACTAGGAAGAAGAGATTCTCTAAATTCATTAAACAATTTATATTCTAAAGCAGAGAGTTTATCATGTGCATTCAAGATAATATCTTCTCTCTCTTTTAGTTCCTCTGTAATATATCTTTCTGAATTAACCAAAGTCTGTTTTCTAATATATCTATCTGGCACCTTATCAAAATGGGTCTTTGTTACTTCAATGTAATAACCAAAGACATTGTTAAATCCTATTTTCAAAGAAGGAATTCCTGTTTCTTCTTTCTCTTTCTCCTCAAATTCCTTCAACCATTCCTTACTATCACCAGAAAGAGATCTTAATCTATCAACCTCTTCATTAAAACCTTTATTAATTATCCCTCCCTCTGTTATTACCAAAGGAGGATCTTCTACAAATGTTCTATTAATCTTTTTTGCAAGTTCATTAAAGAAATCTCTATCTAAATCTTTCTCCTTAATTTTCAACTTCTTCTCTGCTAGATCCAAAATCTCAATAGAGTTAAGGAGAGACACCTCAAGTGCTTTAATATCCCTTGCATTAACTCTGTTAAGACCAATCTTTCCAACAATTCTTTCAATATCATTAATACCATCAAGTTTCTCTCTTACTTCATTAAGAGTATCTTCATTCTCAAAAAACTTTTCTACAACACTCAACCTATCATCTATCTCCTTCTTGTTTATCAATGGATTAAGAACCCAAGCGTAGAGTAGTCTAGTACCCATTCTAGTATTTGTCCTGTTCAATACAGAAAAAAGAGAATTCTCAATCCCTCCACTATATGCATTTGAAACTAACTCAAGATTTCGGATAGTAGCTCTATCTAGAATCATTGTACTATCCAAAGAAACTCTTTTAGGTTTAAGAATATGAGTAGGATTCATTAATTGTGTTACCTCTATATGCTTAAGAATCATTGCTACTGGTACTACAGATTCTGAATCTTTTTCTAAACCAAAAGATTCTACATTTTTCAAATTGTAAAAATCCTTAACTAATGCTTCGCTAAATTGAATATTCTTTAGACCCTTATCTAAAAACTGAACGGGGAGGTGATTTAGACTTTCATTGCTCTCTCCTTCAATCAAAAGAATTTCTACTGGATTGTAAGCAGAGAGAACAGAGTTGATATATCCATTTCCTTTGCCTTCATTAAGTAGAAGAAACTCTCCTGTTGAAATATCTGCGAGTGAGACAAAAACATTTTTCTTAGAGAAATGGAAAGCTGCAAGGTATGAGTTGTGAATAGCATTTGCTTGATCACCATCTACAGTCCCTGGTGTCACAATTCTAACAACACCTCTTTTTACAATACCTTTTGCTAACTTCGGATCTTCTAACTGATCTACAACTACAACACAATGACCAGCTTCTATTAACTTAGGAAGATATTGGTCAATCGCTTTGTGTGGAAATCCTGCAAGAGCAGTTGCATTAGCCTTCCTATCCCTCTTTGTAAGGGTGATATTCAAAACCTTAGATGCTATTTTAGCATCCTCTCCAAAGGTCTCAAAAAAATCACCCATTCTAAAAAGGACTATCTTGTCAGGATACTGCCTCTTAAAACCTAAAAACTGTCGCATCATCGGAGTCTCTCCCATATCTTGTAGTATACCACAACACAACAGGCCTGACCTAGGCCTGCCCCCAGTTAATCTAAATTTAATAATTATGTGAGAAAATCAAAACTATGAGAAAAGAAAAAGTCGAACAACTTTATAAAAGAAGTGGATATTACCACATTTATAATCGTGGAAATAGAAAACAGAATATCTTCTTAAGAGAGAAGGACTACAAAATATTTATAAACCTTTTATATAAGTATTTAAAAAAGAAAAGACTTTTGCTGATTGGATATTGCCTTATGCCAAATCACTTCCACTTAATAATAAAAAATGGTGCTGATATAAGAGCAATACCCGATTTTATGCAATGTTTTATGACGGCATATGTAATGTACTTTAATCGTCACTATAAAAAAGTTGGACGGTTATTTCAGTCTCCTTTCCAAGCAAAAAGATTACCAAAAATAAGAGATCTGGAAAATGCAAAAAGATACTTAGAACTTAACCCATTTGAAGCTGGGATGCCTATCCGAAAGATCAAAAAAGGATATAAATGGCTATATCTCCGAGAGAAAAAATGAAAAATAAATTAACGCGGGGCAGACCTAGGCCAGGCCTGTTATTTGCCGAGGATTATGCGACCTTCTTCATCTGCTACAACTTTTCTAGCCTCTCGTATATCTTCAGGTGTAACAGCAACACCATAAACCCCAGTTTGTACAGAGTACTTCAGAAGAGGTTTGTTATTC
>Ga0116174_10002480_pt1 | contig 15898 bp, 10 predicted proteins | sample AD_UKC087_MetaG_FD_89801 | JGI IMG/M metagenome (GOLD analysis project Ga0116174, IMG submission 89801) | Active sludge microbial communities of municipal wastewater-treating anaerobic digesters from USA - AD_UKC087_MetaG | ecosystem: Engineered > Bioreactor > Anaerobic > Digestate | place: USA...
TTCTCGACGGCGAGCACGTCGCGGTGGTCGACAACCCCTTCCTCTCGGACGAAGTCGCGCAGGATGTGCAGACCTTCCTCGAACACGTCGAGGCCTGCGAGGCCGTCCGCCGACCACGCTTCCTGGTAGAGCTCGACCGCGCGGTCCTCCGACAGCGGACCGGTGCGCTCGTCCACGACCACCTCGCTGATGAGGTGTTCGAGCACTGCGTGGATGACCTTGCCGAAGCGGAGAGCGACGCCTGGCTCAGCTTGCCGCTTGTCGAGGTAGTGGAGCTTGTACGAGAGCGGGCATTGCTCGAAGCGCGATAGACGCGAGTAGCTCAAGTGGGTATTGCGAAGCGTTGTCATGGATTCTCCTGCCGGGCTGGGCCGGGCTTGATGGGCGGGTGGAACGCGGTGACGCGGGAGCCGGGGAACACGCTCAGGGCGTGCAGGACCGTGGCGAGGTGCTCGGGCGTGAGCTCTCGGCGGGGCTGGCCCGTGTAGGCGGGCACGAGCCACAGCTCACCGAAGCTCTCGGACTGCAGGCACACCTCGACGCCGAGGGCCTTGAAGCTCTCGATGTCGTCGGCGGTGAAGCCGCGAAGGCGGGTGACGTCGACGGAGGGTTGGGGGCCGGTGGGGGGCGCCGCCTGGACCGGACGCGCCTTGGGAGGTGCAACGGCGGGCTTGGGAGCGGGAGCAGGAACGCCGGGCAGGCTCTTCTGCGTGGGCTGCCGCGAGCTCACCCACTCGATGCAGGTCAGCTCATCGGGAAGGGCGCAGCAGCCCGTGGGGAGCTGGTGCTTGCACCTGCCGTCCGCGAGCGGCTCGCGCTTCGGGCAGACGGGTGTCGAAAATGGCTGGGGCATCGGCGTCTCGTCGAGGCCGCGGAGTGCCGCCTACGAAGACGAAACGCGGATTCGGAGAGCGAAATGGGACAGGCGATCCCAAGATTTTTTCCCGAAGAACGCTCGCTATTGACGGCGACAGGAATTGCTTTCGCCACAGTCGATTGCGCGACGGTGGCAAATCCACCGGACAGGCGGAGCTATTAGGAGATCTCTTTTATAGCTCTTGCTGTCCGGTCAGATTGCCACCCAACTTGCGAGCTCTCGGAGCACGGCGGTGGGAACCGGGGATTCACCTGCGACGTATCTCGCCATCGTCTTCGTTGATACGCCCACGAAACCGGCGGCAGGAGTGAGCCCTCCGAGAGCAGCCACGATCGACAACAAGTCCGAACCGAGCGGACGATTCGCACGGGGCGAAGCGGCATTCCGAATCTCGATTCGATCCATCCGCCACCCCGAACCCGACGGCACGACGTTGCCGATGTGCAGCGCCCGACCTGGCTTCGTGCGATGAACCGCCCGGATGCGCCCGTGCGCCTGTTCCAGCTCCGCCTTGCACATTGCCTCGACGCGCTGCTCCCACGCCTGCGTGAGCCCCAGGAACGCGACGTCGCTCTTCACGAGTCCGAGGTTGGGCCACGGGTCGCCCAGCGTCGCGAGGCAGTCGACGTCGGCCATCGAATTCATGCCGCGCACCCCGCCGAAGTGCCCCCACACGAGCTCCCCCGGCCAGCCTCGCAAGATGGGACCGAGCCGCACGCGCGCATTGTCGAGGGGCTCCCAGATTTGGTCGACCTGCTCGCCTCTGGCAGCACGAAGGGCCATCTCGATGGGTAGGAGGGTGATGATCCCGAGCTTTCGAGCGAGGGGATCTTCCCGGGCCCAGGCGAACAACGCCTCAAGGGAAGAAACGAAACCGTCCGTGACCTCGAGCGAGCCGGCCCGGAGCCAACTCGTGCGCGTCGCCGATGGGCAGCGGAGCATGCTTCGGCGGATCGGCGCACCGTCGATCGCGGCGAATCGGTGCAGAGGCGGGTCGTAGCCTGCCACCTTGCGCAGGATGGGAGCGTGCAGGTCAGCGTTAGCGTCGGTGACAACGACGGCGCCCTGGCGTTTGACCGCCTTGGCGAGCTGCTCGTTGCACCTCGTCACCACGAGCACTCGCTCGCCCACGCGCTCCTCGACGCGAGCAGCGACGGGCGTCTCTGATGTGAGCCCGTGGTGCAGGGTGCGGAGCACGCGGGAAGCGGCGCCCAGGGACTGCGCGCGGGACGCTGACTCACGGGCGAGCCGCAGGTGGACGAACGAGATCGGAGGCGCCTTCCCTCTTCGCTCGTCCATCGGGGACGCTGTCGCACAGGCGACGGCATCGGCATCATCGTCGACCTGAGCCGAGCGTCGCGCCTGTGCCAGGTCCTCGGCCAGGACGACGCGCTCGCAGCTGCGCACAGCATCGGCGAGCGTGGACGATGCATCCAGCTCCGCGAACCGGGCGACCCATGCGCGCAGCGCCTGGAGCGCAGGGAGCATTGCGCCTGCGTAGCAGCCATCGAACCACCCGAGACACCGTTCTGCCGTATCGAGATCCTCGCCGCTCAAGACCACGGACTCGAGCAGCGGCGGCGGCTCGTCGATGACGAGGAGCCCGGTCGAACCAGCCTCCCCGTCGAGGGCACTGAGCAAGGAATGGCTCCCGACGATGACCCGCGCGTCGGGGTCGCCTTCCATTCCGTCGCGCGCATCGCATTCGTCGTAGTGCGGGCAGCGTTCGATGTCGCGCCCGCGGCACAGCTCCCATTGCATCGGCTGGCCACCGTCAACCAGCGGTCGCGCGATATCCGCGAGCCGGCACACAGGCTCTCCGGAGGAGTCCTTGCAGGAGAGCGGCCCGAAGATGCGTCGGGTCGGAATCCCGCGGCTTCGCAGTTCGGCTACGATCTGCATGGCCAGGGCGTTCTTGTCGACCGAGATCGCGGTCTTGGACTGCGCCGGGGCGCGGAGTCCTTTGGCTTTCGGCGATGCATGGGATTTCCGCGCGCGCTCGGTAGCGACCTCGATGGCTGCTGCCGTCTTGCCGATGCCGCACTCGGCCGCGATGACGGTGAGGCCGTCGGGAGCCTTGCGGATCGCATCGACCAGTGCGGTGCGCACGTCTTCGAGCGAGAGCGGTGGTGCTGCAGGCGCGCGAACATCTGGAGTGGGCACCTCGAATGTCGCCGCCACTGCCGGCCACCTCCGGACGAGCTCGCCGAAGCCCGTGATGGGCCCGCCCGATGCCCACCTCGCGATGGTCGATCGAGCACCGACCTCCCGATCGGCCGTTCGCGAGTCGGCGCGTGTTGCGATCGACACCGCTCGCACAAGCGCGGGGACGAGCGCTGGATCGACACCACGGCTGAGCAGCGCGCCGGCGATCGCCAGGAAGAGCGCGTGCCAATCCGCCGTAACGGTCAATGCAGCATCGGCGAGCTGCTTCACGATGGGCTTCCATTCCTCGGGGACATCTGCCGCCCACGTCTCCGGCATGGGCGAAGCAGGCCGTGGGGTCCGTGGGCGACTGGACGCGGGAGCTGGCGCTTCCGGCTCCGGAGCCGCAATGGGCCGCATTCGGTCGAGCAGCACGAGTGGCGCTCGCGTGGCGATTCCCGCGCGCCGCACGTGGGGAAGACGGAAATGGCGGGTCCAATCGCGGCATGCCCAGTCGACGGGCAACCCCGCATCCGAGAGGCTTCGGAGCCAGCTCTTCAGGAACGGCTCTACCTCGCTTGCGTCGATCGGCTCGAGGATGGGCTGGATGATCCGGCGGCCGTGCTGCGTGTGATAGACGCCCGCCGACTGCAGCACGGCGATGGCGTCATAGTCGCGCTGCGCCGCCGCGACGAGTTCCGCGCTCCACGGTGCATGGCCTGGGTTGTCGATGTCGCAGAAGAACACGCCCACCGACACTCGGGACTGGAACCTCGGCAGACCGACCTTGTTGATGCGTGGCTGTCGTCTCGCTCCGTCGACCACGTAGGTGACCAGGTGAGCGTCGGTGGAATACACGCGCCCCAGGGCCTCGTGCAGCTCGAGGACCTCGTACGCTTCAGGGACAACCCGGCCGCTGCCGTCGAAGCCCCTGGCGTACTTGTCCGGGGCGACGGCGACCAGTGTCACGGCGCGCGCCACCCCTGAGAAAGGGGCGCCGGCTCAGCCATCGGCAATGCACCCAGCGCGAACCGCGGCCTTGAAACAGGCCTCGTCGAGAGTAGCGCCAAGGGCTCGCCTACCGAGCCTGGCCGCAGCGAGGAGAATCTCGCCTCGTTCAGCGCAGGGGTCGATCACGAGATCCCCGGGCTTGGTGGTGTGCCGAATCAGCCGCTCGGCAAGAGCCTCGATGCTTGGGCAGTCGCGGTGGACGGTCGTTGCTTCCCTGCTCCCCTTGGCACTGAGCACGGGAGCGTCGAGCCCGCGCAGGTGGAGAATGACCTTGTGCTGGGGGCGATAGTCGTAGCCGGGCGTGCCGCGCGCTGGGCCGGACCGGCTCCAGGTCATCACGTGACAGCACTTGGACTGCGATTGACACAGGCACGCTGCAGCAAGCGCGTGGACCATGTCGATGTCGGGCTCGCACACGAGGAAGATCCGGCTCGTGTACTTCATGGGAGCCACGGCCTCGCCCAGCCAGTAGCGCGCGTGAGCTTCATAGTGCTCGGGCGTCGTGTCGAAGGTGGGACGCGAGATGAGGAGGTCGGCAGTCTCGATGCGAATGGTGTCGAGGAATGCCTTCGGGTCGCAACGGCGAATGCGAGCCTCAGCTCGAGGAACAGGCTCCGCGGCTGATGGTTCGTGTCCGGCAGTCGGCGGTTCAAATACGAGCTTGGCCGCTCGGCTGACGCTCATCTTTCCGGCACGCACAGCATCGGAGAGCTCCGAGGGGCCGGACTCGAGCACGTGAGATGCAGCGTCGAGCGTGCGGCTGGAGATCCCCACCAACTCCGCGGCATGATCGCGAGACCTCCCGGGCTTGGAAGGCGGGGGAAACTTTGCCCCCTCGTTGGGGCCACTGCCGATCTTTTGGCCAGGCTGAGCGCGGGAAGCCTCTTGCCGCTGCTTCGCCTCCTTGGCGAACTCTCGTTTAGCCAGAGCCCCGACCATCGCGCGTTGGGACACGCTGAGGTGCCGCCGAGACAAGTTTGCCGATACGACCGCAGTCGCCGGCGAATCGCACGTATCGAGCTCGCGGAATCGCGGTGCGACGCCCGCCCGCTCGCAGGCCTTCAGGCGATTGCGACCGTCGAGGATCTTCCCTTCCCACAGCACGATCGGCTCTTGGAGGCCGTTCGCCTTGATATCTCGGATCAACGCCGCGAGGCCCACGTCGTCCATCAGCGGGAACAGCTCGGATGCCGGATGAGACTCGTACATGGTCACGACCTTCCTCGCCCCGCAGGGCGCACGTCTCCCAGAGCCCGCCATCACCTCGATGGGGGCGGCTCGCCGAACTCGACCCTGAACCGGAGCGCCGCCCACACCGGGCTGCTCTCCTGCGCCTGGATGCGCGCGAACGCGGCTGATCGCGCCTCAGCGGGCGGCGTCACTGTCACGTCCTGCTGTGGTGGGGCCCGCCCGAATCTCTCCTTGAACCGGTAGTAGACCCAGCCGGGCTTGTACCCGCGCTCGATCGCCGTTCGATTCAGCTTCTCCCATTCGTCGCGCAGGTACTGCTCGCGAGCTTCCTGCGCGGAGACGAGCACGCCTTTGCGCTCCTCGGGCACGCGCTCCGGCGCAGGAAACTCGCCACCGCACTCGGGGCACGTGCGGCACGCGACAGGGACGACGGCGCAGCACGATGCGCACACCTTCGTCGGCGCTTCGGCTGGGCTGCGCCGGCCAGTCCTTTTCCTTCCGTCGAGAGAGAATTCCCGGTCATCCTGCGGGAGCCCGTGCTCGACCGCGCAGCCGGCGTGGTCGAGGATGATCGCGCGCTCGTCGTTCCAAGGGCGGAGGATGCGCCCGGCCTGCTGGAGGTACAGTCCTGTCGATTTCGTAGGGCGGGCGAGGATGGCGCATTTCACCGAGGGCTGGTCCCAGCCTTCGCAGAGCACGTTGCAGTTGGCGACGACGTGGGTCTCTCCCCGTTCGAGCCGCGCCAGGATCGCATCCCGATCGGCCGCCAGTGTGGTCCCATCGAGATGCTCGGCTGGGATGCCGGCCTCGACGAAGCGCGCCGCGATGTTCTTCGAGTGCTCAACCGACACTGCGAAGGCGACGGTTCGCTTGCCTCGTGCGAGCTGCAGCCAGTGCTCCACGATGTTGCCGACGAGCGACTTGCGGTTCACGGCGTCCTCAAGCTCGCGCCCCTCGTAGTCGCCCGCGCGGATGTGCACCGACGACAGGTCCGGCAGGTGCTCGCGCGGCACGGTGAACACGCTCGGCTCCACCAGGTACCCCTCGGCGATGAGCAGGCTGGGCGAGGCGACAACGACGAGCTCCTGGTAGGCATCTCCCAGGCCGCGCCCGTCTGCGCGGTATGGGGTAGCTGTGAGCCCCAGGTGGAGCGCGTCCGGGTAGCACGCAGCGATCTCCTGATAGGAACGGGCGAGTGCGCGATGGCACTCGTCGATGAACACGATGTCCGCCTTGGGCTTCGCGCGATTGCGGAGCGTGTCCACACTCGCGACCTGGACCTTCGCACCTGGTCGGCGCCGCGGGTCGTTGCCCATCAGCACGCCGACGTCCTGCTCGGGCACGCCCATCTGCACGAGTCGCTGGTACGTCTGCGAGATCAGCTCCCGGCGGTGCGCGAGAAACAGCACGGACTGCCCTCGCGCGATCGCTTCGAGGATGATCTCCACGGCGATCGTGGTCTTGCCACCGCCGGTCGCGAGCACGACGACGAGCCGTCGCACGCCGGCAGCAACGCGCTGCTGCACGCGCTCGATCGCCTGGTTCTGGTAAGGGCGAAGGCGCACGAGTCCCGTGCGAGCCACCGCCGGGAAGCTCACCGACATCCCACACTCCGCGCCTCTCTCGGAGGCAGAGGGCGCGGCCCGGCCAAGGGCGCCGAGCCACGCGCATCAACGTCGACCGGCTCCAATCACGCGAACGGGTCGACGGCGGCCTCCGGGGAGAACTCGGTCACGAGTGCTTCGACGAACACCTTGGCCTTGTCCGCCTGCGACGCGCGCAGGTCCTTGATCCTCTGCACGCCGAACTTCTGGCAGAAGCGGTCCACGGCTTCTCGGGGCAGCGCCTTGAGTGCCGCGCCGAGAGCCTGCGCGAACTGCGGGTCGATCGGTCCGTCGGCAGCAGGCGCGGGCTCGTCGGCCGGGCCGCTCTCGTAGAGCTTCGTCAGGTCGTGCTGCTGCAGCGCATTGAACGCGCGGATCTGGTCGGGCGTGAGCTGCTGCTCGGGCAGGATCGAGTAGGTCGTCTTCGGGTCCTTGGCGGCGCCGTGGCGCTGCACCTCGAAGGCCCACTTCTCGAGCGTGTACTTGTCGCGCACACGCACCAGGTCCTTGAAGAACGTCACGCCCTGCTCGAGCACCTTGACCTCCTTGGTGTCGAACAGCGCCACGTTCAGGGCGATGCGCAGCGTGGGCTTGAGCCCCTGTGCTTTGAGCGCGTCATCGAACGGCACGTACTTGCCCTCGACGAAGCACACCTCACGCGGGTAGGGCTCGCCCAAGAAGACCACGACTGCGCGGTCGCCGTCGTTCTGGAGCTTGAGCCACGAGCTCGCGCCTGCTTCGTGCTGTTTCGCCATGTCCTCGGTCTGCTTCCACATGTCCTGTCCCATTGCGTCTCTCCGTCGGTCAGGGTTGCGTTCCGGAAGGCGATCGAGCGCGGCGGCGAGATCGCCCCATCCGTCAGAAGAAACGCGGTTTCGGGTGCCGAAATGGGACAGCGCCCGTGTCGATTCTTGGTCGGCATCGTCACGGGACTCGAGGAAGGCACGAATCCGCGCGCAGGAGCGCTGCATGCGCTTGCGAGCGGAGTCCGGCTGCAGGCCAAGCGCGATCGCGGCCTCCAGTTGCGTCAGGCCGACGACCGAGACCGAGAGCACGAGTTCGACGTCGCAGCCTTCGATCTTCCGCAGCCGGTCTCCAAGCATGCGGACGTGGTCCTCGGGGTCAGCGCACGATGGCAGAGCGAACGGGCTGTCGTCGCAGGAGCACGCCAGGTCCGGTTCGCCCTCAGCCTCCTCGGCTTGAATGCGCTGATCGAGAAGATCAGCAGTGACCTCGCGCTCGGTGTTCCGAACAAGAGTCGCGGCCACGCGGCCGACGCGAGCGAGGTCGAGCTCCTGAGCCTGGCAGGCGAAGTGATCGAACATCGCCGCTGCGAGGTCTGCCTGGTCCTGACCGAGGCGGCGGGACCGCCTTCGAAACGCAGCATCGAGCCCAGGCCACAATCCGAGCAGGGCGAGGTGCAGGCCCAGATCCCTGTGCGCGTCGGTCTGCGCGAGGGCAACGAGCGCGGCGACCACGTCATCCTTGTCGTCGAGCTCGCCGACCCGGCCGTGGAGGTATGCGATCACGTCCTCGGGGGCCTCGAATCCGCTGAGCGCGTTGTGCTTCCGCCGCGCCTCCTTGAACTGCGTTGCCATGCTGACAGAGCGAACCGACCTGCTGAGGCTCGCGTGCAGAGCCTCCCAAATCGAGCGCATGCGCCCGCCTTCCCGGCCGGCGTCATGCGCTCACGTTGGGCCCTCTAAATTGGCTTCAAGAGCTCTGGTTCAGATGTCGTTGTCGCGCCCGACCATCGGCGCGCGACCGGGTGGTCGGTCAGCCTGAGCCGACCTCCATCCAGGGTGGTACCCCGCACTCGCAGCTGAGTTGGGGCTCACGCGAGTCGACGCCCTTGAGCCAGTACAGGGCGAAGAGCTGACAGCCATCGCTCGTGGTTCCGGCTTCTTCGACCCGGAAGGTCACGCCAGGAACGACGACGTCCTCGATTTCCCATCGCCGTAGCAGACCAGGGAAGCGGACGAACGAGTCGTCGTTGGTGATCGTGGGTGCGTGCTGTGTCATCGGGTCTCCCTTTCGCTTCGTTGACGCAATGCCGATCAAACGCGGGTGCGCGGTCCGAACTGGGACATCACCGACGTGTTTCGGAAGGAGAGACCTCGAGGCGGTTGATCCGCCGACACGAGGGCCGGTAGCAGACGAAGGTGGCGTGCTCGGCGCCGCCGATGAGGACCTCAAGCTGGCTGCGGTGGATGCGCAAGCCCTCAGGGCCGGTAGTGGCGAGCAAGGCGCCGCAGAAGGAGCAGCGCACGGGTTCGCCGGTGGAGATGGCTTCTGCCTGTCGATCGTTGGGTGCGGGTTGTCGGTGCATCACGCGAGGAGCATCCGACGAGGCGACGCAGCTGTGGTCGCCGGCGAGTCGTTTCTTTGTCGCTTGTTTCGGCGACGGCTATCTACGCAAAATGATTCGAGTCGCTTCGCAGCCATCAGCCGAAAGCGGGTCCCCCACAGATGCTCCATCTGCCCGAACACCTCACGCACAACTCGCGATGGTTGGTGTCGTGCAAACGTCGCCAGACTGTCGTTTCTTTGTCGCCTCGCGCCAACGCCTGCCCGTGTGATACCAAATCCCCATGAGCACAAGATCGCGTGAGGAGCCCTGGCGTCGAGAATGGTGCGAGCAGGAGCGCAACACTGCGGCGCTCGTGAGAATCTGCTACGACCGGATTTCCGAGCGGCGTCCGCCGAATGCCGAGGACATCCACGCTTTGGCGAGACTCACCTGGATCGTGAAGTCACAAGGGGAAGTCGTAGACAACACGCGCGCCGTCGTGGCGCCAGCGCTCTCCCTGTTGCTCGACGTTCAGCTCGTTTCGACGCACGTAGATGCCCTGGTAGAGGAGCTAGATTATGAGGGCGTCTCCCCCGACATCGCGTCGCACGTTCGATCGGGCGTTGGGTTCGTAAACTTCTACGCCGGCTTCCGAAACATCGCGCTTTCATGGTTGCAGGAGCACGAGGTGGCTGCCCGCGCGATGGCGGCAACCATCAGGAGCGGGCCGACGGACACCGAAGCCAGGGCGGTCTACGAGCGGATAGAGGCTCTCCCGCCGCTGCCGCGACCCGGAGGCGGGGACATGCCGGCGTTCAATCTCCTCACCCCGCTGTTCGCCTGCCTTGACCCTCGGGAGCGCTGCCCCGTTATCAACAGCCGGCAGGAGGTCAGGGACAAGCTGCGCGCTCTCAAGCTCTCCCATGCCGGTCTCGCAGCACAGTACGACGGCGTGTCCGGGCTGCTTCATCAAGGCGGGATTGACGGTGCGTTCGATTTCGACACTGCTTCGGTCGAGCGAATCGTCGACGTGTTCCGAGACAGGCCGAACCGGGCGCCAATCGTTCGACCCCCAGCGCGACCGTTGGTAGAGCGGTGCGATGAGGACCTTGAGGTTCTCCTGGAAGCGGACAAGCGGGAATGCAAGCGCCTGCATAACAGCATGACGAACGCACTGCGACTGCTATGCAGCTCGGCGAAACTCGAGGTGACCGAAGGGACCAACCGGCAAGCCCTGTTCGACGCGCTGATCCATGGGTACAAGATGAGCGAGAGAGATCTCCTCATCGAGCTCAAGACGTCCACAGCCCCGGAGTTCTGCCGGCTCGCGGTCGGTCAGCTACTCGACTACAGGAGGGGCCTACCGAGGAGGGCTGCGACGGACCTTTGTGTCTTATTGCCAGAGGAACCCCCCGCCGGCGTGAAGGCCTTTCTGCGAGATGTGGGCGTGCTCGCGGCATGGTTCACTGCCGACTTGAGCGCAATCAAAGGCGATGTGAGGATTTCGACGTAGTCATCCCGCGAGTGCTTGCTGCGGGGCACAGCTGACGACCGCGTCCGATCTAAGCCCGACGCCCTGAACCGTCTCCACGAGCCGGTCCAATTCTTCATTTGGGAGGACCTTGTGGATCGCTCGCTTGATCGGCCGGAGTATCTTGTACCGGAGGTCCCTCGCATCCGGCACAATCGGACGCCTTCGAAGCCCGCCCAGCTTGTGCATCCCCTCGGCCATCTCGGCCATCGTCACGACCTCACCGGGCCGCGACGCGAGCACCGCCAACGCAAGCAGCGGCTGCCTCTGCAGGTTGTTCGGCGGCCGGGTCGGGATCTCGTGCCCGCGGTAGGTCACTCGATTAGCCTTGAGGTCGACCACGAGCACCGGCTGATCGGGGGGCGGCTCCGCCGCGACCAACACGGTGGGCTCCGCGGCCGTCGGGTACGGCGCCGCCTTCTTCAGCCCGGGCTTTCCCTCTGTGACGCGCGCCCAGAGGCGATCGGACACGCCGCGATGGTTCACGGCCTTGCGCACGACCTCCTCCCCAGCCGAGATGATCGCGGCCTCGTCGGCCAGGCCAGCGTTCGCCAGGCGGCGCAGCATCACCCGGCCCATCCCGCGCACGCGGAGCTTGGCGACGGGCACAACGTCTGCCCGCGAGCCAAACAGCAGGCGGTCGGACAGCGCGTCGACCTCGGCCTTGCGTTCGTCTGACCAGCCGCAGGCGGTGGCGATCGCGCCGAGCGCCTCGACGATCCACGAGAACTCCTCGGCGATGCGGCGAATGGCGCCTGCCCAGACCTGGTAGCGCTCCTCGATGTCGCGCGTCACGACCTCGTCGATCCAGTCGCAGAGCAGCAGCGCTTTCTTGAACGCCTTGGCATCCTCGTACTCGGGCGCCCACTCCGACTCAGCGTGCCTGGCGAAAACTGGGCGCGCGATAGTCCCTTCGCCCTGCGCCCGGCGCAGCAGCTCGCCCTTGTAGTCGACGCGGTTGAACTCGTCCGTGCGGAGCGTGATGTGCACGTCTTGGCCAGCTTTCGTCATCGCGGCGACCGTGAGCACCTCGAGGTCGGTGAACGCCAGGAGCTTCGCCTCCGTTGCCCACTTCGCCAGCGCCGCGGCCGTGGCAACGCCGATGCCCTTGCTGGCGCACGCCCGCCCCAGACGCGTCACGATGAGCTCGTCGCCCGAGCGCGCCGCCATGCCTCCCTGGACGCAGCGCTCGATCGCCTTGTCGAGCTGCGCCACGAGCTCGTCCTCTCCGAGCTTCTGGCGCCAGTACGTCGCGCCGGTGAAGCTCGACATGAGCAGCTCGCGGAGCTCGGCAGCGTGCGTCCCCATGCCCGACGCGAGCAGGTCCACCACGAGGTCTTCCATCGGGGCGTCCTTGAGGGTCGGCACGATCTCCTCGAAGTCGCCCTCCGCGTAGAATCGAAGCCAGACGTCGGCCTGGAATGGCGAGTGGGTCACGAGGATCGAGCGGCCGAATTCCTTGGCGAATCCGAGCCGCCCAGCGCGCCCGGACATGTTCTCGTACTCCGAGCGGCTGACGTCCTTGCGTCCCCAGCGGCGGTAGCGCTCGAAGTAGTGCCATTTCTGCCCTTCCAGCACGACGTTTCTCACGGGCAAGTTCATCCCCATCGCGAGCGTCGATGTGGAGAACAGCGCCCTGATCGCTCCCGTCCGGAAGTGGCGTTCGACGAGCGAGCGCTCCTCGGGTGATAGGTCCGCGTTGTGGAACGCGACCGCGCTGCCCAGCGTGAATCGCAGCGCCTCCCGCGCGTGCGTCTCCTCCTGCTCCTTCACCTCCTCGAGCGCCTCGGCTGCCGCGGGCAGGCTCACGCGGTCTGCGAGGACCTTGGCGCACGTCACGGTCGAGGACCGATCCGCGACGAACACGAGGACCTGCTCGCCGCGGCGCACGATGTCCTCGGCCGCGCCGAGCACCAGCTCTTGCGGCATGTTGCCTTCGATTTCCATGAACGGCTCCGTCCCCCGCTTGCCGGAGTTGTGCTCTCGGTAGGTGAACGAGCCCTTGCACGCAACGCCCTTCCGCAGCTCCACGGGGCGCTGCGTGTCGACCAACAGCTTCGCGCCGAGCCAGTCCGCGAGGAGCTGCGCCTTCCCGAGCACTGCGGACAGCCCCACGATGCGCGGCTTGGACCGCGACAGCTTGAGCTTGGTCAGGAGCAGCTCGAGTGCCGGCCCCCGGTTCTCGTCGGTGATGAGCTGCAGCTCGTCGACCACGACCAGGCCGACGCTCTCCAGCATCTGGGGGCGGCTGACGAGCAGCGCACCCAGCTTCTCGAACACGACCACTGCGACTTGGAAGCGTCCGGCAGCGATCGCGTCGTCGAACTCGCGGCGGTCTCGCGACGACACGACCACGTCGATGCCCGCGCCCTGGTAGCGGGCGCGCAGTTCCTGGTACTTCTCCTCGGCCAGGGCCTTCTGCGGGACGAGGTAGAACACCTTCATGTTGCTCCTCGCGGCCCTGACCGCCGCCATCTCGCCGACGAACGTCTTGCCGGAAGACGTCGGCGAGAAGACGATGAGGTTGGCGTCGCCGAACAGCCCGAACTCCTTGACCGCCCGTTCCTGCACGGGCAGCAGATTCTCGCCCACGCTCTCGCGCCAGATGGCGAGGATGTCCTGCGGAACGTTGTAGGCTTCGAGAGTATCGACGCGCATTGATTACCTCCTCACGCTGCCGCGCGGGTTGCGGGTTTCTCTGCCTTTGCAGGCTGGGGTTTCGCTGGTGCGGCAGGCGCATCCGCCTTCGCGGACGCCGACGTATCGGCCTTCGCAGGCGCAGCCGCTGCGGCCACTGCGGGGCGACCGAGCCCGTGCTTCGCCAGGATCTGCTTGCTCAGCTCAGCGTCGACCTCTGGATGCTCGGCAAGGAACCGGATCGCGGCATCGCGTCCCTGGCCGAGGCGACCTTCCTTGTAGGACAGCCAACTGCCGCTCTTCTCGACGATCCCGTCCTCGACGCCGATGTCGATCACCTCACCGAGCCGCGAGATCCCAGTGCCGTAGCCCACGTCGAATTCGGCCTCGCGGAAGGGCGATGCCATCTTGTTCTTGACGACCTTCACGCGGGTGCGACCGCCAATGATCTTGTCGTTGTCCTTGAGCTGACCGATGCGACGGATGTCGAGTCGCACGCTCGCGTAGAACTTCAGGGCGTTGCCGCCGGTCGTGGTCTCGGGGCTGCCGAACATCACGCCGATCTTCATGCGCAGCTGGTTGATGAAGATGACGAGCGTGTTGCTGCGGGCGACGTTGCCCGTGAGCTTGCGCAGGGCCTGGCTCATCAGGCGCGCGTGCAGCCCGACGTGCGAATCGCCCATGTCGCCCTCGAGCTCGGCCTTGGGCACGAGCGCCGCGACCGAGTCGACCACGATCACGTCGAGGGCGCCGGACTTGACTAGCTTGTCCGTGATATCGAGCGCCTGCTCGCCGTGGTCCGGCTGCGAGATGAGCAGGTCGTCCGTCGCCACGCCGAGGCGCTTGGCGTAGTTGACGTCGAGCGCGTGCTCCGCGTCGATGAACGCGCACACGCCACCGAGCTTCTGGGCCTGCGCCACGACGTGCAGCGCGAGGGTGGTCTTGCCCGACGACTCCGGGCCGTATACCTCGACGATGCGCCCGCGAGGCAGACCGCCCACGCCGAGCGCCAGGTCGACCCCAAGCGAACCGGTCGGGATGACCTGGACCTCGGGCTGCGTGGCGCCGGCGCCCAACCGCATGATGGCGCCCTTGCCGTACTGCTTCTCGATGTCGGTGATGGCGGTGTTGAGGGCCTTGGTGTTCTCCTGCTTCGCTTCCATCGTCGGTCTCCTTTGGGTTCGGAGGCATCGTCTGCCTCACGCAACCCAGTATGGGGCCGACGTATGACTAAATAGGTCATAGTTGAATCGCCTGCAATTTCAACAGTTTGGCAGGTATGACAGCCTGGCTTGAGCCGGCGAGATGGAACGAGCATGGACGACGCCAGTTCGTTCGTGCTCTCCTATGACACGGCTCCAGGTTGACACGCGCGCCATGGCTGAATCGACGCAGTACCGCTACGCACCCGCATCACGGCTCCAGCAGATCCGCACGCTTCTGGCTTCATCGCGGGGCGCTTCCGTCTACGAGCTCGCCGAGCAGTTCGGCGTCAGCGTGCGGACGGCGATCCGTTACCTGCGGGCGCTCGAGGCCGCGGGGGAGCATCTCGAGGAGCGTGTCGAGGGCAAGCGCAAGGTCTGGCGCCTGAACCAGGCATCGCGTCGGGAAACGATCACTCTCACGACGGCGCAGGTCATCGCCCTCTACCTGTCGCGGCGCGTCTTCGACTTCCTTGCGGGCACCGGGTTCAAGGAGGACCTAGACGACGTGTTCGAGCGCCTCGAGGTCACCCTTCGCAAGCGCGACATCGACACGAAGAACCTCGACCGGAAGCTGTTCGACTTCAACGAGGCGCCGCACATCTACGCCGACCGCATCGAGCACGTGAACGACATCGTCACCGCGCTGCTCCAAGGCGAGCGGCTGCAGGTCACGCACGGCGCCGTGGGCCAGTACAAGAAGACCTTCGTGCTCGAGCCGTACACGCTGCTGGTCTACAAGAAGGGCCTGTACCTCGCTGGCTACAGCCAGCACCACCAGAGCGTGCGCACGTTCTCGCTCGATGGGTTCCGCGAGATCGAGCGGCTGAAGAAGGATCGCTTCGAGTACCCGAAGGACTACCACCCCTCGCAGCTCTTCGAGGGGAACTTCGGGCTGATCGGAGGTCCCCGCACGCGCGTGCGGCTGCTGTTCGACGCGAGCGTCGGCCGCTACGTGCGGCGCCGCCGATGGCACCCGTCGCAGAAGGTCACCAAGACCGAGCGCGGCGTCGAGCTCGCGATGGACGTGTCCGGCACGGTGGAGCTCACGTCGTGGATCCTGAGCTGGGGCTCCAAGGTGGAGGTGGTGGAGCCCGAGAGCCTGCGGGAGGCGATCGCCGCCGAGGCGGCAAGGGTGACCGGCAGGTACGGCGCGGAGAAGTAGTCGGACGGAGCAGCAGTTGCCGTGAGAACGCCACGCTGCGCGGAGATCTGCTTGTCTGTTCAGGTGGTACAACTCCCACCAGTCCGTTGCTAATCCTAGCTGACCCAATCAAACCCAACCAAACCCGATTGTGTTTCGGTTCCCGAGGTGATATCCGTCTGGAACAACGACCAGACCGCAAGGACCGGCATGGACGACAGGTGGCTCTTAGTTGACGAAATCGCCGAGTACCTCGGCGTGAGCAA
>Ga0116174_10002487_pt1 | contig 15864 bp, 12 predicted proteins | sample AD_UKC087_MetaG_FD_89801 | JGI IMG/M metagenome (GOLD analysis project Ga0116174, IMG submission 89801) | Active sludge microbial communities of municipal wastewater-treating anaerobic digesters from USA - AD_UKC087_MetaG | ecosystem: Engineered > Bioreactor > Anaerobic > Digestate | place: USA...
ATTTTCGGCCGGGTGGAAAGGGCCGTAAGGTTAAGATTTATAATCTCGATCGTGCTTTTTAACCGGCTGATCTCCTCGCCCATGCTTCCTGTTGTATCCATAATGAAGAGGATATCCAGAGGAACGTTCTTCTGTATCTGCCGTTCTCCGTCCATCGCCACTACAATTTCACGCCTGCCCTGACGGTCGATTGATACATCCCGCTTCATGGAACCTGCCGAAACTGCGGCCGTATAGACATTGATTTTCGGGTCGTATTCCGAAGGGAAAAAGATGAACGTACCGTCCGCATAGGTTTTCCCCGTTACCAGTGACCTCCTGTTCGCGGTGATCTCTATCCTCGCGTTCGCTATTGATTTTTTCTTACTGTCGACCACCTTGATGATAATGCGCTCACGCACGTTCAGGGGATAATGCTGCACCTTGTCCCTGTATTTATCCAGGAAGTTTATAAAATAGTTGAACTGCCTGTTATCGTCCGAGAATCCGGCTTTGAGGCCCGACGCGGCCGGTGGGGCCGGTCTCGCCGCTTCCGCGAGCGCACCCTTGCGCCCGCCTCTTCCATCCGCTCCCTCGAGCCGGTCACGCCTTCCGGCGGCTTTTTCACCCGGAAGATCAGTCGCGGGCTCGCGAAGGAGTGGAAGCTCCTTACCGTTCTTCTTTTTCGGAGCGCCCGCCGCGGGTGCCGATTCATCGTCCTTCATATCGAAGGATTTCACTCCATCTTCTTCTTTGGACGCATCGATTTTCGCCGATTTCTCGCCGGAATCCTTTGCCGATTGCATACCCGCGCATCCGAAGGCCGCCAGCGCGATAATGGTTAAAACTGCGATCATCAAACGTTTCATTCCATACCTCACCGCGGCATTTCGCCGGCTTTGCTTCCTTCGGAAACGGACACGTCGTTCACCATGAGTCGGAGCGGCCGACAGGAGGAATCCGAATTCCCTCCCAGAGAGGTGCCGATGATCTCCAAATCCTCAATTATACGATACTACATCATCCATCAGGGCCGAATGTATCCTGACGAAATAATCATACATATCGTCGGTATCCATTGTGTACAGCGGAATCACCTGGCCGTCGCGGAATTCAATTAAAAGTCCCTTTTCCTTGTCCAGGAACACGCTGAAGCCTTCAAGTATCCCGCCATCATCCTCGGCCACGTCCGGCACCTCGAGTTTTTCCGAACGGGAATCACCCAGCTCCAGCAGGGTGTCGGTTATCGTGTTTTCAATCTCGTCTCTTACCACCTGGAGGAGATACGTGAGGTTATCCAGTTTTTTCAGAAGCGATGTCGTTTTTTCCATTATAAGTACCTCCGGTACGCCGCCCAATAGTACAGGCGCCGCCCGTCCGTGTCAAACCGGAAAAGATGGCCGGCCTGTCGACATCAGCCGGCCTCAGGTTACGCCGGACGCGCTGTTATCACGGCGGTCGGTTTACAGTGCCTTCTCCATCAGCCTGTTCAATCGCTGTACGAACCCGGCCGGATTGTCGATCTTGACCCCCTCTATCAGCATTGCCTGTTCAAGGAGAAGCAGTCCGGCATCCTCGAGGACTGCCCTGTCTTCAACAGTCTGAAGTCGCTGAATGATCGCGTGCCGGGGATTGATTTCGAGAATCGGCTTGATATCGCCGAAATCGAACCGTCCCATGGCCTTGAGAATACTCTGCATCTTCACGGTCGGATCGTTCTGGTCCACCACGATGCAGGATGGGGAATCGCTCAGTCTCGTGCTTGCCCTGACGTCTTTTACCTTTTCACCGAGTATCTCCTTCAATCTGGTGATGAACGGATCGATCTCTTTTTCTTTTTCCCTGTCGTCCTCGGTTTTCAGATCGTCGGCGGCGTCGCTGCGGTTGACCGATTTGAATTCCAGATCGCCGTATTTTGCCGCGGAAGGAATCACGATTTCGTCGATCTCATCGTCCATTATCAGCACCTCGATTCCCCTGTCCCTGTACATCTCGAGGAGGGGCGACTGCCTCAGAGTGTCCTCGCTTTCTCCTGTCACGTAATAAATCGCCTTCTGATCCGCCTTCATTCGTCCCTTATATTCGGCAAGGCTTGTATACTCCCCTTTTCGCGTCGCGGTCGATTTAAATCTAACCAGTTCAAGAAGCACTTCCCTGTTTTCGTAGTCCTGGTAGAGCCCTTCCTTCACGGGTTTTCCGAATTCCCGGTAGAATTCCGTGTATTTCTCCCGCTCGCCCGCCAGCTTCTGCAGTTCGCCGAGTATCTTTTTTACCGACGCGTTCTTTATCTTCGCGAGCACCCTGTTCTGCTGAAGTATCTCCCTGCTCACGTTCAGCGGAAGGTCTTCGGAATCGATAATGCCCCGTACGAATCTCAAATAGGGAGGCAGGAGGTCCCTGTCATCGTCGGTTATGAATACTCGTTTCACATACAGTTTAACTCCGGACCTGTAATCCGAAAGATAGAGATCGAAGGGCGCCTTTCGCGGAATATAGAAGAGCGTCGTATAATCCATTGTCCCTTCCGCCTGTGTATGTATGTATAAAGCGGGCTCTTCGTTGTCGTGGGAAAGCACCCGGTAGAACTCCTTGTAGTCCTCGTCCTTCAGCTCGGCCTTGGGCCTTCTCCACAGGGCGGTGGCCTCGTTTATCTTTTCCACCCTGCGCTCTTTTTTTTCCTTCCTGTCCTTCCCCTCGCCCTCCCAGCTGATGTCATCGTAGTGAAGATGTATCGGGAAAGGAATATGGTCGCTGTATTTTTTAATGACCCTCTCGATTGCCCACCTGGTCGCGAATTCTCCGCCTTCTTCGTTTAGATATAGGACCACCGTCGTACCCTGTGAATCGCGGCTTCCCGGCTCGACGCTGTATTCGCCCTTGCCTTCGCTCTCCCACACCCACGCCGCTTCTTCGCCCGCCTTCCGGGAAATTACCTTCACCCTGTCGGCGACCATGAATGCCGAATAAAAACCGACACCGAACTGCCCTATCATGTTGATATCGCCTTTAACGTCCCCCTTGAGGGCCTCTATGAAGCCGCGGGTTCCCGAACGGGCGATGGTGCCCAGGTTCTCCACCAGGTCCTGGTCGTTCATTCCTATGCCGGTATCCGATATTTCTATGGTCTTTTCCTGTTCGTTGAAAAGAATATCGATACGCGGATCAAACGAAAGCCCCCTGAATTTCTCTTCCGTATAGGTCAGAAATTTGAGCTTGTCGAGCGCGTCGGACGCGTTCGATACCAGTTCTCTGAGAAAGATCTCCTTGTTCGAATAGAGCGAATGAATAATCAGGTGGAGAAGCTGGTTAACCTCGGTCTGAAACTGATGCCTGGACATGCATGTACCCCCCATTTGAATGGTTTCTTCAGTTCGGACGTCCCGCGAATTCCGTGTGAGGAGCTTCACCCTCACCCGCGTTCTCCGCGCGCTGGAACAGAGTTACCCGGAACCTGCTGTGACGCCGCTGGAAATTTCAGTAAATTTACCGCGCGAATGCGGCGGCCGACGAGATGGCCGACCGTCGATAACTATTAAGAAAATAATCGTCCGGCCATGTGTCAATAGTTTTTCGTGTGATTACATGGCCGGTTGATGGAATGCCGGCTGGCGCGCTCACTATTAGTCTTTTCCGACCAGCTCCCTCATGGCCGCTATCCGGCCGTGAATCTGTCCCAGAGAGGCGACGAGCGAATCGGCGTTTTCGAGCACTCCCTCCATGATGGTTTTCAGTCGTTCCGCGGAGCGCGACACGGTCATTATAAAACTGCGCTGTTCGTCTGTGGCGTTCGAAATATCGCCCGATCCCTTCTCCGCGGCCTCCATATTTTCCATTATTCCCCTGGTCATCCTTTCCTGCGCCTCGCAGAGTTCGATGATTGAAAGGATTGCCCCCTCAACATCCTTCACCCATTTCTCAATTTCGAGGATGATACCCGACGAACCGGAGACCAGGCGGGTTTCACTCTCGATATCGGCGGTTGTTTCGGAGATGATTTTCTGAATGTGTTTGGCCTGTTCTATTGACCTGTCGGCCAGCTTGCCTATCTCGTCCGCCACCACGGCAAACCCCCTCCCCATTGCTCCGGCCCTCGCGGCCTCGATGGAAGCGTTCAGCGCCAGAAGGTTTGTCTGGTCGGCGATATCGTTGATGATGTCCGAGATTTCCCGTATGGTATCGGAGGAGGTCCTTATTTTGTTCATGCCCGTTACCATGGATTCAAGCCGCCGGCGGCTTTCCAGCGACTGCTCCACGCTTTTACGGCTGAGCGCGGCCGCGTTCCGGGCGGCCGAACCTATCCCCGCGAGGTACTCGACGTACTCCGCGAGCCTCGATTTGCTCGACTTGAGGTTTTCATTCTGGTTGCGCGCGTTGTCCGCGATATGCTCTATTGAGGCCTGGACCTCCTCGATGGACGCGGCGGTCTCTCCCAGGCTCGCGTCCTGCTCGCTCATCTTTTCCTTCAACTCGCGGGCGGTGCCGTGCACGGAGTCGGTAAAGCCCGTCATCCCCGCCATTGACTGCCGCACGGTTTCGAGGACCGAGGCGAGGTTGTCCTTCATTTTCTCGATCTCGACGGCCATGGACGCACGCTTTTCCATACCCGAGGTGCGCCGCGCGATGATGACCGCGAACGAGATAATCACCGCCGGGTAGCTCACTATTATCCAGTAGAAATCCGTGAAATAGAGGCCCGACAGCGCGGCCGCGTCGTGGATAAGACCTATCATGAATATGGCGTAACCGGCCAGCATCACCTGCGCCTCGATCGGGTTTTTCCTCATGGCGCTCACGATGAGGATTCCCCAGATTATCTGGTTGAGGACCCCGAACGTGCCGGAAATCGTTATGTTGATCTCGGGGATGGGGTCATACAGCCCCTGTGCGTTCAGGACTGCGATGGCCACCAGGGAGTTGACAACGATGAACCAGCGGGCAAACCTGATTCGCTTCTCGAATATCAACTCCAGGAGGATATAGATCCACGCCACCTCCACCGCGAGAAAGGAAAAATACAGCCTCTCCTTGATGTTGTACTGGATTCCGAAATCGGAAACGTAGAAGTGGGATGTCAGAAACGCCCAGATTACGCTGATACACCCGAAATGGAGGCTGATTCTGTTTTTACGGTTCATGGCGAATTGCAAAAGCGACGCGAGACCGAGGAACAGCGAGAGAAGCCCGGTGGAAAGCGAGATGAACCGCGACTTCATCTGCTTCCAGAATGTGAACGACTGGACATGCCAGGACGGGGCGATGAATACCTCTCCGTTCACACTGGGTTTGAGCTGTCCGAAGACACGCACCGCGATGACGTTCTCCTCGCCACGGCGAATCAGTTCAGGGGGAATTAGATATGAGCGGTCGACGTTCCATGTGGGTACGATGTACGGCTTTTCCCGGCCCGTCTCCCCGATCTGTACTCCGTTAAAATATGTGCTGTCAGCGTCCCATATCTTACCGAGGAAAATCCAGGGCCGCATGGCGGTCATATTTTCGGGTATAATAACCTTCTTGCGGATCCACACGGCCTGGGCCTTTTTCTCCTTGTATAGGGAGGCCGGAAGGTCAACCGTTCCCCAGCCGGAATCATCGAAGTCGACCGACGCGAATTCCAGGCTGTCGGTTACCGTGTGTTTCCACCCCGAGCCCAGGTCGATGACCGGAACGTCCGAACAGCCCATCGCCGCCGCGGCCAGCAGAAGAATGAGCGACAGGTGCGTTAAATATTTCATTGTCGTTACCTGATGGGAGCCTGTCTGTGTAATTGGCCGTCGCCTGCGTCCATAGATTCTTCACGCGCCGGCGTCGATGTCAAACAAATTACCAGGGGGTCACACCTTTCCCGAGCGCATGTCTTCTATCTGCTGTTCTATCATCGTAAGTCGTACCGTAAGCGACTCCAGCGATTTCTCTATCCGTTTCTTTTCCGCCTCGAGCCGTTCGATTGTATCCTCTTTTTCGGGCCGGCAGGCATACTCCGCCTTCACCATGTCCGGGCTCTGCCCCCCGACAAAGGCGCGCTCCGCCTTTTTCCGCATCTCCTCATCGCGTATGCGCGCGACGGTCCTCATGTTTTCGTACCCGATTTTCGGATCTATATCGAGGGCGTTTATTTTCATCACCGTTTTCGCCACCGTACGGTGCAGGCCGAGCTCCCTGTCCACGTAATCGTCGAAGCTCGCGTGAAGCTCGTTGCAGAGTTCCAGGGCCTCAGAAAGAAGGCCGCCGAGTTCCTTCATGAGATGGCCGTTTTTCGCGAGAAACTCGTCGCGTATCCGCGCGGTAAGCCCGGCGAAACGCCGGTCTTTCGCGAATACATTCTCGTATATCCCCTTTTTCTCCGCCTCGAAAAGCAAGCGGTGCAGAATATCCCAGAACCGGTTCGTATGCGCGCGGCACGACACCGGCGAGGTGGCCGTTGTGAATTGTATGTGGTGGGCAAATTCGTGGATGGCCGTGTACATGAGCGCCGCGTCGCCGTTGAAATTATGGTTATGGATGATGATCTCCCTCTCCGCCGGCTTGTAGAGACCGTCGACCTTCGCGCTCTTCTTTCCGGAAAACGTGACCCTGAACTCCTCCACCTCTCCGTTAAGCATAAGGAGTTTCTCTTTTACCTGCTCCTGGTTCATATCGCTTTCACCAATACCCGTTGCTCAGCCTTTCGTCGATAAGACCCTTTATTTTTACAAGGACCTCCTCCCCCCTCAGCTGGTCGAGCTGCTCGAGGAGAAAACTCATGCGGTCCAGAAGCTCCGCGTCCGGAAGCATCTCCAGGCGATCGGCGACCTTTCGCATCATTATGATGTCGTTCATTGAACCTGACATACGGCACCTCCCGGTCCGCGTCCCAGCGGATGCCGCCTGATCGGATAGCACACCCCGTACCAGACGTCAATACTTTGTTTCCGGATGGGTTCAGGGCGGGGCGGGCTACGCCAAACGCGAGGGGACGCGTACCGATCGGAAACGCGTCCCCTTCGCTGGTAAATGTCAGTTTTTTATGAAGAGAAACTCTCATCCAGTATTTTAAGGCATGTGAGGTCTTCGCTCTTAATCGACCGTGCGACGGCGAAGGCCTGCGGAAGGACATGTTTCACGTAATACTGCGCCGTCATTATCTTCCCCTGGTAGAAGGCGCCGTCACGGTGCTCGCGGAGAAATTCCTTCACCTTCTTCCTGTCCGCGGCGTCCACACCGTTTTCGCTGAGGATGACTTCGAGTTTTTCCTCGGCGATTCCGGCCTGCCAGAAGAGGAGCCAGGCAAGACAGATCGTCCCCATCATGTTGAGGAATGGATACGCGTTCGAGATCGGAACCAGGAACTTGCCCTCCTTGCCGCACTGGGCGAAGAACATACCCATATCGGCGAGCATGTTTACGGCCTCCTGAACGTCCTTCGAGATGTCCGCAAGGCTCGCCCTGTCCTTGTAACGGGCGACGGTCTTGTTCATCTCGCCGAGGAAATTCATGAAGTTGGCGCCCTTGTTCTGCGTCATCTTGCGGCCGACAAGGTCGAGAGCCTGGATGCCGTTTGTCCCTTCGTAGAGGGAGGCGATCTTGAGGTCGCGCATGAACTGCTCGACCGGGTAGTCCTGGCAGTAGCCGTACCCGCCGTACACCTGTATGGCAAGCTCGGTTACGCGGAATCCCATGTCGGTGCAATAGGCCTTGGTGATGGGAACCAGGAGTTCCATAATGCCATGCCAGCGGGCCGCCTCCTCGCCTTCCATGGCCTCCTTGCGGTCGATCGCCAGGGCGCACAGGTACACCAGCGCGCGCATTCCCTCCACATGCGCCTTCATCCACAGCAGCATGCGCCGAACGTCCGGGTGGCTGATGATCGGCACGCGCGGTGCCTCCGGATTCTGCATGTTCATGAGGTCGGCGCCCTGCAGGCGCTCTTTCGCGTAGTTGAGGGCGTGGAGATAGGCGATGGATGCGGTTCCCATCCCCTGCAGGCCCATGCCGATCCGGGCCTCGTTCATCATCTGGAACATGATCTTCATTCCCTTGCGCTCTTCGCCGAGCAGCTCCGCGTAGCAGTCACCGTTGTCCCCGAAGCTCATCGAACAGGTCGCGCTGCCCTTCAGGCCCATCTTGTGCTCGATGCCGCTGATGGTGTAGTCGTTGCGCCGGCCGAGGCTTCCGTCATCGTTGACGAGATATTTGGGAACGAGGAATATGGAGATGCCGGGCGTTCCCGCGGGGTCACCCTCTATGCGGGCGAGCACCGGGTGGACGATGTTTTCGAACATGTCCGAATCGCCGCCGGAGATGAATATCTTGGATCCGGTAATGCGGAAACTGCCGTCAGGCATGCGCACGGCCTTCGCCTTCAGGTTTCCAACGTCGGAACCGGCATCGGCCTCTGTCAGCACCATGGTGCCGCCCCACTTGCCCTCGTACATTTTCATCATGTATTTCTGTTTCTGCTCCTCGGTTCCGAAAACTTCAATAAGGTGCGCCGCCCCCACGGACGCTTCAGGATACAGCAGGAAACCCATGTTGAATACGTAGTATTCGCGCGCGGCGAGGTCGATCACATAGGGAAAACCCTGCCCGCCCGATTCCGGCGATACGGCCATGGTGAAAAGACCGGCGTCGTTCATGACCTTATGGATTTTCTTGAAGCATTCGGGCACTCTGACGTCGCCATTTTCGAGTTTGGCCCCCACCCTGTCTCCCTCGGCATAGAACGGCAGCATTTCCTCCTCGGTGATCTTCCTTGAAAGTTCGAGCGCCATGTCGAACATGTCCTTCGAGTAATCACCATAACGGGATGTGCCGAACAGCTCCTGGATATTGAGCATTTCGTACAGGCAGAATTCCTGGTCCCGCGCATCGACTATCAAGCTCATAGCTCCCTCTTATTACGTGTATTTTTAGTGCGATTCAGTGTCATCAAGCCCGCATCAATTCTCACCCGGAAATCGGAGCCACTCCGCCGTACTCCCCGAAAATGCCGTTGTGGCCCCGAACCGTCGTATTGATCGCTCACCCAACAACACTGCAAGGAAATATAGCCCGAAAAAAGAGTGCAACAATTTAATAATTATTTATATAATAATTATGATATTTATTATGTATGTTTGTAAGGCAGCTATTGACGGTCCACCTGAAGTTCATCAGGGCGTACCGACGCTTATCGCACGCCTGTAAGACGCGCGATAAACGTGGAGCCCGCAAGTGCGGAGTGCTCCATCCGCGGCCTCGACGAAATCAATAGAAAGGCCGCGGGACGCTAAAGGCGTGTGCCGGTTCAGGAAATCATACGGCACATGTCATCGGCGGAGCGTTTCGGTGGCCCGCCCTCCGGCCCATACCCCTTCAAGGGTCCTTCCGCCGTCCTTGACCGTGTAGATGACCGGATCCGGCGCGCCCCAGTACACTGTAAGGATATCGCCCTTAAGCGTCCCATGGCCATGGTATTCCGTACCCACCCTCCAGTGGAATCGATACATGTCGCCATCCCTGTTTATCGTCACCACCCCTGTATAGGACGATCCATCAGGGTTTGTTCCCACGGCCATGTATTCCCCTTCAATTACATGCGACTGGGCGAATGCCGGCACCGCGGACGGCGACAGAACGAGCGCCGCTGTCCACGCCATCACCACACCGCGTAGAAGAATTCTCTTCATGATGTTACCCCTGTTTTCTGATTTCTATGAGGCCATCCGGACGCTATATCCTAATCTGGGCCTGCCGCCGCTCCCCTCCCCGCGCAGATCACTCCCCGCGCGGTCGATCCGACGTTGCCGCATGTTAAACGACTGCATCGTGATACTTACGTCTCTAACCGGTCCCCGCTCACGGCGGGTTTCATACTCCTCAGGTGCCTCCGTAACCGACGGTTACTTTGCCGCCCTCAACGATTACCGGAACCTGCCGCCTTCCGCCTGAGAATCCCAGCATTTCTTCCATTTTATTCGGGTCCGTCTTTACGTCAAAATAATCCGCCCTGTCCCCGTAGGCCGACCTGGCCTGCTTGGTGTACGGTCAACCGCCTTTTCCATAGATCACTATTCTCGCCATTTTTTCCTCCGGCTTTCTAGAAAATATTGCGTATGCTTAGATTTTTTCATACCCCCTGCTGCACTCCACGTCAAGCATGTGTCAGCGCGCTGATTATAATAAGATTTAGAACATTTTCAATCGTTAAAATGTGCTTGTAGGGATTCCGATGTGGGCTATATTCTGATTGTCCCGGCCGCGATCCATCCGGCCTAAAGCTCATTCCAGGCGGGCGCCATGAACGTAATGATACTCGGAGCGGGAGTCGTCGGATTCCAGCTTGCACAACAGCTCGTTAACGAGGGGAAAAATGTCGTCGTAATAGAAAAAGACCCCGAAAGGGCAAAGTATGTGTCAACTCATCTCGACTGCATGGTTATTAACGAGAATGGCGCTCACCTTTCCACCTTCATTAAAGCCGGCGCCGATGACGCGGATTCTTTCATCAGCGTGGCGAATATCGACGAGGTGAACATGATCGCCTGCGGGATCGTTTCGAGCGAGTTCAACGTCCCGATAAAGATCGCGCGGGTACGCAACGCCGACTACTCCCGGGCCCGTATTTTCGAAAAGGGGTTTCTCGGAATCGACTACGTGGTTAATCCCGAAGTCGAAACGGCACGGCATATCGCGAATACCGTGGCCCTGGGGGCCGACAGCGACGTCATGTTTTTCGAGAACACCGAAATCCAGATGCGCAATCTCGTGGTCGACCACTCTTCGTTTTTCGCCAACCGCTCCCTCAAGCAGATACGCAAAAGCATCAACGAGAAATTCCTCGTTCCCTGCGTGATCAGGGACGAGTCATTCGTCATCCCGTCCGGCGATTTCATAATCCGCGAGAACGACACCATATACCTGCTCGCCACACGGCACGACCTAACACGCATCTTCATGGAGGCCGGAAGGAAAAGCGAGCGCCTCGACAGGATCATCATCGCCGGCGGCGGACGCATCGGATCGCTCGCCTGCCAGTACCTGATACGCACCGGCAGGAAAATCACGATCATCGACAACGTGTACGAAAACTGCAAGGCACTTTCGGAACGCTTCCCGGACGCACTGGTGCTGCACGCCGACATTTCGGACGAGAACATATTCGAAGAAGAACAGCTTGACAGCTACGACCTCATCATTACGACCACAAACAATGAGGAGCTCAACATACTTACCGCCGTATACGCCAAAAGCCTGGGCATAAAACGTGCGCTCGCCCTGGTTGCCAAATCGAATTACATGTCCATCGCCGCGAGGCTCAAGATCGATTCCATTATCAGCCCTAAAGTGAGTACGGTGGACGCCATTTTAAAATTCCTCAGGCGTGGCGATATTCGCAGCGTCCACAGCATCTTCAACGGCATGGCGGAAGTCCTCGAATTCAAGATCTCAAACGATTCACCGGTCATAGGAAAAAAAATAATGGATATCACCATGCCCTCCGACTCACTCATACTCAGTGTGATTCGCGGGCAGCAACAGGAGACCATTCCCGACGGGAACTTTATTCTCCGGGAAGGGGACACCCTCATTTCGATTGTCGATAAAAAATCAGTCGCGGACCTCGAAAAAGCCCTGATTGCGGGACGCCAATAGCATATCATTCCATGAATCCCCTTACAATCATCAAAACGCTCTCTTTTCTGATGTTGATCATTTCGGGCTTCATGTTACTGCCGGCCGGAATCGCGTTGTATCGCGGCGAAACGACCGAGCTTTTCGCATTTCTTTCGGTCGTCATGCCGCTCGCTTTCCTGTCCGGTACTCTTCTGTACGGTTTGAGGAACCGAAAAACGGAGGCCCTGTCGACCCGGGACGGTTTTCTCTTCGTAACGGCAAGCTGGATCGCCGCCTCGCTGGCGGGTGCGCTTCCATTTTTTATTTCGGGCGCCATCCCCTCGTTCACGGATGCCTTTTTCGAGACCATTTCCGGATTCACCACCACCGGCGCCTCGATCCTGACCGATATAGAGGCCCTGCCGCGCTCCATGCTCTTCTGGCGCTCGCTCACCCACTGGCTTGGCGGAATGGGCATCGTGGTTCTCGCGGTCGCCGTCCTTCCGTTGATGGGTATCGGCGGCCTTCAGCTTATAAACGCCGAGTCTCCCGGACCGACGGTTGACCGCATAACCCCCCGTATCGCCGACACGGCCAAGCTGCTGTGGATCATTTACATCGGCTTTACCGTCGCTCAGACGGGTTTGCTTATGCTGGCCGGCCTTGACCTGTTCAACGCCCTCACGCATACGTTCGGCACACTCGCCACCGGCGGATTTTCAACGATGAACGCGAGCGTGGGCCATTACAATTCGCCCGCGGTACATATAATCATCACCGTGTTCATGCTGCTGGCCGGAATCAGCTTTTCACTGCATTATCGCATCCTTACGGGCAGGTTCGAATCCCTTCGCCTCGATACCGAAGTAAAGGTCTATCTCTGCATCTTCCTGGCCGCCACACTCGCCATAATCATCAGTATATACGGAGAGTCGTACGATTCTTTATTCGAGTCGAGCGTGCACGCCGCGTTCCAGGCCGCGTCAATACTGACCACCACCGGCTTCGCCACCGCCGATTTCGAGCAATGGCCGCTCTTCGCCCAGGGGGTGCTGTTTCTGCTCATGTTCGTCGGCGGATCTTCAGGCTCGACCGCCGGCGGCATCAAGGTGTTCCGTATCGTCATCCTGTTGAAACAGGCCTTTATAGAGATGCTGTACCTTATACACCCCCGCGGCATATTCACGCTCAAGGTAAGCGGGCGAATCGTACGCAAGGACCTTGTATACTCCGTGGCGGGATTTTTCTTTCTCTATATTTTCATGCTCCTGTGCACGTCGCTTGTGGTCGCTTCATCCGGGCATGACCTCACAACATCTTTCACGACCGCGCTCGCGACGCTCGGCAATATCGGCCCCGGCTTCGGCGACACCGGACCCTCGAATAATTACGCCCTGTTTCCGGATTATGTGAAATGGTTTCTGGGTTTCGCGATGCTGGTCGGACGGCTCGAGCTCTACACCGTGTTAATTCTCCTCACCCCGGAATTCTGGAATCGAAGATAAGCGCGGAATGCCTGTGCCGCTTTTCCCTGTGAGGACGTTCCGGTGACATCACCGGTGCGCTCGATTGTCGGATCGTCATGGTGCGCTCATTACGATCCCCGGTGTTGCGATCAGAAATTGAAATTATCGGGGTCGGGCCCCGTGCGTTCGTTCCTGTTCAGCGCATCGATCCGGCCGATATCCTCACCCGACAATCTGAAGTCGAAGACGCGGGAGTTCTCAATTATTCGTTCCGGTTTCACCGATTTCGGGATGGTGACAAAGCCATGCTCCAGCGCCCAGCGTATAAGTATCTGTGAGGGGGTTCGTTCGTACGCAGCCGCAAGTTCCAGTATGAGCGGATTATCATTCAGACGCCCTCGCATCAGGGGCGCCCAGCCTTCGACCGTTATTCCCCTGCCTCGACAGAAAGAGATCAGTTCCGCCTGATACAGCCGCGGGTGCAGCTCGAACTGATCGAGCATCGGCCCAACGGATGAGTTGCGCATGAGGTCTTCAAGATGGTGGACCAGAAAATTGCTCACGCCGATCGAGCGCGCCAGTCCCTTTTTCAGCAGTTCCTCCATGGCGCGCCACGTCTCAATGTATTTTCCTTTCACCGGCCAGTGTATGAGGTAGAGGTCCACGTAGTCGGTGCCGAGATCCTTCCTGCTCCGGTCGAAGGCCTTCAGCGTTTCCCGATATCCCTGATCGGCGTTCCATACCTTTGTCGTGATAAAAACCTCGCTTCTTTCAAGACCGCTGTGCTTCAGCGCGCGTCCGATACCTTTTTCGTTGTCGTACAGCGCGGCCGTATCGATGCTCCTGTAGCCCGCGTCGAGCGCCACCCTGACGGCGTTCTCCACAACCGCACCGTCCGGTGTCTTGTAAGTTCCAAGTCCAAGCACCGGCATCCGTATGCCGTTCGCCAGCTCAACCGCGTCATTTATGCCGGAATACACGACCCGCCTCCGATCAGCTGTTCTATTCGCCCGGACACATTCATTGTCTCGCCGTCCCGTTCCGCGTTTTTTCTCCGTCGGGGAGTATGATCAGCGGTTCACCGGACCCGCGACTGAAATGCGCCCTAAGCGTATGATTCACATACCGTCGGGGAACGAATCGCCGCGACTGGTGGTCGCGCGTCAGCACCCTGCACTCTTCACTCCCCTCCCGGAACTCGAGAACATACGATTCGATTCCGCTCAGCGCGGTCAGGTGTATCGATGCCACCTCGACGAACAGTGTGCGAGGAAAGGCCCTCGGCCGCGAGAATTTCGCGCTGACCGAGGAGGCGACATGGTTGTGTCCGGAAATCCACAGGTCAACCGGATAGCGCTTCATCACCTCCTCGAACCTCGCCGACGCGGCGATGCGCATGGTGGGGAACATCGAAGCGGGAAGCCCGCTTCCCGCCGGCGCCGCATGACTGACCGTTACCAGTATTTTATCCTGATTCTCCATTACCAGGTCCCGCCACCAGCGGAAGGTCGAGTGCGAGATTTCGGTCTGAGGCGTTCTTTTTTCATCCGACATCAGTATGATGAGCATGTTCCCGACAGTCACGGCATAATGGAGCGGCCTGCCGACCGCCTCCAGATAGGCCCCCAGGTCCCGCGCCTCGTGATTGCCCGCAATTTCGAACCAGTATGGAATACCGGCCTTCTTGCGAGTCTCCAGAAACCATTCGTAGAAACGCGACGCGTCTTTTTTGGCGTAAACGATGTCTCCCGCGACTATCGCCATATTCAGGCCGGGAAGATTTCGCGCTACGTCATCCACCGCGGTTTCGTAATGAAAGAACTCACTTTCGTCGACCGGCTGAATGTCCGAATGCGCCCATATCCTGAAAAGGCCCTCTTCCGCGTCCCGCTCATTTCCCGTCCGGGGTGACACGGCGCACACCGTGGAGAACACGGCAATCATTGCCGCGCCCAGCACCGTGATCAGCGCTCGCATCGGCGGTTTTTTCCCGCGCTTCATCACCGGGCCGCTCTCCTCAACCCCTGCGGGCCCCCGCTTTTTCCTCGAAACGCTCCGCGACGGCCGGTGATACCGCCCGCAGAAAATCCATCGCCTTCGCGGCCTTCGCCGGTGAGGCGCTTTTCTGAGTCTGAATAAAACCGCGAAGGGCTGCCGCCGTCGGGGGATTGACGGGATCCAGGAGGTGCATGAGCACGAGTTGTCTCAAGCGCTCCTCTTCCTTCGCGGCAAGCCCGTTGATCGCAATGGCGCCAAGCCTCGCCTCGAGGGCCCCCGCGTAATGGTCGACAATGGAGGAGTCGCTGAGACGCGATTTTTTCCGTATCAGGCTCAGTACCTCGCGGTATCCGGCCGCGTTTGCCGGGTACTCCGCCATTCGAAAGAGCCACATTGAACAGAGGCGAAGCGCGCCTTCATCGGAGGCCGGCAGTTCATCTTCGAATTTACGTCGCACCGGTTCCGAAAGGCCGGTACGTGAATAGTACACCGCGGTAATGAATTCCTCCACCGTGTCGAGCGAGCGGTCGCCCTCGGTGCGTCCAACCTTCGATTCGATTTCGTATTCGAGCTGCATGTCGCCCGCCGCGACGGGGTCGTAACTGTTTACTCGAAAACCGAACAGTCCCGTCAGGTGTCCGGTATCGGGAAACCGGTACCCGGCATCCTTCGCGTCTAGTGGAACCGCGCCCGCCATTATGAGCGCAAGCGCCATTCGCATGGTGATATATCCTGTCGTACGTCCCGACCTGATCGCTGTCATGATACCGCACCCCGGGTCCTTCCGAAATCCGTCCGCAGAAGCGTCACGGCGCCGTATCCGTATGGATTATCACGCGGTCGGCTC
>Ga0116174_10002503_pt1 | contig 15823 bp, 12 predicted proteins | sample AD_UKC087_MetaG_FD_89801 | JGI IMG/M metagenome (GOLD analysis project Ga0116174, IMG submission 89801) | Active sludge microbial communities of municipal wastewater-treating anaerobic digesters from USA - AD_UKC087_MetaG | ecosystem: Engineered > Bioreactor > Anaerobic > Digestate | place: USA...
CCGCAAAGCCCATGCGCTGGCGGACAGCGGGCGCAAGGTGGGCAGCGCGGTCATCCTGATGGATGAATAGGTTGCAGGGTAGGCAGCCTCTTCACCATTCCTGATGCAAAGAGCCAGGCATCGCCCCTCTCCGGCCGGAAACCCGGCTGGGGATTTTTGTTTTCCGGCCAGGCAATTGCGGCATGTGCGGGCTGGCGCCGGCAGGGGGATGATTGGGCAGCGCCCGCCGCGGGTAGACAAGGCTAAGAAGGTGATTGGTATGGATTCTCACCCAAAATCCACGAACGCGTTCAAGGAGACCCCCATGAAGCACGAAGGCAGCGAGGTCCTGGCCTTTGATGACGCGGACGCGCTTGAAAACTGGCTGGGCAGGCATCACGCGGTTTCACCGGGCGTCTGGCTGCGGATTTACAAGAAGGGCAGCGGCGTCAAGACCGTGGGCTTCATGGAGGTGCTGGCGGCGGGGTTGATTTACGGATGGAGTGAAAGCAAGCGCCACCCGCTGGATGAGGTCTCCTACCTGCAGCGCTTTGCGCCGCGCAGGAAAACCGGAACCCTGTCTCCCCGGAACCGCCAAATGGCGGAAGCGCTCATCCGGCAGGGGCGCATGAAGCCGGAAGGCCTGAAAGCCCTGGGCATGGAAAATATCCGCTGACATGGCCGCTGCGGCTGCAGGCCCCGGCCGGGTGAACTGCACCCCATATGTTGGACAGAGAAATCAGGCGGGCTGGGGTTTTCAATCGAGGATGAATTCGTACTCCCTGTAAATCAGGTTGTCCTTGAAATCAAAAATGTCCAGCGAGCGCGTGCCGGAATCATTGATCAGGCAGGCGACTATCCGGCTGCCATCAATTGATATCCTCATCTCTTGACAGGTAAACTGGATATCCGTGTTCTCATATGCTTTTTTGATTGTCTTCATATAGCCTGGTATGCCCTTGATGGTCTTTTCTTCTTTGCCGAACAGTTTCCAAATGATTTCAGTGTGCAGGAACCGCGCGTAAACTTCCCAGTCCCGTTCATTTTCCGCCTTGAAAAAGGCGTCCAGCAAATCTTTTGCGGCCATGGTTTTCCTCACAATCCGTAGTCATACGTATTCTTGCGGCAGCACGAATGTAGGCGTACAGCGTGCGCAAAACGGGCAGCGCGGCACTGCATACGGAGCAGGCCGGGACCGCCCTCATATGGGGCGGGAACAGGCATCTCCCTGCGCCCTTGGCCGGCTTCAAAATCCCCGTTCATCAATTCCAGAAACCTCCGGCCCTGCCTCAGCCTCCGCCAGCGTCATCGTCCTGACCAGGCCGCCGCAGGCCGCGGGCGCGTCCCGGTCCTGCGTCACCAGCGCCTCCCCCTGCAGCCGTGTCAGCGCGATGTACTCCGCCAGCTGCGTATCCGGGTGTTCCAATGCCCGCGCGACATCAAAGGCCGTGCTGCGCAGCACGCGGTCGTTGAACCAGCGGATCTTCATTTCAGCCAGGCGCTTCAGCAGCGCCTTCACTTCCTTTTCGCTCCGCCGGCCTGCCCGGAAATCCCGGTACAGCAGGTTCAGCACAGCCGAACGCGCCGACCCGGGCGCGAGCAGCTCATGTCCGGGCAGGGCCCGGTTTTCCTCCAGCAAGGGCATCAACGCACTTGTGTGCATCACCAGCCTGGACATTCAGCGCCTCCCATACTTCCGGTGTTTCCCGGTGTGGTCGCGAAAACCCGGGTTTCATCAAGGAAACCGGGCACAGTTTTCCTTTGTTCCCCTTGCTTTCCTCAATCCTGCGGCACAATGCACAGGCAGAAGGGGTGCCCGGCGGGGTCCAGCAGGATGTGCCAGTTTTTGCTGTACTGCTCGGCGGATTCCACAGCCCCCAGCGACTTGGCGTAGGCGATGGCGGCGGGCAGGTCCTCCACCGCGAAATCCAGATGCAGCTGCTGGCCGCGCTCGTTGGTCGGCCAGGTGGGCGGCAGGTAGTCATCGCCGGGCTGCAGCGTGATGCCAAAGCCATCGCCCTGCAGGTAGGGGAAGGCATAGTCCTCGTCCGTTTCCAGGGTCATGCCCAGCAGCCGGGTGTAAAACCCGATCATCCCGCGCACCTGGTCCCTCGCGCAGTCAATGGTCACAACGCCGAATTTGATGCTTGGCCGCTCCATCGCGGGGCCCTCCTTGTCACTTGTCCGTCAATAGACAATCATGCAATAGATTTTACACCAAAGCATCCATGGTTGAACCGCGCCCCCAAAGCTGGACGAAGACCAGCAAAGTGCAGTTCAGGGTTGCCCGGTTTTTTTAATCCTTGGGCCTGGTCATTTGTATGCTGTATTCTCAGCCGGGCGCGCGGTACTCCGCCGGATCCCACTTTCCCACCAGATCAAAGAGGTGCCATAGCATGCCAAACTGGTCGCCGCTGCCAAAGACCTGCTTGCCGTGATAAAAAACTTCCCCTTTTTCGTTCCTGGACAGGCTGGCCAGCCCGGGATACACCGTGCCCCCTTCCAGAAATCCCAAATCCTCCAGGATTTGGTTGTTCTTGGAGGAGATCATCGGAAACTGCCAGCCGCGCTCGCGGATGTTGCGCTGCTGTTCTTCCACGGTTTCTTTTGAGGTCACCACAAAGGCCGCCTTCCCGGCAATCCGGCGGTAGCTGTCGCTGAAGCCGTCCGCCCAGATGGTGCAATAGGGGCACTGGCGGCCCATGTTGTGCACCAGGATGAGCCGGTCATGATGGCCAAACAGTTCGCTTAAGCGCACGCTTTCCCCGTCCGCGCCAACAAATGTGTAATCCTTCAAAGGCTCCGGCGGTTCTTTCGCCCGGAGTTCGCTCAACTCGTTGTATCTGGCTTCTATTTCCGCTTCCAGCGCGGCGATTTGCTGTTTCACTGACATTTCCTGCCAACCTCCCTGACCGCATGATGATAGTCATGATACCCGAATAGCGCCTGGCTGCTTCTACTGAAAATGTATAGTATGTTTGCTTGGCGCAAGGGGGTATCATGCGGTTCATTCGCAAAATCCTGTGTGCATATGCAGAAACTCCGTACCATGCATTTCCCAAATGAAACCGTGTATGGCTTATGACAGTTATCCGTTCATAAAGATTAACAAAGTTAAAATGCGGGTGCTTAATGAAGGCACAGTAAGTTGACGCTGCAGAGACTGCCGGCAGTATCCTGACTAACATATTCATCTCATCCTGCACTCACCAACATATGAACTTCTTAAATATTCATTCACCATTTCAACGCCTTAGCCTCTAGGGGATGGATACACTTCGCGGTGTGGCATTCTATCACCAATCCTTGAGGTAGAAATCAAGGCAAACGGCCCAAAAACATCGTCGGGAAACTGGAGGGTATTCTATTGAATCGGCTTGGTATAAGCTTCTTTACTTCTGCATGCCAGCAGCTAGCCGGCTGCTGATGTAGATGCATCCCCGGATGAATTATTGGACACTGTGTACAAAGTACCGCAATAGAGATGGGCAGTGTTCCAGCACAGCCAATCGCCAGAAGCATGGTGATATTCAACTCTTTCTGTCCGGGTAGAACCATTGCAAGGCTGTCCGCCTTGTCGTGGATTGAACGACGTGTTACCTAGATCTTGTGTTTGTTTTATTGCCTTACAACTACTTGCAGCCAGTTCGCTATCGCGAATTTGCTTCTGTTTGCGGCAATGGTCTCGCCGGTCATGGCGTTGGCCAGGAGGTTCATTTCCTGTGTGTCCTTGGTTGTTATCAAGATGTCCAGCCAAATCTTCGCCCTGGACGCGCCGACATAAAAAGCCCGGCGCTGCGCTTCGCTGCTGAAAGTTTGTACACCCACATCCAGCAGAATGACCGCCTCCGCTTCAAGTCCCTTGAATTTTCTGATAGTGGTGAAGAACACCTTGCCCTGGCTGGGCTGCAGGTTAAGCTGGATTCCAGGCGCCAAACAGAAATCGCCAGGATTCAACATAGAGTTTTCGGTAGATCCGGTGGTCAGTACCACAATTTGTTCAAGGGACAGGCCTTTATCCATTTTTTCTTGAATCAGCTTGAGCAAACTACGTTTGGCCTCTGCCGGGTTCTCAATAAACATGATGCCGGGCTTGCCGGTGTTTGGGATGTTATCTCGCAGCAAGCGCAGCTCACGCTCCTGGATATTCATGGGCTTGGTGGATGTTAAGGCAATTTCTTTGGTGTTGCGGCAATTCCTGCTGAGTACCAGCCGGCAATCGGCGTTCTTTAGCCATTCAGGGAATTCGCGCCCCTGCACAAACTGGTGCGCGTCAAAAAACACATAAAAGCAGCCATCCATTTGTTGGGCGATTTCTTGAATGGCCAGCAAGTGGTCTTCCAGAAAATCCTGGCCCTCATCAATAACAAAGTGCTTGAATGGCAGGTTATACAAATCCCAATTGATCAGCATTTCCAGTATCTGGTTGTCCTTTTCGCCGGGGTTGTACCGTTCCAGGGGCAAAGGGCTGCCGCTTAACTGTACCAGGAGCGAATCAAGGTTGGTGAAAGTGATGTCATCCTGAGCGTACGTCTTTTCCAGGTGTGTGCGCAGGAAAGTATTGAAACATAAAAATAAAACCTGTCCATCCTTGCTCAATCGTTTGGCTTTTTCCACAGCCAGGATGGTTTTTCCCGTGCCCGCGATGCCTTTGATGGTGGCGACTTGCTGCTCCTCAATATAGTCCAGCAAGGAGTTTTGCTCGTAGGTCATGCGATGGAACACACGCGTGGTTTCACTGAGCAAGGCTTTGGGTGAAGCGAAAATCTGCAGTTCCGGCATCAGGGCGTCCAGGGTTTTTTGCAAGTAATCCTGCGGGTTTTCCAAACGCGGTGCGCCATAATAGTTCAAAATCCTGTGCAAGCCCATTTCGATGCTGGTCGCGTTTGCCATATCATCAGCGGTCAGGATGATATCCCGATGGCTGCCATGAGGCAGGCCGGCTGGAATATTTCTGTTTTCAATTGAAGTGAACCATACGGCGGAGCCCACAAAGAACGGCGGCAACCCGCCGAATTTCTGCTTCAGGATATCCAGGAAATAATACTGGCTTCTTTCCGCCTGGTAAAACGGATTGATAGGTTTGCTTTCCCTGCTGCTTCGATTGATCTGAAGCCAGCCTTGGTCTCTTGTAAAGGCGATATCACCGTCCTTGACCTCAAAACATATCAAGCCCCTGTTTGGGACAAAGACCAGGAAATCCGCTTCGCCTGTCTGGACGCGCGCCCGGGTGCCGTATTGTTTTTGCTGCCATGGCACTGAATGAAAAATATAGAAATCACCTGGCAATTCCTGGAAGAGATCAAACAGCATGATTTCGCCGCCGCTTACATTGTCACGGTCAATGACGGATGGAATCATGATGGCCATATTCCTACTCCCTTCTTAAGGCTTCCGCCAGGGCCTGTGGTTGGCAAGCGATAGGGAAAACATTCCAGCCGGCTGCGTTGAGCGCCGCCAGGTCTTCCAAATCCAGGGATTCCGCGACAAGAACCTTTTGTTCCTGCCAGATTGACAGGGGCTCTATAAGGGTTTTGTTGAACTTGATAATACTCATGACTTCGGCGCCTTGAAGGGGAACCGCCGCCGTGTCCCATAGTGCCATGTTACCGCTTAACTCAAACACGCCCGCGATGCTTTCCCAAGTTGAATAGTCTGAAGCCAGGATGCCGGCGTTTACATGAATCATTTCATCGCCCGAGTTTGCTGGTTCTGAGGAACCGCCGGAAACGGTCTCAAGCAAAATCGGTGCCGCGCCTACCAAGGGCTCCAAAAATCGCGCGGCTTCCTTGCGATCCAAGGCATCGTGGATTTTTTGGTTATAGTAGTTTCTGAGACACTGGTAACAAGAAGTGTCGCAGGCGCAGGTGCTCACGATTTTGTATGCTTTCTCCAACACCTTTGCAAATTGGTCCCCTCGCGTGGTAACAAGCCGCCGCACATGTCCCGCGCCGCCTGCGACCGCGTCATAAAGAACCAATGAGTAAATCAAACCGTGATTGCCCGTAACGCGGTGAAGACAGCCTTTGATATCATTCCGTTCAATGCCAAGTTCCTGGGACACGCCTTCCAGCAGGGCAAAAAGAACCGAGAGCATGGTCTCCAGGGAAGACGCGGAGGGTGTTTGGAAGGTTACCTTGACCACGTCGGTCTTGAAATCGTGCGCCAATTGTTTGCTGTTTAAACCCTGGGTCTTCCCCTCACATTTCCTGCCATAAACAGTGTTGTGTTCATCATTGATGGGTTTCTCATCAGCATAGCCGCAAAGAGGGCAGATATAGTAATTCGTGTTGCCAATGACAACCAGCGTGTCATTGGTGGTGGATTCCAGCACACAGCGCTGCCCCTTGATTTCAAACAGGCTTTTCTCCAACAGCCTGGCCGCGCTGTCGCCGATGTAGAAGTCTTCCGAGCGATAGTTTTTTTCGGGGCGTCGCATGGGCACCGGATATTTGTTCTGATCGGTATAGAAGCCTTTTCTCGGCTCGATGGTGGGCTTCCATCGCATCTTTGGGATTGTCTGCTGGCACGAAATGCAGTCCTTGGCGATTTTAACCGATGTGTGCTTTGTGTAGTTATACTGTTTGCATTGCTGGTTGGGGCAAATGGCATAGAACCCCTCAACCCAGCCGCCGCCAGATTTGCCGCGGATGATGTCTTTTCTGATATAACGGCTTTTATATAGATAGCCATCAGCGATAATTTCCGAGCCCGGCGCGTATTCAGAGATAGCGACCTGCAAGTCGCGGGACAATTGGACAGAGTCCTTCTCTTCCTTCGCGAACTGTGAGGAGGTGGTGATCAATTCCACTGTATCCACCGGAAAACCATATTTTGGCAATACATTGCAGCGTACCAGAAACTCAATCAGGTTGCGCTTGGCCTGTTTGTCCTCAGCGCCCGCGCGCAGCTCCCTGATGGACCTGTCCAGCCTGCCGGCTTCGGCATATTCGCCTTTTCGCTGGGCTATCCGGACCAGCCTGCCCATTGTTTCCAGGGTTTCACGATAATCATTGACTGCGGTGGAAAGCAAGCCGGACTCTCCAATCAAGCCATCCACCCAGGAGTCATCCAGGATTCCAAGCTCTTCATGCATATCTTCGGGGATGGAGGAGATAATCAAATTTTTTAAGCGCGGGCCTGGCGGACTGATAAAAGAGCAGAAATGTTCGTAACCTCCGGCGTTCAGGAAAACAGAGCGGTTGTCCCTGTCAAACACTTCGGGGAAGTCAATGAAAAAACTGCTCAGCGCGACAGAATAAATATGGCGGTTCAAAATTTTTGGGTTCTTTAGCCGGAAGACCGGTGCTGTGATACTGCCGGAAATCATGGTCAAGGGGTTTTTGTAGTAGGTGAAATCGTGGGAGGATAGGCGCGCGAAAGTTAAAACGAAGGCTGTCGCGTCCAGGGACCTGCCCGCGCGTCCGGCGCGTTGCACATAATTTGCGGGGCTGGGCGGGAAATTACGCAAGTAGACAGATTCCAGGCTGCCGATATCAACGCCCATCTCAAATGTTGTTGACGAACTGAGCGCATTGATCTTTTTCTCCAGGAATTTCTGTTGATAATCCTGCTGCTTGCCCCTGGACAACTGCGCCGTATGTTCCCGCACGAACAGCGGGCTCATGAGCTCACTGCTGTATAGCCTGGTATAGTGGTTGCCTTCGAAACGCTTTTGTACATCCAGCGGTACCAGACGCCCGCCGCACTTCACACTGACGCATTGGTTTTTGCAATTGAAAGGCGTAATCCGCGCGCATTTGTCACAGATATAGTAGGGAGGGTTATCTGATCCATTTACCAGCACGACATCAAAGTCGGACGCGCGCAGCGCCATTTCCGGCGCTCCGCTTGGATTGAGGATGGCGTCCCAGTAATTTCGCAGCAGTTCGTCAGCGAACTCTTCATCGCATCCGAGGGCTTTGCGTACCCGCTCTACGCGGCTGTTGGGCATGGATTTTCCATTTGGCCTTTTCCAGGTAGTCCACCCGGTCAAATATGCTTTTTTGCTTGTCGCGCTGGATTTGTTCAGGACCATTCGCTTTGGAATGGCTGAATAGAAGATGTACTCCCGCTCGGCATCCGTCAAGTCATAGTTTACGCCGGGGATAATCGCGCCGCTGTAGATGATATCTTGTACAAGCAGGTCAAGCAGTGCCTGCACATGTTCCGCGGAAAACTCAAGGTTCTTTGCGAGCAGGCCTTGCCGGAGTGCTTCCACGATTTCCGGGGTATTCAGCTGGTAGCGGAAAAAGAGCCTGCCCATCCAGGTTAACCCGGTACTCCTGCGTGCGTTGTACATTTCATTGAGCAAACCGACCCAGGCGTTTTGGCGGCTACGGATGCTGAGGGTCGCGCGGCTTTCAAGTTCCACAAAAGTGCTCTTGGTCTCAAAATAGCGTGCCAGCGCTTCCGCGAACTCCAAAACCGGCACGCTTTTTCGGCCGTCTCTCTTGAAAATTTCACACACATGCCAGATTCCCCGCCTGCGCAGGAACTCTTCGTAGGATGTCTGCAAATAGCATGCGAAAAAGGCGGCTTCGCTCCTGCTGTCCGAAAAACAAAGGAATTGCCGGGCTTTGTTGGTTCGATATGCCCGTGGCTTTTTTGGAATATTGAATATGTTGCCGCCGGTTGCCGCATTGCTTGGCAATACAAATTTTTCTTCATACTCCGGCAGTTACTCATACAGCGTTGTCGCCAGAACAGAGGTTGCCGCTTCATTGCCCAGGTAAAAGCGCGCGAAATCGCCAAAATCACATGCCGGACACTTGTGAAGGCCCGAGTCTGTTTTTTTTGCCTGGTGAACGCGGAAAAGATCGCTCAACTCGTGTTCACAAGGCATGTTTTGCTGGTTGCGCACCTCTCCTGCACAGGCTCCGCATTTTGAACAGACCACAAAATCCAGATCATCAACGCTTTTCTCGTCGCCGTCCTCGTTCTCAAACCAGGTACTGTCTTCTTTGTCCTTGACAAGGAAATAGTCAACGCTGTCCTCAAAGGTTCTTGACGCCGATTGAATCAAATGACCATCCGCCAATTTACCGGCAATTGCCATGCGGCCGCAGTCTGTGCACAAGCCAATTTCAAAGACCGCCGCTTCCGAGTTGTCCAGCGGTACGGTTTTCATGCGGTCCAGAAAAATCTTCTTGACGGGACCAATGGTAGCGAAAGCGCCTTCCAGGGTCCTGACAAAGAAATGGTACCGTGCTTTCAACAGGAACTCGTTGCCCTTTTGCGCCTTTGAAAAGACCTGGATGGCCGCGGTGATTTCATCAATCGTGATGGGTAAGGTCTGGTTCAGGTTTTTGTTCAACTGTACCATGCTGATGGGCTGCCTGCATTCATTCCGGATGAGCGCGAACAATTGGCTTCTCAAGCACAACTCATAAATCTTTTCACTGTCTCCGGCGTCAGGCGCGAAATCCGCTTGGAAATTTTGAAGGATGTCAGAAAGCGGTGCGTCTGGGTTGGCCAGGGTCGTAAAGAGTGCAAGGGGAAAATCGCGCCGCTCAATCATCTTGGGTTCAGTGACCTTGGCCCGGATGATATCTGTCCTGGAAAAATCCGCCCCACACAAGGTGCTGGCGAAACTGGTGATTGTATCGTCTTCATCCGGTGCTCCCAAAGTGGCGCTTGTCAGGATGAACTGCGGTTTGATGTCGGGCGCGACCCTGGCGATGAACCGACGCATCAGCATGGAGGTTTCAATGCCCATGGCTCCCTTGTAGGTATGCGCCTCGTCCAACACGATAAATTTGAGGTGGGCGTTGGCGAAAACCTTGTCATCATTGGGGCGCAGCAACATATATTCCAGCATGGAGTAGTTGGTAATCAGGATGTGGGGCGGCTTCTGCTGCATCTCTTCCCTGGAAAGCAGTTCGTTGGTTAGGGGGTCCGGGCTGCTGCCGTCAGGGTCCTTATGGGCTTTTTTGTAGTCACTGAACCCCTCTTGCTTGGTTTGTGGAGTGCTGCCGTTGTACAAGCCGAATTTGATTGCAGGATGGCTCTTCAAGATTGCGCGAATACGCTTGATCTGGTCGTTCGCCAAAGCGTTCATGGGATAGATGATGATGGCGCGGACACCATGGCTCAACCCATGCTGGCTTTCTTCGTTTAATAAGGCATTCAGGATGGGCAGCAGGAAGCATTCGGTTTTACCTGAGCCGGTGCCTGTTGTAACCACCAGGTTTCTCTTGTCAGCCGCCTTGAGCAGTGATTCCTCCTGATGCAGGTACAATGGCCGGTCCAATTTGATTTCTTTTTGCTGCTCAGGGCAGGATTCCAGCCCCTCAAACAAAGGGCTGGCCATGCCGCCGGCCATCAATTCACGCAAGGTGCCGCCTGCCTGGTAACTGTTGCTTAACTCAATATATGGCCCTTTGGCAATTTGTCCCTGCCTATTCAGCGCGTCAGAAAATGACCTGGCGTAAGCGGCGTCCGCGAAGGAAAACCGCGTTTCAATATAAGCCCGGAATGCGTCTTCAATGTTGTTGGCGGCAAAGTTCGGGTTCAGGCTCATATCTCATCCTTTCGGTAGGCAAAGAAGTCCGGCGTGGTAATAATTACCCTTTGCAATCCTTTGTGCATATTCCAATCCGGCTTCCGATACATCAGCCTGTTTCTTGAGGTATCAAAATAGATGCCGTCTCCTGTGCATGTATACGCAATCATCATATTGTCGTTAATCGGCCAGAACCGGATTGGGTTGACATATTCATATTCCGCGCTGTTTTCATCATCGCTGAAATCCAGCCACAAATTCAGGGTGTGATGATAAAATTGCAGGATTCCTTTGTATTCTGGATACTGCATTGCCTCGCCGCTGGGGATTGAATGTCCAAGGTACCTGATATCCCGGATGACGGCGGCCCTGTTCAAAATCTTGATGTCTTCGGTGCGTTTTTTATTCATGTCCCAGCAAATGGCAGTCAGCAAATGAACCTCCTGCCCATCAAATCGCAGAGCGTTTTCATCCCCAAGCGTAAAACGGCCTTTATAGATCAATTCTTCAGTCCGGCCAAAAAGCGATTGGACAGCCAGGTATACCTCGTACTGAAAGCGGCCAACCTCATAAGGAAACTGCTGCTCAACTACCTTGTCTTTATTGGGCAAAGAGTAGTCCGCGAAAAATTCCTTTCCGCGCCTGATTTTGACAAGGAAGGATGATTTCATGTCACCCACATAATTGGCTTCAGTTTTCCATATCAGTTTTCCTTCACTTACCTCCAGCGGCGGTACGCGGAAAGTGGGTTTGAAAGCGATTTCACAGGCTTGAACGGTAATCCGCTCCTGGTGCGGGTTAGTCAGCAAAAACCAGAGGCTTTCCTTATCGTTTTTTCCTGCATACGCGCTGACCTGGTTCCCGATATCCAAGGCACCATTTGCTCCGGGCGCCATGATAGTCAGGTTGCCAAGGGCCATGGCTGCCTGCCAACCGCTGGGGATGACGGGAGACAGGTGGGTGTCTTTAGGGATATCTCCATGCCAGAACAAAACATTGTTGCCGAACAATTCTTTTCCAAGCATACTGCAGCGCAGCAGCGGCGGGGATAAAACGAGGCTCAGCTTGCCATCGTTTGTTGTGATGGTGGCGGTTTCTTCCCCTGCATTAGGGCTGAAAAAGTTTCATCCACTCCGGTAAAGAAACACCTTCCTTCAACCTTGGCCTGGTCGCTCAGAAAAAACGGCTGCGTATACCGAACCGAGAATCCGGGCAAATGGATGAACCTTTGGGTAAACACCACTGACGAACTGATGAAATGCTTGATGCTCAGCTCATGGAATTCCCCCGCCATGGTTTGCGGGTCCAGGATATACACCCCGCTGCCATGGCTTTCAAAACTGCTCAATGGCTTGATCTGATCGCCTTGATGAACCAAATATGAAAGCGGGCTCTCAGTGTCGGGGACATGGACAGTAAACTGTACGGGATTGGCATAAATGTTGTACTCATAACCTCCCCGTTGTGCATAGGCGCCTTGTATTCTGCTGTGGGAAGGATACACACGGAGTGTTTCTTTGTCCGCTGTTTGCAGAAAAACCTCAACGCCATCAATTCTGAGATCCTGCAGACTGTCCATCTGGACTTCCAGCAGCTGGCCCGGATGTGACAGTTGATATGCTTCCTCAAGGCCCAAACTGGCCAATTCCGCCCCATCCCGCGCGAACAGGTAGGCTTGGCCGCTTTTTTGGATGTCCGGCCGAATCTCCGACCCGGTGTGACTGAAGAATACAAATTGACGATGCAGGCGGTCCAGGGAATCAAAGAGCGTGTTTTCGTCCAGATCAATTTGCACACGCAGGGTAAGCGCCTGGTCAATGTGCAGCGACATCCTGTCCAGATAAAAATAGGATTTCCGGATGGTTCTGCTGAGTTCATCCCCATAAACATCCAGGGCATTGTTATAGACCACTTGCTCCCCCTGATGGATGATAATCCTTGGAAGAGGCCCTTCCGCGGCGGGAAGCCGGATATTGGGGATCAAGAGAGCCACCCTGTTTTGATGGAGCACATACTGCGGGTTTGTGTCCTTTGCGTTGGTGATGGTTCGCTCCCCAATCATTTCCCTTTGCGCAGAGGTCCACTTCTCCCTGACAGCCAGGCTTTTATCCTGATACCATGCCACCAGCAATTCATCCAGGTAGTCATACTCAGCCGTTTGCTTATCAAGGCTGCCGGTTCGCATCAGCTGGTCGATTTTTTGGACGATGCTGTCACACAGCGTCACCATGTAATCGGAACGGTTGAGGAACAAAGTCTTCAGTCCGGAGTTCATGCTCGCTGAATACAGCCCCAACCGCTCCAGGTCTGAAGGGACGCCCCAGCGCGTTTTGATGCGCTTGACGAACACTTTGTAGCTTGGGTCATTGGGCAGATATTGGCTGCGCAGGTTGTTTTCAAAGAACCTCACCAGGATTTCGAAGAGGCTGTGCATACTTTGCTTGGGCGCGAGGGCATGCAGCATCAGGGTAGTGTAATATCGCTGTGTTCCCGGCGGCGCGAAGAACCGTTTGTATCGCCTCATGACAGACTCAATTGCCGTCTGGAATCCAAAATATATTTTCTGGCTCAGATAGCCTTCGTGCTCACGGATGCCATACTGCCTGTAGACAAAGGCCCACAAGGAAGTGTCGTCTTCTTCGTCCATGCGCCAATCCTTCAGCAATTGCACCGTGGACATGACCAGGGCATCCTGCTCCTGCGGTGTCAGCCGGCCATTGCCCATATCCAGTTTCCGGGAGGCCCGGTTGCCAAGGTCAAACAAGGCTTGCCTGTCTTGCTCATCAAAGACAGCAAGCCCCAACATGGGGTTTGCGTGAATCAAGTTTTCAAGGTACAGGGAGAAGTCATTGAAAGATTCTCGGACCGCGGGTTGTGAGGAGCGCATATCATGCTCTACTTTGACATAAAGGCCATGATCAGCCATGTAGTCCAAGACACCGCTGGAAAGACCTGCCTCCCGCAGGATTTTCCTGCCTTGGTCAAGGACCGCGACCATGATTGCGTTGTTTTTCACATCGTCAGCGTACAGCACGGAATGGCCGGTAAGTCTGACAATCATATCTTTCAATAACTGCTTAGCCAAAATGCGCTCCTTTCATGGGCAGGCTGCGGACTGTCCCGCATGATTTTTTTAATGGCATGATGCGCATTTGTCCCTGTCAAGCGGCTTATCTGGAAGCCGGAATTGCGCATAATATACCCTGGCAGTGACACCAATCAAGTTTTATGACGCGACATGCGCGAACCTTTGATTTTCTTGATGTCAGCAGTGATTTAATGATGTGATGATATCATACTAATTGTGTTATCTCAAGAAAATCTCTCCGGTACTGCATGAGAACAGCCAAGTATCAATGGATGCTAATAAACTGGATAACTGTTAAGAACAGACTATATGAGCATGCAATGCCGTGCCTGCCGGCTGCCCCAAAATGCACCATGAGCAGGTTGTTTTTATTGGAATCAGAACGTGTTGTCTATCCTGGGTGACATTGCTCATGCTGATGTCATCCTTCCTGTCGTGAGTTGCGTCGGATTGCGCGATTCAGACCAATCATGAATCAATGTTCCACTTTCTTCTTTCTCATCTGACCCAAATTTGGCAAGCAGATCACAAGAATCAATTGTTGCGACAAAATGCTTGATAAAAACGGATACCAGTATGCATATCAATGATATCATTGGCAGTAAATGAGCCCTGAGGATATTGTGTTTGGAAGGTGAGGAAGGATGCTTGAATTCAATATGTTCATGATTGCACCAATAATCCGGGTGCCTATGCAACAGGGGATTCAGACTATTATTTGATAGGATGACCGATGACTATGCGCATATTTCATTCTGGGCATTTGATGTCATCCGAGGAAGAAAAAGCTGAAGAGTATTGCTCTCATAAAGGCATCGCCATCAGGAGCGGCGGCGGATTCTTTGAGACCAGCATAGACGTGAATGATGACGTGCCACTTGTTGTCGGGCCGCATGGCTTGTATCAGGGAGAGGTCAAGTTGAATGAAGATACGGCTTTTAATATTGAAATGGCACATGAAATTATGGCGTGTTGATTGGGCAGACAACAGCCAATCATCGCGTTTGCACATTGGCAGTACTATCCATCACGGCAATAGTTAAATTAATCAAATTTTTATTACAAATCCTAAGTTTATACCATTCACCGCATTCCTGGTGAAGAGGGTCTCCCATAAAAACGGACTGTTCTCGCCGGAGAACCGCCTCCACAATTCATGTTCTGGCAAGTGTTTGTAGATTCGCGCGGGCAACGATAAAGTCAGCAGACCAGCCAAGATATATTGAAGCAAACGATTAAACAATCAGAAGATCCCATTGGCTCACACACGATTTTCCTGTATAATTCCAGATAGAACAACGCTCATAACAACCCTTGCAAGGCGGTGCGCATATGGACTTCCGAATCATCGAATTGCCCGCGTTTACGGCGGCATCTTCCGGGGCGGACACCCATTTTGACTTTTCCGGGGAGAGCGTCCTGGGGAAGTTTGACAGGTACTTTTCCGCAATCGCGCCCTCCCCGAGGGACAGCTTCATGCCCAGGGACTTCCTGTTTTTCGACCCGGTTCACCAGGGCCTGGTCTGGTGGTGGGCCCTGGCCGAGGGCATGGATGACGGCGGGTATGAGCGCGTCGCCTTTGATGGCGGGTATTACCTGTGCTGCCACTACCGGGATGGGGATGAGGAAGCGGGGGACAGGCTATACCGGGAAGCCCTGGATTACATCCGGGACAGCCGGGTGTTTGAGCTGGATGAGCGGCCCAACCACTACACAATGGGGCACATCATCACGCCCAAGGCCATCGCCCAGGCGCAGGGCTTTTCCGTCATGGAGACCTTCATTCCCATCAAAATCAGGGAAGGCGAAAGCGCTTGAACCTTCGTGTTTTCTCTGGAAATTTCCAAACTGTCTTGAGTAAATTGTAAGTGAAACCAGGCGGCGTTTAAATCCAAATACAATTGATAGATATTCTGCCCTTTTGACGCTTGGGCTCATCCACGGCGTCCCTCATTGGTTTTGCATTGTTCTGATATTCTCACTCTGTTTCCCGCTTTTTCGCGAACCGTTCTCTATCGCCATCGTCCCTCTGCGAATCATCTCTTCAGAGACTGCAATCCCTCATAATAAATGTTCGTATATTTTTGGCCTGAAACAGAAACTCAACGGAAATCCTATGACGATCTAACTGAAACCCGAACAATAAATGTAAAATCAAAATAAACATTCATAAATCCGCTTGACATCCCCCGCCGCCTGCCTTAAGATTTTTACATCACAGTCGCCCCGGCGGCTCTTGTGTTTTTAAGGAG
>Ga0116174_10002505_pt1 | contig 15820 bp, 11 predicted proteins | sample AD_UKC087_MetaG_FD_89801 | JGI IMG/M metagenome (GOLD analysis project Ga0116174, IMG submission 89801) | Active sludge microbial communities of municipal wastewater-treating anaerobic digesters from USA - AD_UKC087_MetaG | ecosystem: Engineered > Bioreactor > Anaerobic > Digestate | place: USA...
GAGACGACTTTGCAGTTGCGAGTCAGTTTCAGCGTAAGTTGATATAGGATAAAAGAAGAAAAGAAAAAATAAAAACAATAAAAACATTACATAGATTATAAATGTTTTTGCGATTAACTATTGTCTTTCATCCATTTTTCTCTTTTAAGATAGAGAAAACCGAGAATTAAAATGGCACCGATAACAGTCAGGAGACTTTCAATTTTGTCGAGTCCATGGGCCAAGCCAGTAAATGCCTCACCCATTTGATAACCGACAAAACCAAGAATGGTAGCCCGAATCAGTAGAGCTAGAAACATAACAGGATAGAATTTGGCGGGTTTAAAACGGAAGGCACCACAAAAGGCAGAGATAAGGGACACTGAAACCACGGGAATGGTGACGGCAATGAGCACAAAGAGTTCATCAGCAATAGTTTTTTGAAAATCAGCCTTGACTTTTTCAATTAATTTCCAGGAGATACCGATATATTTTCCAAATTTATCAATTAAGGGTCGCCCACCATAATAAGCTACTAAAAAAACTAGGCTAGTGCCGATAACAGCACCGATGGAGTAAGGTACAGAAACTCGAGCAAATATGTGCCAAATGGCTTCGAAGACAGGCAGGGGGCGATTGATGAGAAAGGCACCGCCGGACATAGTAATGATAGGAGAAGGGATTGGTACAATGATTTGTTCGACAACTCCACCAATAAACATGGATAAAGTACCGTGGGTTTTGATCATGGCGAGGATAGTGTTAAGGATTTGAGTCATAAGAAAGAGTATAACAAGAAACTGGAATAGTGTAGAATGGAGCATGGAGATAGATAATCAACCCTCAATAGAAGGTACGTTGTTAGGTAATTTTGAAAAATTTTCTAAACAACGACTGGAGACAATGTGGAGACGAGTAATAGGAAATAAAAGTGAAGTAACTAGGACAAAACAGACGAAGATTAATGGCGAATCAACGCTATTTATACGTAGAGATGTTTCTGACGTGAAGATGTGGTCTGAACTGAAGGATCAAGATAGGTTGATAATTAGTTGGAATGAAGAAGGGAGGTTTAAAAGGTTAGTGGTGACTAAAAATACTTTGGTGGGGACAGAGAAAATGAGTGATGGCCAAGAGGCAGTGGTAATAAAGAGTGAAAAGAGAGATTCATTGGGTGATTTAAAAGAAACAATTAGAAAATTTTATATTAATGACAGGAGGTAATAAAATGGAAAGAAAATCAAGTGGAGGTCAAATAGAAACAAAGGGATTTTTTAGGGATTCATCAATTCATTATTGGAACAATGTAATGGGTGGAAGTTCAGTCAGAGGCCAAATAGAAAAAGTAATTAGGATTTATGGGAAAAAAGACAGGATTGCATGGTCAGCAAGAACAAAGTTGAATTTTATTCGAGTGGAAGGTAAACCAGGGATGATTCAGTGGAAAAGTCTTGATACTGGAGGTTTGGCTAGTTTGGATATAGATCAAATGGAATCGGCGGCGGTAGAGACTAATGTACAAAGTAATCAGAAAGCCATTATTTTTAGAAAACCAGGCAGAATGACGAAGGGAAAAGATCCTGTGCCCAGGTGGGAGTTTTGGCGGTTTTCCCCCTTGAAACCTAAAAAAGGTTAAGGTACAATAGGAGCACTTGATGCTAAAGCTTCAATTCGGAATGGAAATAATGAAGAAAAATTTACCAAAATACGGGTAGATTTGCGTCCGAATTCAGGCTCCCGCGCAAGCGGGATTTTTTTTGCATTGAGAGTACTTTTAAAAGAGAGCCGCCTTCGTTTCACTTCGGCGTGCCGAGGGGGCCCATAGCTCAGTTGGTTACAGCGCTTCATTTGCAATGAAGAGATCAGGAGTTCGAATCTCCTTGGGTCCACCTGCTGAGTTTTTACCCAAAAATAGGGAAATAATAAATTGTTTTGTTTCCCTTGATTGTGTAAAGCACTTTAACAATCTATTGAATTGATATTTTAAATTTATCTTGGCAACTACACTGAGTTGCTTAAGATATTGAAGTCTTTTAATAAAGCAAATGGCGGATGCCTAGGTGGCTAAAGCCGAAGAAGGACGCAGAAGACGGCGATACTCGTCGGGGAGTTGTCAACAAACGTTGAACCGACGGATTCCGAATGGAGAAATCCCTTCAAGTGAAAGCTTGAGGACTCCGATGTAAATCGGAGAGGTAAGCCGGGGAAGTGAAACATCTCAGTACCCGGAGGAAAATAAATCGAAAGAGATTCCGAGAGTAGCGGTGAGCGAAAACGGAAGAGCCTAAACCCCGCTTATGCGGGGGGTTGCAGGGTTTGGCATAAAGTTTTGAAAAAATAAAAGAAGCTTAAGGAATGAAGCACCACAGAGGGTGAAAGTCCCGTATTTGAAATTCGAGTAAATTCTGGCTGAATACCTAAGTACCGCGATCCACGTGAAATGTCGCGGGAATCTGGGGCGACCAAGCTCCAAGGCTAAATACTTTAGCGGACCGATAGTGAACTAGTACCGTGAGGGAAAGGTGAAAAACACCACAAGTAGTGGAGTGAAATAGATCTGAAACCATTTGCTAACAAACAGACAGGGCCCCGCCGATGCGGGGTGATGTCGTGCCTATTGAAGAATGAGCCCGGGAGTATTTCTAGTCATCGAGTCTAACCCCGCTGTAACGGGGGGAGGCGGAGCGAAAGCGAGTGCGAATAGCGCGAATAGATGCCTGGAGATGACCCGAAGCCGCTTGAGCTAACCTTGAGCAGGGTGAGTGCCGATGGAAGTCGGTATAAGGCCCGCACGGATCAGAGCTGCAAATCTGTCCGATGACTTGAGGTTAGGGGTAATATGCCAATCGAAAGCGGGAATAGCTGGCTCTCTCCGAAATATATTTAGGTATAGCGTCTGATGGTGAATAAGGGGGGTAGAGCTACTGGATGAGTGTTTTGAGCGAAAGCTCAGGCATTTAACCAAACTCCGAATACCCTTGTTTCTAGTCAGGCAGTCAGTCCATCCGGGCTAAGCTGGATTGGGCGAGAGGGAAAGACCCCAGACTCTCAGTTAAGGTCTCTAAATCTATGTTAAGTGGGAAAGGAAGTGGATTGCCTAAGACAGACAGGAGGTTGGCTCAGAAGCAGCCATCCTTTAAAGAAAGCGTAATAGCTCACTGTTCGACCCGTATGGGTCGGCAATCTGCGCCTAAAATGTAAGGAGGCTAAAACATAGTACCGAAACTGGAGGTCCCGACTTGTCGGGACAGTAGGAGAGCGTTGTTAGGGCGGTGAAGGTGGTCCGAAAGGATAGCTGGAGCGCTAACAAGTGAGAATCCGGGCATGAGTAACGAAATTCAGGTGAGAATCCTGGACTCCGAAATATCCAAGGTTTCCGCAGCTACGTTGTTCGACTGCGGGTTAGTCGATCCTAACATGAGTCCGCTGTAGTGGCGGGGTAGTGGATGGACAATCGGTTAATATTCCGATACTTTGGTAAATTCGTTATCAGTTAGGGCGTGACGGTGAGTGGAAGATTTAGAGTAGAAGTGAAATGCTACTTTTAAGCGTCTAGCTAGAAGGGGTTGGTAAATCCGCCTTTTCGTTTTAACGTGAAGCGCGAATAAGAGGTCCGATGCAAATCGGATCAATTGAATTGAATCCATTTATCCAAGAAAAGCGTCGTAATGAGAATTTACTGAATTCGTACCAAAACCGACACTGGTGGATGAGTCGAGTAGACTAAGGAGATTGAAAGACAGATGATTAAGGAACTAGGCAAATTAGCTGGGCGTAAGTTTTCGAGATGCCCTACCCGGGGTAACATCCGGGCTACAACAAAAGAATGCATGGCGGCTGTTTACCACAAACACAGGTCTCTGCAAACCCGTAAGGGGAAGTATAGGGGCTGAAACCTGACCGGTGCCAGAAGGTTAAAAAAATGAGTTTTCCGGTGTAAATCGGAGAGCTTGTTTTATAAGCCCTGGTGAACGTCAGCAGTAACTCTAACTGTTCTAAGGTAGCGAAGTCCTTTGTCGTGTAAGTTACGACCCGTATGAAAGGTCCAACGACCATGCAACTGTCTTAATCATCTATTCAGTGAAATTGAAAGAGCGGTGAAGATGCCGTTTAATTACATCAGGACAAAGAGACCCCATGAAGCTTTACTGGATCTTTACATTGACAAGACTATAGATATTGTCGAGCGTAGGAGGGAGTGCTTGCACACCAATGGAACACCTCCCTTGTTTATATTTGAGTCTAACCTACTCCGATGAATCTCGGAGGGGGACCGTGTATGGTTGCTAGTTTGCCTGGGGCAGGCACCTGCAAAAAAGTAACGCGGGTATACAAAGGTCAACTTGGTCCGGCTGGAAATCGGATCTTAAGTACAAAAGCAAAAGTTGGCTTGACTGTGAGACTTACAAGTCGAATAGCACTAGTTTACTAGTCTACTCCGTGGCTTGACGCACGGAGCAGGGTCGAAAGACGGTTTTAGTGATCCTCGTGACCTAATTGGTATAGGCACGGGCTTACTGGATAAAAGCTACTCTGGGGATAACAGGCTAGTCGCATCCGATAGTTCACATTGACGATGCGGTTCGGCACCTCGATGTCGTCTTGGCGCATCCTGGCCCTGAAGAAGGGGCCAAGGGTTGGTCTGTTCGCCCATTAAAGCGCTGCGTTAGATGGGTTCAGAGCGTCGCGAGACAGCTCGGTCTCTATCCGATGTAATCGTTCGTTTCTTGAAGGGATTCGTCTACAGTACGAGAGGACCTAGACGAGGGAACCTCTAGTGTGCCAGTTGTGCCGTCAGGTGCAGCGCTGGGTAGCTACGTTCTTATAAGATAACTGCTGAAAGCATCTCAAGCAGGAAACTGACCCTAAGATAAGGAAACGTGGTCTCGAGTAATCGGGACGAGAGATCGCCGGGAGACTACCGGTTAATACTCTGCAAGTGGAAGATCCGTAAGGATTTAAGCTAAGCAGTGGAAAGATCGAAGAAAGATTTCAATATCTCAGCTTTCAGGTCCGATGTACTTCGGAATTGGAAGCTGGCCAAGCAACTCAGTTTAGGGGCCAAGATAAAAATTTAAAATAGACAATTTATTTTCTGAGTCTCGGTCGTTTGAGCGAAGTGGTCCCACCTTTTCCCATTCCGAACAGAGAAGTGAAACGCTTCAGCGCTGACAATAGTTTCCCTGCGAAGGGTTCTGAAGATAGGTCACGGCCGGGACCTAGAAAATAAATAAAAATTCAATAGATTGTAAAGTAAAAGCACTATTATAGATTTATTTAGGGTAAGCAATCCCGTTTATCCCCGATAAATCGGGGTTTTTTATTTTAAAAATGAAAAAAACTAAAAAAGTTTCTAAGAAAAAAGTGACTGGGCCGATGAGCATGGAGGAGCTATTACAATTGGAAGGAGTGCAGGTAGGCGGATTGAAAAAAGGACAAGATGTTAAGGGCAAGATTACCGCTATTAAAAATAAAGCAATTTTTATAGACATTGGTGGAAAAACCGATGCCATGGTGGCTGGGAAAGAATTTGAAGCGGTGAGGGATTATGTGAATGATTTGAAAGTTGGTGATGAAATTGAAGTTCAAGTGAAGAGTCCGGAAAATGATAAAGGTCAAATTTTGGTATCAATGCGAGGGGCGGCGGCGGGTTATGGTTGGAATTATTTTACAGAGAAAGAAAAGAGTGGTGGAGAGGTAACTGTTTTTGGTAAAGAATTAAATCGAGGAGGAATTGTGGTAGTGGCTCCTTTTGGTTTTTTTGGTTTTATCCCGGGTAGTCAAATCGGTAGTAAATATGACTCAGATCCGGAAAAATTGTTGGGTAAGAAAGTTAAAGCCAAGGTTTTAGAGGTAGAACAGGCGAAAAACAGATTGGTTTTTTCAGAAAGATTGGTATCTGAACCTAATAAAGTGGGCGAAGAAAACGTGGTGATTGAAAATTTGGAACTAGATCAAGTATTTGAAGCTGAAGTGGTGCGATTGGATCCTTTTGGAATTTTTGTAAAGGTAGAAGAAGAGCATGAAGGTAAGACGATGAAATTGGAGGGGTTGGTGCATATTTCTGAGATTTCTTGGGAAAAGGTGGATGACGTGAACAGTTTGTTTAAAGCGAAAGACAAAATAAAAGTAAAGTTGGTCAGTAAGTCTGAGGGCAGACTACAATTTTCGATCAAGAGATTACAAGATGACCCTTGGGAAAAAATTGAAGAGAAATATCCTAAAGATAAAGAATTTGATGGTGAAGTGGTAAAGATTGCGAATTTCGGAGCTCTAGTTAGACTGGAGCCTGGAATTGAGGGTTTAGTACATGTGTCCAAGTTGGCTGGAGTTAGCCTGAAAGAAGGTGAAAAGATTGAGGTTTACATCGAATCGATTGATGTAAACAAAAGAAAAATTTCTTTAGGATTGGTCAACACTGACAAAAGCCAGGTAATTTATAAATAAAATATTGCTATAATGGTCTGTGGCGAATAAAAAAACTATTTCCAAAAAAGAGATTGAGGTTAAAGAGGAAAGTACTTATTTGGGGTACGATGTCAAAACTATAATTACAGTGTTTTTGTTAGTAACGGTTTATCCGGTGGGGTTGGTGATGATGTTTGTGTGGATGAAGTGGCCAAACTGGTTAAAAGCTTTGATATCATTGCCAGCTATTTTGGCAATATTGTGGATAGTTTTATTTTTTATTTTTGTTGTTCATATAGTTGGAGTCATATGAAAGTGATTCAAAGTGCCAAAATTTTATTGCCCCGAGAAGGTATTGATTTAAATAAATGGGCGGTAGTCGCTTGTGATCAATTTACTTCAGAACCAGAATATTGGGATGAAGTGGCCACTTATGTAGGGAATGAGCCATCGACTTTGCGGATTATTTTACCAGAGGTGTATTTGGAAAGTCCAAATAAAGAAGCTCGAATTGAAAAAATAAATGCTACTATGAAGGACTATTTGGATAGTGGGATTTTGAGAGAAGGATTTGAGGGGTTGATGTTAGTGGAAAGAGAAACAAGAAAAAAACGTAGAGGGTTGGTGGTGGCCTTGGATTTGGAAAATTATGAATACACTAAAGGAAGCAAGACTTTGATTAGAGCCACTGAAGGAACAGTGGAAAGTCGGATTCCTCCAAGACTGGAGATTAGAAAAAATGCTCTAGTAGAATTACCCCATATAATGGTGTTAATTGATGATCCGAACAAAACAGTGATAGAGCCATTGTTTGAGGAAAATTTGGAAAAAGTTTATGATTTTGAGTTGATGATGAGGGGAGGTCATATTAAAGGATGGAAAATAGATGACCAAAATTTAATTGAAAAAATAAATCAAAATTTAGAAAAATTAATTAGTAGTGACGGTTTTTTGTTTGCGATGGGAGATGGCAACCATTCATTGGCGACTGCAAAAGCACATTGGAATAATATAAAAAATAATTTAAGTGAAGAAGAGAAAATTAATCATCCGGCGAGATTTGCGTTAGTAGAACTGGTTAATGTACATGACGAGGGGTTGGAGTTTGAGCCGATACATCGGGTAATTTTTGGAGTTGAGTCAGATAAATTGGAAAATTTTTTAGCAGGTGAGGGTAAAGAAGTGAAAATAGTGAGTAATGGTGAAGAAAAAATAATTAGATTAAAAGAAGTTGGTAGTAATTTGGTAGTGGGAGATTTACAAAAATTATTAGATGAATTTCTAGAACAAAATTTGGAAGTCAAGATTGATTATGTTCATGGAGAAGAGGCGGTGAAAAAATTGGCAGTGGGTAACAATGTCGGTTTTATTTTAGAAGGAATGAAAAAAGAGGAATTGTTCCCAACAGTAGGGAAAGATGGAGCTTTGCCACGGAAGACTTTTTCCATGGGTGAAGCAGAAGAAAAACGATATTATTTGGAATCGAGAAAAATTGTTAGATAATTTGGTCTTAGGATAGGCTAAAATTGAAGTGATATCACTAAAGGCGCTAGAACGAACGAAAGTTAAGAAAAGGGTATAATTTTCTTATGAAGAAAATTTCAGAAAGGGTGTTTGTTTGCCAAAATTGTGGTAATGAATTTGCTAAATGGAGTGGACAGTGTAGTGCGTGTGGAGAATGGAATGCTTTGAAGGAAATTTCAATAACCAAAAAACAATTTCCAAACAAATCCAGAATTCCAATAAATTCAAATATTCAAACAAAGAAATTAGATAATAATCAAAAAAAACAAAAGACATCAATTTTATCAACTGGGATTGGAGAGTTGGATCGGGTATTGGGAAAAGGTATTGTGCCGGGACAGGTGGTGTTGTTTGCTGGAGAGCCGGGAATAGGTAAGAGTACATTGTTGACTCAGTTGGTAGGAAAATTAGGTGGTTTGTATGTGGCCGGAGAAGAAACGGTGGAGCAGATAAATTTACGAGTGGAGAGATTGGGACTAGAAAAAGATAAATTTGAAATTTTGGAAAGTAATCTAATTGAAGAAATGGAGGTGATTTTGGAGAGAACAAAAAATGTGTTCAATTTGGTGGTGGTGGACAGTATTCAAATGATGATGTCGTCGTCGACTGAAGGCTCAGGAACACCAGGAAGTCTGAGTCAGATCAGAGCCTCAACTTTTCAATTAATAGAAATGGCAAAAAAAAGTCGAACACCAATTTTTATTGTGGGACATGTGACTAAAGATGGGGAAATTGCCGGACCAAAAATTTTAGAGCATATGGTAGATACAGTTTTGTATTTTGAGGGTGATAGAAACAGTGAACTAAGAATTTTGCGAGCGGAGAAGAATCGATTCGGGGCGACGGATGAAGTGGGGGTGTTTAAGATGGAAGAAGCGGGACTGAGAGAAATTTCGGCAGAAGAGGTATCTCTAATTGATAGTAAAGTAGCACAAATTGGATCAGTTTTGACTGTAGTAATGGAAGGGAGCCGACCGTTGGTATTGGAAATTCAGGCTTTAGTGACTGAAAGTTTTTCCAATATTCCTAAAAGAGTATTTTCGGGAATAGATTTTAATCGAGGGCAATTGTTGACGGCAGTGACTCAAAAAGTTTTAGGGATACCATTATATAAGTATGATATTTTTGTAATGGTCTCGGGAGGGGTGAAGATTAATGATCCGGGGGCGGATTTAGCAATAGTGGCGGCGATGTATTCTAGTTATAAAAATAAGAAACTAGAAACGAAAAACAAGAAACAAGAAAGTGTGGCACCGGTGTTAATAGGAGAGGTGTCGCTTTTGGGAAAAGTGAAGAAGGTGCGGGGGGAGGCAAGAAGAATTAAAGAAATTAAAAACTTGGGTAGAGAGGTACTAAAAATTGATAGTGTTTTAGATATAAAGAGATATTGTTGAAGGGTTTGAACTAAAACAAAAAAATACTTTTTGTTGAAACTAAAATAGTTTTCCACAGGATGTTAAAAATGAGGAATTTGGGGTGTTTTTGAAGCTGAATTGTCACCAAAATTATTTTATAGGATAGCTATTTTTTAGGACCTAAAATAATATAGGTTATAGACAAGTGGAAAAAGGGGTGTTATAGTCAGTTAATGCTAAACAAATTCTTTTCGAAGTTGAAGAAAGACAAATGGGCGGAGACTCAAATTAAGGGGATGGCTAAACTCGGTGGGAAACTGATTGTGATGTAAACAAAAAAAAAAGAAACAACCATGTCGAATATTCTCAAAGCAGGTGGAATACGAGGGTGGTTGTTTCTTCAACAACTAAGATAAGGCTTTGCGATAACAAAGTCAAGTTTTATGTTGGGCCCTGGGGCGGAGAGCAGTGGAGGGGGCAGGTCCACTGCTTTCTACTCCGGGGCTTTTTGTTTGACAAAGGGCTAGGGATTATATAAAATAGAGCATTCCCTGATGTGTTAGCGTTGTTTATTTATTTTTCCTAAAGATGCCAAGAAAATCAGTTAAATCTGCGCCGGTGGTGAAGGCGCTTACAGTTAAAGATAATAATCGAGTAAGTAAAGGTCGGGCAGTGCCCGGTCAGGCAATGCCTGACCAGTACAATTCAGCTACGGTTAGGTTAGAGGCGATCCATGGCGTATTGGAGATAATGGCTGATGGTCAAGGTTTTGTTAGGCCTAAATTTAATCCCAGTGCTAAAGATGCAGTTTTGGCAGCAATGCAGGTTAGACGCTATGGTTTAAGAGCGGGAGATATGGTAACCGGAGTTGCCAAGGCACCTAAAGAGAATGAAAAATATTGGGGATTGGTGCGAATTGACAAGATAAATGGAGGGGATTTAATTTCAGCTCAAAAAAGAAGTGAGTTTAAGGATTTGGTACCAATATATCCGATAAAACAGGTCAAATTAGAATTTGATCCCGAGGTGACCGCTAATAGAATCATAGATTTATTTGCACCAATTGGTTTCGGCCAAAGAGGAATGATTGTGTCTCCGCCCAAGGCCGGAAAAACAACTTTGCTTAAAGAAATTGCGGCAGGAGTATCGGCAAATTATCCTGAGGTTCATTTGATGGCAGTATTGGTGGGAGAAAGGCCAGAGGAAGTAACCGATATGCAACGCTTTATTAAAGGAGAAGTAATTGCATCACACTTTGATCAGAAACCGGAAGAACAAACTAGAGCGGCGGAAATTGCGATTGAAAGGGCAAAAAGATTGGTAGAAATGGGTAAAGATGTGTTCATGGTTTTTGATTCGATTACTCGGTTGGCTCGGGCTTATAATTTAGCAATTCCAACTTCAGGGCGAACTTTGTCGGGAGGTTTTGATCCGGCAGCTTTATATCCGTCTAAAAAGTTTTTTGGAGCGGCTCGAAAAATTGAAAACGGTGGCTCATTGACCATTATTGGAACAGCGTTGGTGGACACCGGTTCAAAAATGGACGAGTTGATTTTTGAAGAATTTAAGGGAACTGGAAATATGGAATTGAGATTAGAAAGAAAATTAGCGGAAAGACGAATTTTTCCAGCCTTTGATATTCTTAAGTCAGGCACCAGAAAGGAAGATTTGTTGTTATCTGCCGAAACCTTATCTAAAGTGATGGCAATGAGGCGAATGTTTGATAGTTTGGGTGAAAAAGATCAGATGGCTGAGCTGGTGATTGAACAGATGAACAAGACAGAGAATAATGAAGAGTTTTTGAAAAAGGTGGGGAAAAGGTAAAATGGATAGATAATTAGATTAAGTAGATAAGTAAATGAAAGAGATAAAGGAAATGTTGGGAAATGAAGCCCGGGAAATGGGAGAGTTTTTAAGATGGCAGGGTAAATTTTGGGCAGAAATAGGACATTCTCTGTTGGGGTGGATATTATTTTCAAAAACAGGGTTGTCACGATTAATGTACCGACAGAGGGGTCGGTTTTCCCAGGGTTTTGTCAGTGTCGTTTTGGCGTTTTTATCTTTTGTGGCAATTATTTTTTCGGGAACTTTAGAAGATTTAATTAAAAATAAAAATTCCGGTGAAGATGGTGGTGCCGGTTATTTGATTATGGCGGCTGATGGCAGTCAGGTGGGAGCGGAGACATTGATTTCTGATTTGCCTAAAGGTGAAATTGTGGAATATCGAGTTCAGGAAGGGGATACAGTTTCCAGTATCGCGCAAAAATTTGGAGTCAGTATTGATACGATTATGTGGGAAAACGATCTTAAATCGGTGGATGCGATTAAAGCGAGACAGATTTTAAGAATTTTACCGGTGACTGGAGTAAGACACCAGGTAAAAAGAGGAGAAACAGTTTACAGTATCGCTAAATATTACGGAGTCGATGCCCAGAATATTGTTGATTATCCTTTTAATTCTTTTAGTAATGATGAAACTTTTACCTTGGCGGCAGGGCAAAATATAATTGTGCCTGATGGGGTTGAACCTAAACTAGTACCAGTAGCACCGAAAAGCGTGGCTAGAACAGTAGCGCCAATAGCAGGGGTGGTGGGTGAAGGTAACTTTATTTGGCCAACAAGTGGAACCATAACCCAGAGATTTTCTTGGTATCATCGGGCGGTAGATATTGCTAATAGAAACAATCCTCCGATAGTAGCGGCGGCTACAGGGTCGGTAATAGCGGCAGGTTGGAACGGTGGTGGTTATGGTAATTACGTAGTTATTGACCATGGAAATGGTTATCAAACCTTGTATGCGCACTTATTAAAAGATATCGCAGTTTCAGCGGGACAAAAAGTTCAACAGGGTCAAAGACTGGGAACAATGGGAAGTACAGGAAGATCGACAGGAACCCATCTTCATTTTGAAATTAAAAGTGCTAATGGTAATTTGAACCCGCTACAACTTCTTAAGTAAAAAACTAGATACTAGCAACTGGAAACTAGATAGGGGAAATGCTATCCTGGATGTATGAATAAAGCGTTGAACAACTACTTGAAAGTGTGTTTATTTTTACTACCAATCGCTTATTTGCCAGTAGTAAATGACGTGTTGGGTTTTGGTAAAAATTGGCTGTTTGTGTCAATGTCGGTGTTAGGGTTGATATTGTGGTTAATAGAAACTTTATTAGAAAAAGAAAATGGCAAGATTAGGACCAGTAAGGCGTGGCGATGGTTGTTATTTTTGACGATATTTTCAGCTGTATTTTGGTTTTTAGCGCCGGCAGGCGTACAAGCTAGAAGTCTAGTGTCAGTACCAGGAATGGGAATGCTGTTGGGATTGACAATTTGGAGTTTTTTGTGGCTTCAGTTAGAGAGACAGGATTATAAGGGTGAAGAGAACTTTTTAACGGCAGGAGTTTTGATTTCAGTGATAATTTCTGTGGCAGTATTTTTAATCCCAACCAATAAACTACCATTAGTTTGGCCTAAGGATAATCCGGTAGTGAGTATTACCAGTGATTGGTCGATTTTGGGTTCTTTGTGGACTGAGTTGTGGTTACTAGTGATTGTAGGAGGTATTTGGATGAAAAGGTTGTGGGAAAAACAGAAAGGTGGTCAAAATTATGGAGGAGAGATTTTAGTGATGGCAGTAGTAGTTTTGGGCTTGAGTTTGAATATTTTTAGATTGACTCAAAATAAAGTAACTTTTTTGAATGCGAACAGTTCATGGATAATAGCCACGGAAACTTTAAAATATCGACCTTTACAAGGGGTAGGAGTGGGCAATTTTTTAGAGGCGTTTAATCGTTATCGACCAACAAGCTTTAATACTAGTAAAAATTGGTCCGAAAATTTCGGTTTATGGTCAGCTAATTTGGCTTTGCAAATATGGACAGAATTGGGCATGGTGGGGTTATTATTAGGCGTATTGATGACGATAGCTTTTGTTAAAGGGCAGTTAGGTAAGAAGAGTGAGATATTGGCTTTAGTGACAGCAATAGTATTATGGTTATCACCAGTAAATTTGCCGGTACTGGTAGTGTTGATGTGGTTAGCAACAAGAAGTTTGAGAGCTGAAGCAAAGGCACTGAGTTTTAAAGTTGGGGAAAAGGGTGTAAATTTAGCACCAGCGTTGATGATATTGGTGTTGGCAGGTGGTGGATTGACAGTGATGTATTTTTGGACAAAGGCTTTTATAGGAGAAGTAAATTTAAGAAAATCTCTAGTTTATGCGACTAAAAACGAGGGTAATAAGACCTATGAATGGCAGATTAAAGCAATTCAAGCTAATCCCAACAATGCTTATTATCGGGCTATATATTCTCAGACTAATTTGGCTTTAGCGATGGGAATTCTTAACCAACAAGAGATAAGTGAAGAACAAAAACAACAGGCACAAGTATTAATTACTCAGGCTGACAGAGAAGCTAAAGCAGCCATCTCTTTGGATCCGAGACAATCTTCTTATTGGGCAAATTTAGCTTCGGTTTACAGAGCTTTAATAGAACTGGGAGAAGGTCAAGCGGTAGATTGGTATTATCAGTCTTTAAATCAGGCGATAGCTCTTAACCCAAATGATCCCGGATTAAGAATGGAATTAGGGGGATTAAGTTATGGGACTGGACGTTATGATGAAGCAGAAAGAGTTTTTGAAGAAGCGGTGCGATTGAAGCCTGATATGGCCAACGCTTGGTACAACTGGGCACATGCAGCTAAAAAGTTGGATAAGGTTGGCGATGCAGTCTTTAGACTTAATCAGGCGGTTTCCTTGGTACCAATAGATTCCGGAGATTATGATTTAGCTAGCAAAGAGTTAGAAAAATGGAAAAAAGAATATGAGGAATTGGTGAAGAAATATAATGAACAGGTAGCCGCTCAACAACAAGAAAAGGAACCGGAAACCTTGAAAACACCTGAGGCTTTACCAACAGGTAATCAGAGTGTATTGCCTGATAATATAGTGGAACCGCCGGAAGTGACGGTGATTCCGACAGTGATACTAGGAGAGTAATTTTTTTTGGTTTTTTTAATCCCTGTTGTCTCGCAGTGGTGGGGCGTATCTCCCTTGTCAAAGAGATTTAGAGGGATGAATTTAATTTATTAACCACCAGTTGATGTTGACGTCGTGATCTAGGGGTGAGTCAATGGCGATAGTAAAGTTGTCTTCAGTTTTGTTTTTAATGTAAGGAACCTGGTTTTGAGTGGAGCCGTTGGGAGTGAGATAGACCATGGAATTGGTGGTGAGTTGGCTGTTGTTGATAGTAACTTCGGTTTGACCGGTGGCCAAAGTGACAAAGCCGGCGGTGGCATCGTTGGTAACATTTTGGCTGGGTGAATCAGCACTGGGAGTGGATTCGGCGGAGGTGGTAGCGACAGCAATATTTAACTTTTGAGTTTCGATTTCATCGGCTTTAAGAATATTGGCGGTGAGAGAACCAGAAACGATAACATCACTGTTAATTCTGATAGTACCGTCACTACTGATGAGGAGGCGACCATTGAGAATATCAACTGAGCCTTGGCCACTAGGTTGGATAAAAAGGGTGTCGGCGGTGGTTTCTAAAATATTTTGGGTTAAAGCAATTTGACCGACAGTGAGCATGTCGGTAATGGCGGCATTTTGAAGTAGAGTTTGCCCGGTAACAATAAGTTGAGCACCGACCACTAAATCACCACTTAGAGTTAAATTGTCCAGTTCAGTAAGCTCAAGATTGTCGGTGGGAACGGAAGTATCCCAAGTTTCGGCATTTTGAGCAATGACGGAGGGAGTAGCTTCGGTGGTAGCAGAGGCGGAAGCAATAAAACTCTTGATTTCCTCACGGAGATTACCAATTTTACTAGCCATGACATCGGAAATGTTACCTTCGGGATTGATAATTTGATCGGCATAGAGGGTAGAGAAAGAAGCTTCGGAGGCACCGATTTTGAGAGCGGTGAGTTCGGTGGTGCCAATTTGAGTAGAAACGAGGTCGCCGGTGACAATGGTGTCTGAAGTAATATCTTTAGCAGCCAAATTGTCGGTAATGATGGCTTTGGAAGAGATAAAACCGGCTTTGATTTTACCAACGGCAAGTTCGCCGAATTGACCGAGGCGAGTGACCACTTGATCTAAACTATCAGTTAAAGAGTAGGATCCATTTTCCAATTCATTTTTGGTGTCGTCATAACCTAGGGTGGCAAGGACTTCATCGGAAACATTGTAATTGACAACAACAGAGCCATCAGCAGTAATGTCTAAACCCTCGATTTTGGTGTTAAGTTCTTTAATGGAAGCGACCAGCATAGCATCGATACCGATAGGTTGAATGGCCTTGTAACCGGTAGTGTCGGTAATAACCCATTCAGGAATGACAGCTTCCATTTCTTGAGCAATAAAGCCTCGGACACGGCCAAATTCAGCATTTTTAATGGGATCATTCCAATTAAAAGCAACAGGATTTAGACTAGTAATCTTGTTTAAGGAATCACTAAGATCTAGAGAAACAATACTATTTTTTAGTCTAGAGTCGGAGTAGTTGGTCCAAACACCAGTGGTATTGGCGGCGTTGCCAGCGACCTGGAGTTTATAA
>Ga0116174_10002506_pt1 | contig 15808 bp, 14 predicted proteins | sample AD_UKC087_MetaG_FD_89801 | JGI IMG/M metagenome (GOLD analysis project Ga0116174, IMG submission 89801) | Active sludge microbial communities of municipal wastewater-treating anaerobic digesters from USA - AD_UKC087_MetaG | ecosystem: Engineered > Bioreactor > Anaerobic > Digestate | place: USA...
CACGCTGCTGCTCGGCGGGGTGGCCGCGGTCTCGCTGCTCGTGGGCGGGATCGGGATCATGAACATCATGCTCGTCTCGGTCACCGAGCGGACCCGGGAGATCGGCATCCGCCTCGCGGTGGGCGCCCGCGGGCGCGACATCCTGCTCCAGTTCCTGCTCGAGGCGCTCGCGCTCACCGTGGGCGGCGCGCTGCTCGGCATCCTGCTCGGCCTCGGCGCCGCCCGCCTCTTCGAGCTCGGCGGCCGCTTCCAGACCGCGCCGGAGCCCGGCTCGATCCTCATCGCCACCGTGGTGGCGGTCGCCACCGGCCTCCTCTTCGGCATCGCCCCGGCCCGCCGCGCCGCCAACCTCGACCCGATCGAGGCGCTGCGGCACGAGTGAGGGGATCCGCCCGGATCCCCCTCGCCGTGCTCCAGGAATACGGCATGCCTTCACGCGCGGCGGCATTTGGGGGGGCCGCCCGGCCTTTCGTAGACTCCCCGGTCATGGTCATCCCGCGCCCCCGCACCTTCCGGCGGCTCGCCGGGCTCGCGCTCTTCCTGCTCGGGTCCTTCGGCTGCGCAGCCGGACGGGACGAGGCGTCTGCCCCCCCGGCGGCGGGATTCGAACCGACGCCGACGCGCGGCTACCTCCTGATCTCGATCGACACCCTCCGCGCCGACCGGATCGGGGCATGGGGGTACGAGAAGGGGACGACGCCGTTCCTCGACACGCTCGCCGCCCGCGGCACCCTCTTCGAGCGGGCGATCGCGCAGATTCCGGCCACCCTCCAGTCCCACCTCTCGATCTTCACCGGTCTCTACCCGCGCGAGCACGGCGTGATGCACCCGACCTACGTCCTCGCCCCGGAGATCCCCCTCGTGAGCGAGCTCTTCCACGACGCCGGCTTCCGTACCGCCGGCTTCACCGAGGGGGGCTACATGAAGGGGTACCACGGCTTCCAGCGCGGCTACGAGGTCTGGAGCGACGAGAACCCCACCGCCGAGACGGACGTGGAGCGGACCTTCGCCCGGGGGCTCGACTTCCTGCGCGGGCTCGCGCCGGACGAGCGGTTCCTGCTCTTCCTGCACACCTACGCGGTCCACGACCCGTACGAGCCGCCCGCCGCGCACCGGGAGCGGTTCTGGCCCGGACCGCCGCCGGCCGGTGCCTTCCCCCCGACCGGCCCGGAGCTGGCGCGGGTCAACGAGCGGGAGATCGTTCCGGACCCCGAGGTCGTCACCTGGCTCTCGGCGCTCTACGACGGCTCGATCCACTACGTCGATTCGGTGCTCGCCTCGCTCTTCGCCGAGCTCGAGCGGACCGGCCTGCTCGCCGAGACGACGGTGATCCTCTTCTCCGACCATGGCGAGGAGTTCTTCGAGCACGGACGGCTCTCGCACACGCAGACCTACCACGAGCTGCTGCACGTCCCCCTGCTGCTGCTCCACCCGGCCCAGCGCGAGCCGCTGCGCATCCGCTCGCTCGTGGAGGGCATCGACATCGCGCCCACCCTCCTCGATCTCGCCGGCCTGCCGGCGCCGCCGATGTCCGGCCGGAGCCTCGTGCCGCTCCTGCGCGCTCCCGGCGCGGCCGGCTCCGACCGGGCGTTCGCCGAGGGGGTGTCGCGGGCGGGGGGCGTCTCCCGGGTGCGCTACCGCGCCAGCGGCCACGAGCTGCTGCAGCTCATCCACACCCGCCCGGAAGCGGACCGGGACGGCGCCTGGATCACCCGCCGCCTCGTCTTCGACACCAGCGGCAAGCAGCTCGCCTTCGACGCCGTGGGCTTCCCCGGGGAGCGCTCGCTCGCCGTCACGATCGACGGCCGCGACGCCCCCGCGCTCTGGCTCGGCGGCGGCTGGCAGCGCCTGAGCCTCGACCTCGGCGGGCCCGGACCCCATCGGGTGGCCCTCGAAGCCGACTCCTGCCGGTCCCCCCACGAGCTGGGCCTCGGCGACGACCCGCGCTGCTTCTCCATCAAGATCGCCGGCTTCTCGCCGGAGCGCTGGGAGCTGTTCGACCTCGCCGCCGACCCCCACGGCCGGCACGACCTCTCCCGGCGGCGCAGCACCGACACGCGCGCCCTGCGCAACGAGCTGCGCGCCATCGTCCACACCCCCCGCGCCGCCGGCAGCCCGGGCGAGTTCTCCGACGAACAGATCCAGGCCCTGCGCGCGCTCGGCTACCTGCGCTGAAGCGGGCGCCGCCTACCCGTCCACCTTGAGCACCGCCAGGAACGCCTCCTGGGGGATCTCGACGGCGCCGACGGACTTCATCCGGCGTTTGCCTTCCTTCTGCTTCTCGAGGAGCTTGCGCTTGCGGCTGATGTCGCCGCCGTAGCATTTGGCGAGCACGTCCTTGCGCAGCGGGCGCACCGAGGCGCGGGCGATCACGCGGCTGCCGACCGCCGCCTGGAGGACGATCTCGAAGAGCTGCCGGGGGATCAGCTCCTGCATCTTCTCCACGAGCGCCTTCCCCTTCGCGTACGCCTTCTCCCGGTGGATCATCAGCGAGAGCGAGTCGACCGGCTCGCCGTTGACGAGGATGTCGAGCCGGACGATCTCCCCCTCCCGGTAGCCGGCGAGCTCGTAGTCGAACGAGGCGTAGCCGCGGGAGACCGACTTGAGCCGGTCGTAGAAGTCGTGCACCACCTCGGCGAGCGGGAAGTCGTAGCCGAGGAGAACGGTGTCGGTGGCGAGGTACTCGAGCCGCTGCTGGACGCCGCGGCGCTCCTGGGAGAGGGCGAGGATCCCGCCCAGCGAGTCGCTGCGGGTGACGATCGTCGCGCGGATGTACGGCTCCTCGATCCGGGCGATCCGCCCCGCGTCGGGCAGCTGCGCGGGGCTCGCGATCTCGACCGTCTCGCCGCTCGTGGTGGTCACGCGGTAGCGCACCCCGGGAGCGGTGGTGATCAGGCGCAGGTCGAACTCCCGCTCGAGCCGCTCCTGGATGATCTCCATGTGGAGCAGCCCGAGGAAGCCGCAGCGGAAGCCGAAGCCGAGCGCGCTCGAAGTCTCCGGCTCGAAGCGGAAGGAGGCGTCGTTGAGCCGCAGCTTCTCGACCGCGTCGCGCAGGTCCTCGTAGTCGTCGGCGTCGACCGGGTAGAGGCCGGCGAAGACCATCGGCTTCGCCTCCTGGAACCCCGGCAGCGGCGTCGCCGTGGGCCGGTCGAGATGGGTGATCGTGTCGCCGACCCGCGCCTGCGCGATGTCCTTGACGTTCGCGTAGAGGTAGCCGACCTCGCCCACCGAGAGCTCCCCGACCGGACGCGGCCGGGGGTGGAAGGCGCCGATCTCCTCGACCGTGAAGACGCCGCCGGTGGCGGAACCGGATCCTCTCCCCCCGCCGCAGCGTCCCGTCGACGATCCGCACGAGGCAGACCACGCCGCGGTAGACGTCGTACCAGGAGTCGAAGAGGAGCGCCTTGAGCGGCGCCTCCGGATCGCCGGCGGGGGGCGGGATGTCGGTGACAATCCGGGCGAGCAGCTCGTCGATCCCGAGCCCGGCCTTGGCCGAGACAAGGGCGGCCCGCGAGGCGTCGAGGCCGACGACCTGTTCGATCTGCGCCCGCACCCGCTCCGGGTCGGCGGCGGGAACGTCGATCTTGTTGATCACCGGCAGCAGCTCGAGGCCGCCGTCGACGGCGAGGTAGGCGTTGGCGAGCGTCTGCGCCTGGACCCCCTGGGCGGCGTCGACGACGAGCAGCGCCCCTTCGCAGGCGGCGAGCGAGCGGGAGACCTCGTAGCTGAAGTCGACGTGGCCGGGGGTGTCGATCAGGTTGAAGACGTACTCCGAGCCGTCGGCGGCCCGGTAGTCGAGCCGCACCGCGCGGGCCTTGATCGTGATCCCGCGCTCCCGCTCGAGCTCCATATCGTCGAGCACCTGCGCCTGCAGGTCGCGGCGGCCGAGCGCACCGGTGCGCTCGAGCAGGCGGTCGGCGAGCGTCGACTTGCCGTGGTCGATGTGGGCGACGATCGAGAAGTTGCGGATCCGGGAGGGCGGCGGCATCGGGAGCTGGCGGCGCAGTAGCCGGCCGCGCGCGGCCGGCGGCGCAGATTAGCACGGGCGGGGCGGCTACTTGCGGGCGATCTCGCCACGGCGCAGGCGGCGGTAGAGGTCGAGCGCCTCTTCGAGGATCGCGAGCGCCTGCTCCGGCCCCATGAACTCCTCGACCACCACCTGCTTCTGCTCGAGCGTCTTGTAATCCTCGAAGAAGCGCCGGATCTGCCGGAGCTGGTGGGCCGGCAGCTGGGTGTGGATCCGGTACTCGTTGACCGCCGGGTCGCGCACGCTCACCGCGAGGATCTTGTCGTCGAGCCCCTTCTCGTCGCGCATCCGCATCACCCCGATGGCGCGCGCCTCGACGACCGTCATCGGGTGCACCGGCTCCTGCCCGAGCACGAGGGCGTCGAGCGGGTCGCCGTCGTCGCAGTAGGTGCGGGGGATGAAGCCGTAGTTGGCCGGGTAGTAGACGGCGCTGTAGAGCACCCGGTCGAGGCGCAGGAGGCCGGAGTCCTTGTCGAGCTCGTACTTGTTCGAGCTGCCCATCGGCACCTCGATGACGACGGGGAAGGCGGTGGCGATGAGCTGGTTGTCGACGTAGAGGTCGTGCCAGGGGTGCATGGCGGCAGTGTAGCGCCGACCGCACCTGGCGGCGCAGCCGGCGGCCGTCCCCGGCAGGGGACACTTCTCCCGTCGCGAGCTCGTCCCACGAGACCAACCCTCCTGGAATCAGTCATTTGTCGATCCCGATAAGCATGGCACGCAACTCGCTGTCTCCCCGGGGCAGGAGGTGCGAGATGACCAGAACCCGACGCCTTGTCCCGTTCGCCGCCGCTCTGCTCGCCGCCGCGACGTTCGCCGTGCCGGCGCCCGCGCACGCCGGGCTGCCCGCACCTCCGTCGCCGCGCAAGGTGCATCGGGAGGTGACCCGGGCCGTGCGCCAGGTGCACCGGGATGTCGACCGGGTGCTCGGCGGCGTCGCCCGGGAGCTCGACCGGATCGCCTTCGGCCACGAGGTCTACGTCCGGCGTGACTTCGGCCACTACCGCCGGGGCCGGATCGCCTGGGGGCCGTACGGGCGGTACTACGACGTCTACTACTTCCCCGTCCACGCCGGTCCGCGGGTCGTCTACCGTCCGTACATCTGGGCCGACGGCTACTTCGTCTTCGTCGGCGGTCCCCGCGGCTACGCCGCGCCTCCGCCCCGGCCGCACCGGCGTCCCCCCGCCCAGCCCCCTCGCGACCACCGGCAGGGATGGCGCGACCACCGCTACTGAGCTCTCCCCGCCCGGCGGCGGCGGCCTCGGATAGGCTGCCGCCGCCCGGCGTCATCACCCCGCAGCCGCATCCACGCGCCTCCGGCCGGGCCACCGGCCGGAGGCGAGCGCGCGGCTCGCTCCGGACAGCGCGGCGCCGGCAGCGAGGTTCCCGATGCCCCTGCGACTCGTCCCCCTCGGTACCGGCGGCTACTTCCCGGCTCACGGCCGGCAGACGATGAGCTTCCTCCTCGTCGCCGGAGAGAACGCGCTGCTGCTCGACGCCGGCACCGGGGTCTCCCGGCTCGCCGAACCGGCGGTGACCGCTCTCCTTGCCGGCTGCCTGCGGCTCGACATCCTCCTGACCCATTACCACCTCGACCACGTGGTCGGCCTCTCCTATCTGCCCGGCGTCTGGCGCGGGCGCCCGGTACGCCTCTTCGCGCCCGCGCCCCCGCTCGTCGCGGCCGCCCCGGAGGAGGCCCTCGGCCGGCTCCTCGCACCGCCCCTCTTCCCGGTCCCGCTCGCCGATTTCCCGCTCCCGGTCGAGGTCGTCCCGTTCACCGACCCGGAGCTCACCGCCGGTCCGTTCACACTCCGTCTGCGCTCCCAGCGGCATCCGGGCGGCTCGGTCGGGGTGCGGGTCGGCGACGCGCTCGCCTACGTCACCGACACCGTCCTCGACCCGGAGACCGAGGCGTTCGTGCGTGGCGTCGGGCTGCTTCTCCACGAGATCTGGCTCACCGACGACGAGGCCGCCGGCGGGACGGCGGAGCGGAGCGGCCACGCCGCCGCCTCGGAGGTGGCCGACCTCGCCCGCCGGGCCGGCGTCGGCCGCCTGCTGCCGATCCACCATCACCCGCGGCGCGCTGCCGAGGAGCTGACCGCGCTCGCCGCCGCGCTCACCGCGCGCGCCGGGCTGCCGGTCGAGATCGCGCGGGAGGGCGAGGTGATCGAGCTCGGGACCGCGCCGCGATGAGACCGGCGCCGGTCCGCCCCGCCGCGGTTGACCCGGGCCGGCGAACGATGATCTCCTCCGCGATGTCGGCGTCACTCCCCTGGTGGGTCTGCGGTTGGATCTCGGCGAACGGCGCATGCGGGCCGCCGCCGGTCCATTCCCTTGCCCCTCGGGTCGGCGCCGATGTAAAACCCACCGGGCGGACTCGTCCCGTCCGCATTTCGATCCGGGAGTGACTCATGTACCTCGACGCTCTGCTGACCCTGCCGCAGGTTCTCGCCGCCGCGAACCGGCCCGCCCTGCCGCTCCTCTGGTGGCTGGGTCCCCTGACCGCGGTGGTGGCCCTCGTCTTCGCCTGGATCCTCTACCGGCAGATGCTGCAGACGAGCGAGGGCAACGAACGGATGCAGGAGATCGCCCAGGCGGTGCGCGAGGGGGCGATGGCGTACCTGCGCCGGCAGTACCGGGTGGTGACCGTCGTCTTCGTCGTCCTCTTCGCCATCTTCCTCGTGCTCGCCTTCTTCAAGCTGCAGAACCCGATCGTGCCGTTCGCCTTCCTGACGGGCGGCCTCTTCTCGGGCATCTGCGGCTTCATCGGCATGAAGGCCGCCACGAACGCTTCGGCCCGGACGGCCTTCGCCGCCACCCGGAGCCTCAACGGCGCGCTCCAGGTCGCCCTGCGCGGCGGCGCGGTGATGGGACTCGTGGTCGTCGGCTTCGCGCTGCTCGACATCACCGTCTGGTTCTACTTCCTCTACAAGCTCTTCCCGAGCCTCTTCCCGAACAGCTTCATCAGCGTGGCCGACAACCCCCTGCCGCAGATCACGGCGATCATGCTCAGCTTCGGCATGGGCGCCTCGACGCAGGCGCTCTTCGCCCGCGTTGGCGGCGGCATCTACACCAAGGCGGCCGACGTCGGCGCCGACCTGGTCGGCAAGGTCGAGGCGAACATCCCCGAGGACGATCCGCGCAACCCGGCCACCATCGCCGACAACGTGGGCGACAACGTGGGTGACGTCGCCGGCATGGGCGCCGACCTCTACGAGTCGTACGCCGGTTCGATCCTCGCCACCGCGGCGCTCGGCGTGGCGGCGATCGCCCACCGCGGCTCGGAGCTGATCGACGGCCGCTCGCCACTCGCCCTGAGCATCGTCTACGCCAGCGCCCCGATCGTCCTCGCCGCACTCGGGATCGTCCTCTCGATCCTCGCCATCTTCGCGGTCCGCTCCAAGGAGGAGGCCTCGCAGGCCGAGCTGATCGGCGCGCTCAGCCGCGGCCTCTACATCAGCTCCGCCGGGATCGCCGTCCTCTCGCTGCCCCTCTTCTACCTCCTCGAGATCCCCAACCCGATCGGCCTCTGGATCGTGGTGCTGACCGGGCTCGCGGTCGGCATCGCCGTCGGCCGGCTGACCGAGTACTACACCTCGCACGCCTTCGGGCCGACCCGCAACATCGCCAGCCACGCCAACACGAGCACGGCGACCGCCCTGATCGAGGGGCTCGCCGTCGGCTTGCGCTCGAGCGGCTTCCCGGTGCTGGCGATCGCGATCGGGATCGTCATCAGCTTCTACGCCTCCGACGGCGCCAGCTCCGTGCTGCTCGGCCTCTACGGGATCGGGCTCGCGGCGGTGAGCATGCTCTCCACGCTCGGCTTCACGCTCGCGACCGACGCCTACGGGCCGATCGCCGACAACGCCGGCGGCAACGCCGAGATGTCGAAGCTCGACCCGGTCGTGCGCGCGCGCACCGACCAGCTCGACGCGGTGGGCAACACCACCGCGGCGATCGGCAAGGGGTTCGCGATCGGCTCCGCGGCCCTGACCGCGATGGCGCTGCTCGCCGCCTACCTCGAGGAGATCCGCCTCGTCCTCTCCGAGCTGCGCGGCGTCGCGACGCTCACCATCGACGGCGAGATCGTGCGCACCGCCGAGACGACGATCGAGGGCTTCATGTCGTACTACCGGGTGACGCTGCTCAACCCGGCGGTGCTGGTGGGCGTCTTCGTCGGCGTCGCCACCGTCTTCTACTTCTCGGCGATGACGATGAGCGCCGTCGGCCGTGCCGCCGGTGGGATGGTCGACGAGGTGCGGCGGCAGTTCCGCGAGATCCGCGGCATCCTCGAGGGCACCACTAGGCCCGACTACGCCCGCTGCGTCGAGATCAGCACGATCGCCGCCCAGCGGGAGATGCTCGCCCCGGCGCTGCTCGCGATCGTCATCCCCGTCGCCGTGGGCGTGCTGCTCGGCGTCGCGGGCGTGCTCGGGCTGCTCGCCGGCGGGCTGGCGGCGGGCTTCTCGCTCGCGCTCATGATGTCGAACGCCGGCGGCGCCTGGGACAACGCGAAGAAGTACATCGAGAGCGGCGAGTACGGCGGCCGCGGCTCGAACGCGCACAAGGCGGCGGTCGTCGGCGACACGGTCGGCGATCCGTTCAAGGACACCGCCGGACCGTCGCTCAACATCCTGATCAAGCTGATGTCGATGGTCTCGGTCGTCTTCGCCGGCCTGATCGCCGCCTTCGGCAACGGACAGGGGCTGCTGCTCACGATGCTGCAGCGCTGACGCCCGGAACGACCGCGCACGCACCCGGGGAGGCTCGCTCGCGAGCCTCCCCTTCGCTTCCGGATCGCTCCCGTTCTCCCGCCGTTTTCAGCCCGACGCCCAGTTCCCCGCGGCAGCGCGGGCGAGTGAGTCCGGCGTGCCGATGTCGAGCGAGCGGCCGTCGGGCAGCACGAGCCCTGAGATCGGCAGGCCGCGCGCGATGGCGTCGGCGAAGACGTCGCCCACGTACGCCTCCCGGCCGCGGGCGATCGCCCGGTGGCTTTCGGCCGCCACCCACTCGTGGAGGAAGTCGGTGAAGCGCGGGGAGAGGATCGCGAGCACCCAGGTGAGCGTGAGCGTCGGCGTCCGCGGCTTGATCTCGAAGCGCACCACCCGGCCGCTCGCGTCGATCTCCACGAGGTCGCTCACCGCGGGGCGGTCACAGGGCACGAGCGCGAGCGAAACCTCGGCGTTCCCCGCATGGTGATGGGCGCGGAGCCGGGCGAGCAGATCGTGGGGCGCGAGCAGGATGTCGGGGAAGCCGAGCGCCACCTCCTGCCCGCGGACGAACGGGTAGGCGCGGTCGAGGGTGAACGGCACCCCGGCGGTCGGCGGCACCACGAGGTAGGCGAGAGCGAGGCCGAAGGCGCGGCCGTCGCCGAGCGCCGCCGGAACGTCCCACTTCCCCTCCCGCAGCACCACGAACGCCCGCTCGACCCCGGCCTCCCGGTAGGTCGCAAGCAGGTCGTGGCAGACGAGGCGCGGCGCGCCGGCGGCCGCGGTGCCGAGCGAGAGCACCTCCTTGCTCTGCGCCCGCTCGCCGAGCCGCGTGGCGCGGCCGGCAGCCGGGATCAGGCCGACGAGGCCGGGACGAACCGTGCTCACGCGCTCACCTCCCGAAGTCCGGCGCGGGGCCGTGCGCGCCCCGTCCAGCCTTAGAATAGCGTCCGCGCGGCCTCTGCAGCGGGGGCTGCAGAGGAAAGGAGCCACGATGTCGCGCCCCCTTCTCCAGGTCATCCTCGTGAGCACCCGTCAGGGCCGCCAGGGCCCGCCGGTCGCCCGCTGGTTCGCCGAACACGCCCGGCAGGAGGGGTCGTTCACGGTCGAGCTGGTCGACCTCGCGGAGATCGCGCTCCCCCTCTTCGACGAGCCCGAGGAGCCGGCCACGCGGCGTTACCTCCACGCCGCCACCCGGCGCTGGAGCGAGACCGTCGCCCGCGCCGACGCTTACGTCTTCGTCACCCCGGAGTACAACGCCTTTCCGGCGCCATCGCTCGTCAACGCTCTCGACCACCTCTACCACGAGTGGGGGCAGAAGGCCGCCGCCTTCGTCTCCTACGGCGGCAGCTCCGGCGGGATGCGCGCCGCGCAGGCGGTCAAGCCGCTCCTCACCGCGCTCCAGCTCATGCCGCTCCCGCAACAGGTGGCGATCCCCTCGTTCACCCGGCTGATCGGCGAGGACGGCCTCTTCCGTCCCACCGACGCCCAGGCCCGCGCCGCCGACCGCCTCCTCGCCGAGCTCGCCCGCTGGACCGCCGCCCTCGCCCCCCTGCGGCAGCCGCCCACTCCGACCGAGCCGTGAAGGTGAGCGGGTTCGCCAGCCCGACGGTTTCCGAGAGCGTCGGCAGCCGTCTGATAGCCTGCCGCTGATCGCCCAGATCACTGTCACCGGGAGAAGGAGGGGGTTGCGATGACCATCCGGAAACCGTTGGCCCTTGTCATTGGAGGGCTCACTCTCCTGCCGGGTGTGCTCCTGGCAATCACCTTCGCTCTCTTCTTGCTGCTGTTCGTCGCCGAATGGGGCCACCGCCAGGAGCCCGCTTACGCGCTGTTCGCGACGATGATCGGGCTCTTCGTCGTAACGATCCTTCTCACCATTGGGCTGCTGGTCTTCTATATCGCCCATGTGTTCAAGAACCCACGGCTGAAGCAGGAGACGCGCATCCTCTGGGCGCTCGTCCTCTTCCTGAGCAACAATGCTGGCCCCGGCTTCGTCGCCTGCATCATCTACTGGTGGCTCCACATCTGGAAAGTGGCGCGAGCGGAGACAGACACCGACCTCGCGGCCACCTGAGGCGCGGCGCGACCGGTCGAGCTCGCCGCCGTGCCCACGCCGTCCGGACCGGGTGGGCTCCTGACCCGGCGAGAGACCCGACGCGGGATGGGAGGTCCCGATGGCTGCCGACGAAAGAGTGTTGCGGTTCGTGGAGGAGGCGCTGCGGCGCGAGGTGCCGCGCGCGGAGATCGCGCAGGCGCTCGTCGCCGCCGGCTGGCGGCGCGAGGAGGTGACCGAGGGGCTGTCGGCGTTCGCCGAGAGCCCGTTCCCGATCCCGGTGCCGCGGCCGCGCCCCTACCTCTCGGCCCGGGAGGCGTTCCTCTACCTCGTCCTCTTCACCGCGCTCTACCTCTCCGCCTACCAGTTGATGAGCCTCCTCTTCGAGCTGATCGAAACGGTCTGGCCCAGCGCGCTGACCGACCGCGTCTACCGGTTCGGTACCGACCGGACGATCCGCTGGGCGATCTCCAGCCTCGCCGTCGCCTTTCCGCTCTTCCTCGCGCTCTCGGTCGGCCTCGAACGCTCCGCCCGGCGCGACCCGGCCCGGCGCGGCTCGCGGATCCGCAAGTGGCTCACCTACCTGACCCTCTACGTCACCGCCACGGTGCTCGTCGCGAGCCTCGTGACGGTCCTCTTCCGCCTGCTCGGCGGTGAGCTCACCTCGCACTTCCTCGCCAAGACGGCGGTCCTCGTCGGGATTGCCACGGCGGTCTTCGTCTACTACCTCGGCGACCTCCGCGCCGAGGAGACCGCGGGGGAGGAGCGGGCACGAACCCGGCGGCGGGCGCCCTGGGCCTGGGGCGCGACGGTGGCGGTGCTGGCCGCCACGATCGCCGGCGCCTTCCAGCTCACGCCCCCGGCCGAGAAGCGGCGCGAGCGTCTCGACGACCTCCGGGTCGCGGCCCTGAAGACGATCGCGGGCCAGGTCGCTCAGTACGCCGAGCGGCACGGCACCCTCCCGGCGGACCTCGAAACGCTCGCCGCCGAGCCCTGGGCCGCCGCGATCGACCGGGATCCGGAGACCGGAGCCCCGTACGAGCTCGAGCTGCGCGGCGAGAAGCGCTATGCCCTCTGCGCCACCTTCGCCCGCTCCAGCCCCCCCGATAGAGGCACCAACCCCTTCTGGCGCCACCCGGCGGGCCGTCACTGCTACGAGCTGGAGGTGGAGGAGAAGACTGGCACACAGGACTGAGCGCACGGCCCGGACGGGGCGGCTCGTCAGCCCGATCTCTCCTGTCGGGATTCTTCGTCTCCCGGCTTGGCCACTCTCGGTCGAGCTCTCCCGCTCGCTTCCCGTTCAGCTGTCCTTGTGGATATCTGTTTTCAATCTACTCAGGCTGATTGCCGTCCGTTACCTCGGCTTCCATCCGATTTCGAAATGTACTGTCAGTCAGCAAGGTACGGATCGACTCGAGTGAACGTTCGGCGCCGGGACGAAGCTCCATAACGAAACCGGTGTACCGGATGTTCATCACACCGCCCAACGACTTCTCCTTTGCCGCGGGTCTCAGGGTCGTTCCTCGATCGGCGAGGCGCAGAACCTCCTCTTTGCGGCCGTCCGGCCTCCTGAAACCGAGCTCGAGCCATAGATAGCCGCCTTCTTTGCGAAGGGCAACGGAAGCGAGTTCCCCGACCGGGTAGGGCGGCCGGGCCATGGGGCAGTTCGCCTCGAGTGGCTCGAAAACGATCCAGTCCTTGGATATCACGAGGTTCGAATCTCTCAGAGTGCCCTCTATGGCTCTGTGACGATGAAGAACGGGCAGGCGTACACGAGCGCCGTGGAGTATTGCTGCTTTGGCGGTCGGCACGAACGAGGCCTTGTCGTCGTCGAGAAAGAAGGCATGCGCGGCCGTCACCAGGACTTCAGAATCGTCTGGGAAATAGCGTACGAGCTGCTTTGCAAGCTTCGCGCTCTTCTCTTGACTTCCCTGGTCGATCGCGGATCGCATCTCCTCCCGGAGTCGAGCGACGGCGTCAAAATCAGTCTCCAATTGCGGATCGAGTATGTAGGTTTCGCCGGGGGATAGGCTGATCTGCTGGGTGGCCGGGCGGAACAGCGGGCCGGAGAAGTGAACCTCATACACCCCCGCTGGTAGTTCGACCCTCCTACCGCTCATCTGCTTGCCGTTGATCATGACCTCGAGACCTGGCAAGCTCTCCCCGAGTTCGAAAGCAGCTGGCAGGGCTTGGAGGGTCATCTCGATACGGGTCACTTCACCAGCCCGCACCTGTACGCGTTTACTGCCGTCCCGATAGCCGGCTTTGCGAACCAGGACCAGGTGCGAACCTTCCGACAAAGGGCTAATCCGACGACCGCCTGATGATGCGGTAGATCTGACCGCCTGATCGTCGATGAGGATCTCGCAGTCGGCTGGCGTTGTCGTAACGATCAGGGTGGGCGCCGCGAGGCGTGCGCTCAGCGCAGCGATCGTTGCATTGCCCGCCCCTCTGCGACGGAGATCTGAGATGACGTCTCGATCGACATCGAAGGCTACGCCGCGAGTCCGGATGGCTGCAGCAACCTCGTCATCCGGCTGGCCGACAAGGAGCAGAGACCGCAGTTCGCCAAGAGTGAGAACCGTGCTGTCAGCTCCAAACGCCGGGATCACGAGGCTCATGAATGCCGCGATCGCGATCAACGCGAATGCTTGCGTGGTCGCAGGATACCGGGCTAGGCGCCGAGGTTCTCTGATTGTCTCGCGCATGGTGGTTCTGACTCCCGGTGCTCACACAGACGGCGGGAGGTTGTGTTGCACCACTTCTGCGGGGCGGTCAGTTGCTGTCAGGCCGCTCCTGAGGTCTCGAACGTCCGTGACGACACCGATCCAGGATCTGAACAACTCGAGGAGCAGTCCCGCGAGCAAGATCATCCAGAACAAGGTGATGTAGGTCGTTCCGAGCGTCAGCAAGGCTTTCCCCCACTTCAGTTTGCTCATCTTCTCTAGCCGAGCCTGTGTCTCTTCGAGTGATTGCAGGCGGGTCCGAAGCTCTTTGATCTCGCTGGGAAGCCCGGCTACCTGGCGGTCATACTCGTCTTCGACGGTCGTTCTAGCGTGGGCAAGCTCGACCTCGGCGATCGCTTTTGTCTTCCACGACTCCAACCAGCGACCGAGAGTTCCTTCTGCTCCGCCGACCCAGGTCGCCCCCTCTATCCGCCCTCTGAGACGTCTATGCAACCCATTCACAGCCCTCGTGTCACCTGGAGATTCTCTCGTGATTTCGCGTTCGAGGAACTGAAGGAGGACCTGGGTCTCGGGGTTGGATCGCAGGTCACCGGCCAAACGAGTCATCTCCCGGGCAGACCGCTCCACGATTGGTTCTCGCTCGGCCCGATATCTTTCAAGAGCTTCTGCAATCCGCTGGCTCCGCTGGGTGATGGACCGCTGCTCTTCATCGATCTTCGTCTCGAGCTGAACGCGAGTGGACACCGTTTTACTGCGGGTCTCTTTCAAGAGCTTTAGGACTTCCGGATCAGGAAGCAGAGCGGACCAGGAGCTCGCAACACCAATGCCGATGAACACGCAAGCCACGATCAAGATCGTGGCCTGCTGCCAAGCCAGAAACCTCCTGAGCAGATAGAGGTGACGATGCTCGTACGGATCCGATGTCCGATTTCCGAACTCCGCGATATCGAGCGCGAGCCTCCGCAGAAAACCAAACGGCGCGATCAACAAGTTACCAAGCGTTCGCACCAACCCGTATAACACTGAGCCGAGATGCTCACGCCCGAGAAGAAAGAGAGTGAGGACCATCACGCCCAGCGATATCAGGATCCCGACCAGCGAAGTGACGCCACGCAAGAATGCAACCAGGATGTCCATTTCAATGACTCCTCTCGTCGAGCGAAAGCGATCCGGGTACGGCCTGAACGGTTATCGTCGTCGTGGCCGAGCACAAACTCTCCCTGAACAGCTCAGGTCTCGCGCCCGCCGGCCATCCTCGTTTCTCGAACAATGGGCAAGCGTGCAAGTGCGCACAAAGACCCTCTTCGAAGTGAACCGTCGGCTTACTGGTCACCAGGCTCGAACTCAAACCGGGTGCTATCGCAATATCCGGGGCGCTTTCGTCAACTCACCTTGAGCGCCGCAACGATCTCTTCCGCCTTGCTTCTGTTGTAGTCGTCGCAGCGAGAACCCGCCGTGAAGAGATCGACGATCCACCAGATGCCGCAGAGTCCGGCCGTGAGCAGCTTGAGTACCCCGAGCCCGACATCTCCCAACCAGATTCGATCCCACATGAAGTAGGCGAGAAGGACCGCCGTCCCCCGATCCTTCCTTTCGGCCGAGTACTGCGACTGGAAGATCATCTTCTTCGTGTCGTCGAGATCCTTCGTGAGCTCGGCGATCTCTACTGCACCAAGCTGGGCCATGCTCTACCTCCTCTGGGAAAGGGCGTTGACAACTCGATCTGCAAACGACTTCACCGCCAACAGCCAGACCGGAACGATGAGCCAGTTGAGCTCCAGCGCCGCCCGGAGATCCCCTCGCACGAGGAGAGCGTCGGCACGAGAGAGCCCACAACCGGGACAGGCCACTCCGAAGAAAAGCTTCCAGATGCAAGGCAGTGCCCGATCCCCGCTGCTCGGCTCGACCAGGAGCCCGTACGCAACGAGTGCGGGCAGCATGAGCCAGTGCAGCGAGATGCCTTTACGCATCTGACCGCTCGCTCGATGCGGTCATCGCGAGCCATGGAACATCCGAGAGAGAGGCGCTTCCCATCTCTGCTTCTTTCGATACTCGCCGCATCTGGCTTCCTTGAAGGAGCAAGGACCGTTCCAGGAGGAAGTGAACGATTTCGCTCCTCTGCTGCGAGCGGAAGAAAGAAGACTTGCCGTCAATGGCAAGACTGCTTGCCCGAACAGGAAAGTAGTCTGCTGCCCGCGAGCCTCAGGCCAGACCCAGGCGTTTGCGCTTGTAGCGCAATCCCTGCGGCGTCAGGCCCAGGAGGGCGGCGGCGGCGCCGAGGCCGTTGGAGAGCCCCGGGGGCAGGCGGAATCCGATCTTGGCCTGGAGGATG
>Ga0116174_10002508_pt1 | contig 15801 bp, 14 predicted proteins | sample AD_UKC087_MetaG_FD_89801 | JGI IMG/M metagenome (GOLD analysis project Ga0116174, IMG submission 89801) | Active sludge microbial communities of municipal wastewater-treating anaerobic digesters from USA - AD_UKC087_MetaG | ecosystem: Engineered > Bioreactor > Anaerobic > Digestate | place: USA...
CCCCGGGGTTATGACCACGCCCGTCTCGTCGAAAACCTTCTCCGCAAACCCGGCGGAGGTGTAACCATCTGGCACCTTCGCCCAGATATATATGCTCCCGTTCGGGCTAGCGAGGTTCCAGCCCATGGAGTTGAGGGCAGCTACCACCTTGTCCTTGCGCCTCCTGTAGATCTCCCTCATTTTGTCCACCGCGTCCCAGGGCCCGTTAAGGGCCGCTGTGGCAGCCACCTGTACCGCTTGGAATGCTCCCGAGTCTATGTTCGACTTGAGCGTGGCCACCGTGCCTACGAGCTCCGGGTTGCCGACAACCCAGCCGATCCTCCAGCCCGTCATGTTGAAGTACTTCGAAAGGGACCCTGTCTCTATCGAGACGTCCATCGCACCCTCGAAGCCCAATATGCTTGGCGCGGGCTTGCCGTCGTACGTTATCTCCGCATAGGCCGAGTCATGCACGAGTATTATGCCGTGCTCCTTCGCGAAAGCTATGGCCTCGCGGTAGAAGGACGCCGGGGCGCAGGCCCCTGTCGGGTTGTTGGGGTAGTTCAGGAACATCAGGGCCGCGTTCTTGGCCACATCGGACGGTATCAGCGTGAAGTCCGGCAGAAAGCCGTTTTCCTCGAGAAGCGGCATGTGATGCGGGATGCCCCCTGCGAATACCGTCCCCGCCTCATAGACGGGATATCCCGGGTCCGGCACGAGGTTGTACCTGCCCGGGTCAGTGAAGCATAGCGGGATGTGCCCGATGCCCTCCTTCGAGCCTATGAGCGAGCATACCTGGCTGTCCGGGTCAAGCCCGACCGAAAAGCGCCTGCCGTAATAGTCGCTGACCGCCTTCCTGAAAGGGCCCATCCCCCTGGAAGACGGGTACTGGTGGTTCGCCGGGTCCTTGAGCCCTTTGACCCCCGCTTCGACGACGTGCTCGGGTGTCGGCATGTCGGGATCGCCTATCCCTAGGGATATGATGTCGCGCCCTTCGCGCCTTGCCTTCTCAATCTTGGCCTCTATCTGCGCGAACAGGTACGGCTGAAGGTTCTGTATCCTCTGTGCCCTTTTGATCATCTGCTGAACTCCCTTCATCCTATGAATCTGTCGGTCAGGGTCCCCTTGAACACGAACGAGGCGGGGCCCGTCATCATCACGTGGTTGTCCTTTTCGGACCATTCTATGTCGAGGGATCCGCCCGGCAGGTCTATCCTGCTTCTGCGCCCGGCCCTGCCAGAGATGCTGGCCGCGACGGCCACAGCGCAGGCGCCGCTCCCGCACGCCAGCGTCGGGCCCACACCCCTCTCCCAGACGAAAACCCTGATCCCGCCGTCGGGGAGGACCTCGGCGAACTCGACGTTCGTCTTGCGGGGGAACGCGGGGTGCGTCTCCATCAGCGGGCCCAGCCTCATCATGAGTTCCCTGCTGGTCTTGGGCACGAATACCACGGCATGGGGGTTGCCCATGTTGACGCAGGTGGCCGAAAGCCTCTCCCCATCCGCCTCGAACGGGGCGTCCACCACCGATTTACCCTGCGCTGCAACCGGTATCCGCGACGGTTCAAGCGCAGGATCCCCCATGTCCACGACCACCTTCCAGTCGCGCCCGCCGCGGTCCGCTATCGTGGCGAGCTGTATCCCCTTCAAGGTCTCTATGCTTATGGGCTCCTTCGCGCCCCTGTGGCGCTGCGCCCAAAGGACGGCTGCGCACCTTATGGCGTTGCCGCACATCTCGGCCTCGGAGCCGTCCGAGTTGTAGATCACCATCCTCAGGTCGGCCCTGTCGGAGGGCGTAAGACAGATGAGCCCGTCGGCCCCCACACCGAAGTTCCTGTCGCATACCGCGACTGCTTTTCCTTTGAGGTCCTCAAGCTCCGAAACTTCGCAGAAGACGAAGACGAAGTCGTTCCCAAGCCCGTGCATCTTGTAGAATTCCATAGGTACACCGTCCATTCTAGATTATGGCCGCGGCTATCGCGGCGACTATGAGGGCAGGCAGCATGTTTCCCGCCTTTATCCCCGCTTTCATCGAAAGGTTGAAGCTCAGGCCCATGAGTATCAACCCGCCGGCCCCGGACATGTGGGCCAGTATCGATTCCGTAACGAATCCCTGTATGAGCCCTGCGGCCAGGGAAATCCCGCCCTGGACGACAAGCACTACTGCGGCCGAGAAGCCCACCCCGATTCCCATCGTGGAGGCCATCGCCATCGAGGCGACCCCGTCCATCACCGATTTCATCGCCAGGATAGAATAATCGCCCGTGAGCCCGTCAGATATCGAACCCATCACTGTCATGGGCCCCACGCAGAACAGCAGGGACGCGGCCATGAACCCTTCGGTGAACCTGCCTTCCCCCATGCTCCCGAGCCTCGCTTTGAGCTTGTCGCCCATGCTGTTGAACCAGTCGTCAAGCTTGATGGCCATGCCGATTATTGTGCCAAGGACTATGCTCACAAGCGTCACCATGAGATCGGGCGAGCTCCATGCGTTCTTGAGACCTATCACGAGGGTGAAAAGGCCCATTACCCTGACCAGCTCAGCTCCGAAGCCCTTGGGGATGCGGCTCCTCAGAAGTATGCCCAGCGCCGTGCCGCCCAGCACAGTTGCCACATTCAGTATCGTACCGGTCATTTTGCTCTCCTATCCGTTCAGAATCCTATTTTATAATTATAACATCGCAAGCCGCCTCGGTTGTATCGAACAAATCGCCTGGCGCCCCGTCATAGTTTATAGAGGCGCGATTTGCCACAGTCTTAGGACTTTGATAGAATATTCGTGATTTATCTGACGAAAGGAGGACATCGAATGAAGAAAGTTCTCATAGTGGCCTTTATCCTGGCCGTAGTGGCCCTGGCTTCGCTAGCAGTATTCGCGGCGGTGCCCAGCCTGACCGTACCCGGCGTGAACGCCAAGGACGACCTTCCCAAGGGTTGCGTGGATTGCCACGTCAAGTCCGGCAACAGCGACATGACGATACTCGCGGGGATGAAGAAGCTCATAACCGCCGGAGAGCACCCCAAGGCAGCCGATGCCATGATCGACGAGCTGAAGGACTGCTATACCTGCCACAAGGCTGGAGCGGCGGCCGGCACAGTAGGCGCGGTCGTGCACAAGTCGCACTTCACCGGGGCCGAAAACGCTTTCGTGAAGGTTTACAGCGGCAACTGCACCTGGTGCCACAGCGTGGACCTCACCAAGGGCACCGTCGGCATAAAGGGCAAGTAACAGATCCTGCACCATGTGAGCGGCCGCGCCAAGAGGCGCGGCCGCTCTGCTTTTCAATGCCTGCGCATTCGCCGGCCTTTACGGCGCCGATGGCAGGAAGAGCGCAACTATCCCCACTATGGCGCCTACCGCCCCTATGACCAGGCCGATGATTCCGAAGCCCTGGACTTTCTTAATCCTGGCCTCAAGTTCTGCCCTCTGCACGTCGATCTTGGACTCCAGGGCCGTCACCTTGGTGGCAAGCGCCTTCTCCCTCTCCTGGGCCTCCCACGACTGGGCCAGCAGGAGGTCGTTTGCGCTCTGCTCCGACGTCTTGATCTTGTTGTCGATGTCAACCTGCATCGCGGCCACCTTCGCCTCGAGGGTGTTGTATTTGAGCGTCAGGGTGGCCAGGTCGTTCTTGACGGTTACTATCTGCGCCGCAGCCGACTCAATGCTCGATTTTATCAGCGAGACCGATGTCTCAAGCGTCGTAAGCCTGCCTGTCAGGCCCGAAAGGTCGGACTTCAACGCGCTTATGTTCAGGTTGGCGGAGTCCATGGCCTTCCTGAGCGACGCGATAGAAGCAGTGAAACCGTCGTTCGTGTCCGCCTGCTCTGAAGCCACCTTGAGCAGGAGCGCCGTCGCGTTGAAGCTGTTCTCCTCCACCTTCGAGGCAAGCCCGTCGAGCTGCTTGGAAATCGCGGCGTCCTTTTCGTCCTGCGCGGCGTCCTTGGCATCCTGCGCCCTGTCCTTCTCGGCCAAGGCCGCAAGCGAGGCTTCCGCTTCCGCTATCTTCGCCTCCAAGGCCCCGTCCGCCTCGGACCTCGCCTCCTTCTCCTCGGCCACGAGCCCCGTCAAGGCCTGTACAGCCGCAGCAAGCTGCTTGTCGTCCTCCATGGACCTGCTCTGCATCTGCACCTTCAGGGCGGCTATCGCCTCTTCGAGCGCCTTGGCCTGGGCGGCGTCGGCTGCCGCCAGCCTTGTTTCCATTTCCTTCCTGTCTGCCGCCTCGGCCGAGACGGCTGCCGTCAGCCCGGAGAGCGCCTTCTCCTGCTCCGTGCCTATGAGGGCCTTAAGCGCCTCCACGTTCTTCTCGAGCTCCGTAAACGCCGCATCCGACGCCTTCCTGTCCTCCAGCAGCTTCGCAAACTGCGACGATACTGCCGCCTTCTCCGCCGCCTGCTCGTCCAGAAGGGTCATTATGAGCTTGTCCTTCGACGCCTTCTCGGCCGCCAGCGCCGCTTCGAGCCTTGCCACCCCGGATAGGGCGCTTGCCGCGGAAGCTTCCAACCCCTTGATCTGGTCTGCCTGCTTGCCAAGGTCCTCGAGTATCTCAGAGGCTTCCGCTTTACGCTCCTGCCTTTCGGCGGTCAGCGCCTTTGCGCCCTCGGCGCCTTGCGCCTCTAGCGCCTTCATCCTCAAGTCGAGCTGGTTGACCAGCGGGACTATCTCCCCTCTCAGCTCGTTTGCCACTTCCCTCAATATCGCCATGTCCTCTCCGGTGGCGCCTGCTGTCCCCTTCTCTATGTCGGACAGCATCTTGTAGACGACGAACGCAAGCAGGTACCTGCTTACAGGCTCTTCCCCCTTGAAGGTGCCGTCGTTGTAAACCCCAAGGTAGCCCTTGTCGACGAGCTTCATGACCGCATCGTAGGCCCAGTGGCCCTTGGGGACGTCGTTCACCTGCGGCGCGGCAATCGTACCCAATCCAATGGCAAGCACCATAATCACGCTAATGGCCGCGGCAGCGCGGCTTCTCATCCAGATCATCACATGACACCTCCGGTAGCTTATCTCAGTATGGCCTCCAGGCCGTTGTTCTCGACAGCCACCGGCCTTCCGGCGGCATCGTATGCTTTTACGTTCTCCATCCTTATAGTCAGGTTGCCGGCTTGGGCTATCCTGAAGTCGATGCTCATCAGCTCCCCGTCGGGCTCCCCGCCCGGCAGGAACGAACAAGAGACGCCCCTTACCGAGCCTTCGCCGAGGGCCCCGCCGAAGAAACCAGGGCTGGACCCATCCGCCAGCAGCATCAGTGAGCCGGGGTTGACGGGCCTCCTTCCCAGCGGCACGAGGGCCTTTCCCTCCCATACCAGGTCGAACTCCACCTTGGAGACGCCCTTGAGCCGTATGGCCCTTACCTTTGCCTCCACGAAGCTGTCTCCCGTAGCCTCCAGTAGCAGCTCAAGCCCCCTTCTTGCGACGGGAAGCTGCCCAGTGGCCTGAGTTTGCGCCTGTTTGGCGTTGGCTGCAGACGCCTTCGCCCTGACTCCGACCGTCTGCGAAAGGGCATCCGGGATCATGTGCCACAGGGCTTCGTAGGACTCGCCCGGCGCGAAATGGCCCATCTGCCTTGAAGCTCCATCCCCCATCGCAAGCTTGGCCCCAGTGAGCTCGACTGAGGCTTCAACCCAGTAGGCCGGGGAATCGCCTATGTTGGTCACTACCGCCCTGACAGGGTAGGCGGCCAACAGCTGCCCCTGCCTGTCCAGTTCCAGATTGAGAGGCGCAAGCCTCAAAGACAGCCTCGGCGGGGACAGGACCTTCACGGTCCTTGAGACCGAGTTTCCCTCCGCGTTCGACGCTTCGACGTCCAGGCTGAACTTGAGGTCCCCGAAAGTCGCCCCGTCTGTCTGGACCTGCCAAGAAAGCTGCGTCAATGCCCCCTGCTTCAGGTCCCCGACCGTCCTGACAGAAGGAGAGCCCGCCGCGTGCCTCAACCCCTGCGGCAGAATGAGGGACGCCTTCACATCCAGGGCCGGGCCTTTTCCGCTGTTTTGCAGGTATGCCACCACGGAGAACGTGGCGGGCTGTCCCTCCTGGGCGGCCGAAACCTCGGCGGGCGCCGCAACCCCCAGGGAGATCGCCCCGGGCTGCAGCACTATGCCGCCGAGGCCGTAGTAGGTGACCAGCGTCACCTGGGCCCCCGGTTTCAGCGTTATGCCCTCCCAGTACATGGCGGCCGCGGAATCGAGCTCGAACTCGCCCTCCCGGGTGAAGTCGCGCCCCGGGACCAGCCTTACGTCCCACAGGCTGTCCGCGAAGTTTCCCCAGTTGCTGAAGACGACCCTGGAAGGGGCCGTAAGCTCCCCGCCTTTGAGCGTCGCCTGCGAAGTCACCGAAGGCTCGGTCAGGGAATCGAAGGCCTGCCAGAAGTCAGGAAGCGCGCCGCCGGAGAAGCTGGTGTCGGACACTACGCCCGCCTCCCCTGCCCTGAGGGGCGCTCCGTCGTTCTTCCCGAGCATCGTGTCCACCATCATGCGAACGGCGACTGACGCATCCTCCTCGGCCGTGTTGGTCAGCGTATACGCAATCCTTGCGGTGTCGTAGTAGCCGGTCATCTGGCTCCTGGCGAACGACAGGTCCTGCGCGACCCTGATCCCGCCGAGCAGGTAAGAAGTGTAGATTGAGCTGCCCCGCTGAACCGGCGGGGATATTACCTCCCCGAACCTGCCGTCGACGCCCGCGCGCTTTGAGGCCCTGCCCCCGAACACCCAGTCCTCGCCGTTTATCCTAACCGTTGTGAAGCTGGTCCACGGCACCGGCCTTCCGTAGATGAGCGGCAAGTTGTCGTCGGAGGGGTTCTCCGGGTCGCCTCCTGTGGTCTCGACACCGAACCTGCCGTTTTCCTGTTCGCCTGCGTTGACCGTGATCCTTATGAACTCGTTCGAAATGCTCACGACCTGCTGGGCCTGGGCAACAGGCGAGAGGGAAGCGAGCATCGCCGTAATTATCACCATTGCCGCCAGCAAGAGGGCCTTCCTCATCGGATGTTCCTCCTAGTCCAGAAAGCTTGCGCGGATGAAGCGCGGGGTGGCCGCTGCCACCGGCTCCATCCTGAAACTGACCTCTATGGCCACCTTGTATGCCCTTTCAGCGGGCTTGAAAGTCCAGTACCTGGATATGGTGATCGTCGCCATTTCCTTGAGCCTGGCGTCGTCGGGCCCTCCGATGACCTCGATCCGCGCTATGGTGCCGTCCTTGAGGACATATGCCTCGAGCAGGACATCGCCCTCGCTGGACGAGCTCATAGACTCCTTAGGGTAGGTGATAGCCCTTTTGGAGGCCACCATCGCCTCTCCTGTGGGATCGTCCCCTGGATAGGTCGGGCCCTGGGGCACCGCCTCGGCAGGTGCCTGCTCCTCAGGCTGCACGGGCGCAGACTGCTGGGCCGGGACCGCGGTCGCGCCGCCCTGCGACGTCATCACCTCGGCTTTCGGCTCGGCAGGCCTTTTCTGTTCGGGCTGGCTCGGCGCCGCAGCCGTCGGCGCGGGTTCCGCAGGCTCCTTCTTTGCAGGCGCAGTCTTCGTTTCCTCGACCTCCGGCTGCTCCTGGACTATCTGCTCCGAAGGCTGGCCCTTGGCCGGCGATATCTCAGCGAGTTCGACTACGCCGCTCCCCTCGAGCGGCAGGAGCTCCACGACCTGCGCCGGCTGCCATTGCACAAGCAGCAGCAGTGAGTGAAGCGCAATCGATGCTATGAGGGCCATGGCCCCCATCGAGCCGTCCTTCTGCATCAGTCGTTGCCTCCTGGGCTGCCAGCCGTCTTCCTTTCCACCGCAAGGGCAAGATGGACTCCCCCGCCCTCCCTTATCCTGTCGACCACCTGTATCAGCCTCTCATAGGTCACCGTCTTGTCGGCCATGATGGCGAAAAGCTCCTCTGGATCCAAGGCGAGCGCTTCCTTCACCTTCGATGGCACGTCTTCCAAGGCGACCTGCTTGTCCCCGAAGAAGATGCCGCCCGCCTTGTCGATGCCGACCATCACTATGTCCGATGCGAGCTCCTTCGGCGTCGCGGCCCTCGGAAGCTCCAGCGGCATGCCCGAAGTATTGGTCCTGAAGCTGGTGAAGATCATGAAGAAGAAGATGAGGTAGCACATCATGTCCACCAGCGGGATGAGGTCCACCCTCGGCTTGCGCCTCCTTCTTATGAGCTCCATCAGCCGTTACCCCCTCCGTTGAGGATAGTGTCGACAATCTCGGGCTCGGCCGCCACCATGACGGCCACGTGCCTGTCTATCTGCGCCGTAAAGAAGCTGTGGCCGAGGACCGTGGGAGCGGCGACTATGAGGCCCGCGGCCGTGGTGATGAGCGCCTCGGCGATGCCCCCGGCCAGCTGAGACGGGGCGGTTATTCCTCCCAGCGCGTTCAGCACGTTGAAGCTCCTTATCATCCCTGTGACTGTGCCGAGCAGGCCCAGCAGCGGCGCCACGGTGGCCGTCGTCTCGAGCACCAGCATGTTCTTCTCCATGTTGTAGACTTCGCTCTGCGCCGACTTCTCGAGCACGTCCCTGAGCGCTTGCTTGTCCACGGCCCTTGACTGCACGGCAGTCCTGGCAAGCGCCGCGACCGGCCCTCTCATGCCCCTCAACATGGTAAGGGCCTCGAGGCCGCCTCCCTTTGAGAAGGAGGTCCTCAACGTCCTGAGCACCTTTTCCGGGTCGCTCGGCATGATGGTCAGCTGCACCAGCTTGAGGATCATCACAGCCAGGGAGAAGATAGAGCTTAAGATGATAGGATACATCACCCAGCCGCCCATGCGAATCAGATCGGCCATTTCCATACCTCCAAATTCCAGAGATTCTGCTACCTAAATAGACTAAACGTATCGTCCTCGGACTTGTTCGCCGCTTCTTTGGATTTTTCCGCAGGACTTGGCTCATGCGATTCCGAAAGGAGCGCCCTTGCGTGCTCAATAGCCTGGGGGCCCTCGTCCCCTGAGAGCATCCTGGCCAGCTCGCGCACCCTATCCTCATGGTCGAGAACCGAGGCTTCTATGTGCGCCTGCTCGCCGTCGTCGGATTTCGTCACCAGTATGTGGCGGTCGGCCGCCGCCGCTATCTGTGCCAGGTGCGTTACCACTATCGTCTGGCCCGCCTTCGACGCCTGCTTCAGCTTCATTGCGACATGGTTGGCCGAGACGCCCCCAACGCCCTGGTCGACCTCGTCGAACACCATGACCGGAGAGCCATCCCCTCCCCTCATGCCGGCGGCTTTGAAGGCCAGCATGAACCTTGAGAGCTCCCCGCCTGAGGCTATCCTGGAAAGAGGAAGCAGGTCCTGCCCGACGTTCGCCGAGAACAGGAACTCGGCCGTCTCAAGGCCCGAACGGTGCACATATGCGCTTCCTGCTGCCTCTTGCCCGTTTGCCGAAGTCCTCTCGAGGAGCCTGGCCTCGAAGCGCGCCTTCGGCATCATGAGCTCCTTGAGCTGGGCCTCCACCGCCGACGAAAGCCGCGCCGCAGCATCCGCCCTCGCCTGGCCCAGCTGCCTCATCTTTCCCAGCATGGCGGTCGCTGCCTCGAGAGCAGCCCGTCGTGCCTCCTCCGTCCTTATCTCGAGCTCGCGCAGGAGCCCCGCCTCCTGCCTGCAGCCCTCCAGGAATCCCTGCAGCTCGTCCGCCTCCAGCCTGAACTTCCTCTTCATGCGCCCGATGTCGGCCAGCCTGGACTCGACTTCCGCCGCCCTCTGAGGGTCTAGGTCCATGGAATCCCTGGCCCGCCTTGCCGCCTCTGCCGCCGCTGAAAGGGACTCGAGGGCGGAGCCTATGTCCTCCATAGCCGACCCCAGCCCGGCGCCCAGCCTTGCCGCGGCCTCAAGCTCGGCTGCTGCCGCCTTGGCGAGGTCGATCGCCGACCTGTCGTCCGAACCGCTGTCGTAGAGCATCGAATAGGCCCGTTCGAGGCTTTCGAGTATCCTGCCGGAGTTTGCAAGCACCTTTGCCTCCGCAAGCAGCTCCTTCTCCTCGCCCGGACGTACTGACGCTTCTTCCAGCTCCTTGACCTGGTAGTCAAGGAAGTCTAGCCTGGCCTGCCTGTCTTCAGCCTTCTGCTTCAGTTCCTTGAGCTTCTCCTCCGCTTCGATCCACCGGTCGAAGGCATCGCCTGCTTCCCCTGCCAGCCCCGACTTCTCAGGGGCCAGGAAGGAATCCACCGCAGCGAGCTGGTTTGCCGGTTTCAGCATCTTCAAGCCCTCGTGCTGGCCGAATATGTCAATCAAAGCCCCGGCAGCCTCGGAAAGCTCCCCTAAGCTGACGAGGCGCCCTTCTATCCTGGCCCTCGATTTGCCCGAAGGATAGAGCTCCCTCGAAAGCACGACGGAACCGTCCGGGCCGGGCTCGCTGCCGATGCCGTCCAGGACCTCTTTCGCGGTTGCGTTGCCGGTTATGTCGAAAGCCGCCTCTATCACGGCGGCTTCCCTGCCCTTCTTGACGAACTGCGCGTCTGCCCTTGCGCCGGATATAAGCTCCAGGCAGTCTACCACAAGCGACTTGCCTGCGCCCGTCTCCCCTGTCAGCACGTTCAACCCTTGGGCGAACTCCAGCGAAATCTCGTCGATTAGGGCGAAATCCTTCACTCTGAGGGACTTTAGCATGCGCTTCTCCTGGTGCGGATGAGTCTGCTCCTACCTTCTGAGGGAATCCAGCCTCCTGGTCACCTCTTCCACGGCCTCCTTGGGCTTGACCACCATGATGATGCTGTCGTCGCCGGCGATGGTGCCGAGCACCTCGCGCCAGTTGAGCTCGTCGAGCACGGCGGCCACCGCATGGGCGGCCCCTGTTACGGTCTTTATGAAGACCAGGTTCTCGCTGTCGTGGATGCTCACGACGTCGTCCTTCATGACCCTCTCGACCCTCTTGTTGAGGTTCTCGAGGTTCCTCTCCTCCGGCGCAGTATATTTATACCTGCCGTTGCTTGCCGGGCCCTTCACTAGTTCCAGTTCCTTGAGGTCCCTTGACACCGTGGCCTGGGTGACCTCGATCCCGTCGGCCTCCAGCAGCTGAGCCAGCTGCTCCTGGGTCTCGACTACATGGGTCCGGATCAGCTCAAGTATCTTCTGGTGACGTCTATGCTTCAATCAGAACACCCCTCTATCGGCATTCGCTACAGCCTGCCTTCTTTTAGCCTTTCCTTTAGGATACCGTAAAAGTTCCTTTCCCTCAACCGTATAAACAGTGTTGTATATACAGATTTTTTCGCCCTCAGCTCGTCTCCTTGCTCAAGCGGCATGTAGACCTGCCCGTCAACGGTCAATATGGGTTCTTCGCTGCCGCTTTCGACCACCAGCCTCAGCCTTCCGTCCCCCTTGACGACTATGGACCTCGAGAAGAGGACGTGCGGGCAGATGAATGTCGCCACCAGGACGTCCAGGTCGGACGACACCAGGGGGCCTCCTGCCGAGAGCGAATAGGCAGTCGATCCGGTCGGGGTTGCGATGACGATCCCGTCGCCCGGGAACCTTCCCAGGAATTCGTCCCCAATGTAGAGGTCGAGAGTGATGAGCCTGGACATGCCGCGCTTGCTGATGACTACGTCGTTCAAGCCGGAAGTCTCGTAGACCACGTTTCCGTCCCTTATCACCTGGGCTTCGACCATGGTCCTCTCGTCGATGATGTAGCGCCCCTGCGCCACCTGCCTTACGGCTTCCTTCGGGTCCCCCTCGTGGACTTCGGCAAGGTATCCCACATGCCCCAGGTTGATCCCCAGAAGGGGCACCTTGTAAGGCATCACGCGCCTTGCTGCGCCCAGAAGCGTCCCGTCGCCGCCCAGAACCACGCAGTAGTCGAGCTTCCCTGCAACTTCCGGCTCCCAGCAGAACGGCGTCGCCCCTATCTCTCCGGCCAGGGGCGCCTCTGCGAACACTTCGACTCCCTCCTCCCTTAGAACCTCAGCTACGCTGATGCTCAAAGGTAGGAAGTTCTCCTTGCCCTGGTGGGCTATTATCGCGGCTCTAGGCATCCGGCCACCTCCTGATCATCCAAGCAGCGCATGGGCTTCGCGGACCACTTTCCTGACTTCGCCGTCCGGGTCCGGCAGGGCTTGGAGCCCCGATCCGGGCTTGCCGGCCAGCATCAGGTACTCTATGTTGCCCTCAGGGCCCTTGACCGGGGAGAAATCGAGCCCTGCTACCGTAAGCCCCAGCCCCTTTGCTCCCTGTACGGCGCCTCTCAGCACGTCCTCGTGCACTGCCGGGTCCCTTACCACGCCGTTCTTCCCGACCCTCTCCCTGCCCGCCTCGAACTGGGGCTTGATGAGGATGACGCAGGAGAGCCTGTCGGAGCCTACTTTCAGCACCGCCGGCAGGACCTTGAGGAAAGAAATGAAGGACAAGTCCATCGAGGCGAAGTCCAGCCCGCCTTCGAAGTCCTCCGGGTCCAGTGACCTTGCGTTCGTGCGCTCCATGACGACCACCCTGGGATCCTGCCTCAGCTTCCAGGCTAGCTGGCCGTAGCCGACATCCACCGCGTAGACCCTGACCGCGCCCCGCTGCAGCATGCAGTCGGTGAAACCGCCCGTAGACGCCCCTATGTCCATGGCCTTGATTCCTTTGAGCGAAATCCCGAAGCTGTCAAGGGCCTTTTCCAGTTTTTGTCCTCCACGGGATACGAACTTCAGCGCCGGGCCCATTACCTCTATGGAGCAATCCTCCTTGACGCCCTCTCCCGGCTTGTCCCTGACCTCGCCGTCTACTTTCACAAGGCCTGCTAGTATCAGGCGCCTTGCGCCCTCCCTCGTCTCCGCCAGGCCTTTTTCAAGGATGAATGTGTCAAGCCTCTTCTTCATGAAGGCCGCCCTTTGCCGAGTCCAGCAGCTTCCTGGCCGAATGGGCGATGCCTTCTGCATCAAGCCCGAGCTTTTTGAGGACCTTCGCCCTCTTGCCGTGCCTTATGGGCGCTTCAGGCATGGCACATGCCCCCACCCTCGCCTCTGGATGTTCTGCTGCGAGCATGAGCACCGTTGCGTACAAACCGCCCCTCGCCACGCCCTCTTCCACCGTCAGGACGGCTTTGTGCCCGTCCAAGGCCTCTTTTATCGTTGCCTCGTCGATCGGCTTCAACGACCGGACGTTTATGACGCAGGCTTCCGTGCCCTCCCTGCTCAAAATCCCTGCCGCACTGAGCGCGTCCGCTGCGCACCTGCCCTCGCAGATTATGGCGATGTCCCCTCCCTGCCTGAGGACCTTCGCCTTCCCAGGTTCGAAGGGCGCGGCATCAGGGCTGACAGGCGACGCCGGCGACTTGGGATATCTTATAAGGACCGGGCCCGTGGCGGACTTCACAGCCCATTCGAGCATCGAACCCAGCTCGTCCCCGTCCATAGGGGCGAGCACCGTGAAATTGGGGGCCGATAGGCTCATGGAAAGGTCGTACGCGCCCTGATGGGTCGCCCCGTCCTCGCCGACTACGCCTGCCCTGTCGACGCAAAACACCACATGCAGGTTCTGGATTGCCACGTCGTGGATCAGCTGGTCATATGCCCTCTGCAGGAAGGTGGAGTACAGGGCGACGACCGGCACCATACCGCCTGCGGCAAGGCCCGCCGCGAAGGTAACCGCGTGCTGTTCGGCTATCCCTACGTCGAAGTACCTCCCCGGGAACCTCGCGCCGAACGAGGCGAGGCCCGTGCCTGAGGGCATGGCGGCGGTTATGGCGACCACCCTGCTGTCCTGCTCGGCCAGGTCCAGCAGCTTCCGGGCGAATACGTCGGTGAAGCTGGGGTCGTTTGTGCCGTTCTGCTTGCCGTTGGCAGGGTCGAACGGGCCCGTGCCGTGGTAGTCGTCCGGGTCGTCCTCCGCGGGCTTGTAGCCCTTCCCCTTCTTCGTCACAGCATGTATTAGCACCGGCCCTCCGAGCTTCCTTGCGTCCCTTATTGCATCCCTTATCAGCCTTATGTTGTGGCCGTCGAAGGGGCCGATGTAGGTGAATCCCAGCTCCTCGAAAAGCATCTTGTGGATCAGCAGCCCCTTTAGCGACCTTTTCACGACATGGCCCGCCTGCCTGAGCCATGGCCCTGCCACCGGTATCGCCGACAGTATCTGCTTGAAGCCGTTCTCCAAGGCGCGCCTGGCCGGCGAGAACCTTATGTTCTCGAGGAACTCGGACATGCTGCCGACGTTCCTTGCGATCGCCTGCTCGTTGTCGTTCAGGATCACTATTAGGTCCTCTTTGAGGGCCCCTGCGTTGTTCATGGCTTCGTAGGCCATGCCCCCTGTCATGGCGCCGTCGCCTATCAAAGCGACTACTGCGTGCTTCGCGCCCATCTGCCTGCGGGCTACCGCAAGGCCCAAGGCTGCTGATATGGACGTCGTGGCATGTCCCGTGCCGAAACAGTCCGCCTTGCTCTCGCTGATGACTGGGAAGCCGGAGGGGCCGTCCTCGCACCTTATGCGCATCATGTCCTCGCGGCGCCCTGTGAGTATCTTCGCCGCGTAGGACTGATGCCCGACGTCCCATACTATCCTGTCGACTTCGGGGTCTAGCTCGGCCAGCATGGCAATGGTCAGCTCCACGACCCCCAGGTTGGAGGCCAGGTGCCCTCCGTTCTTCGCCACGCAGGAGATGATATATTCCCTGGTTTCCGACGCAAGCTCCTTAAGCTGGGCATCGTCCAGGGAGGCTATGTCTTTGTGGCCGTTTACGGCTTCAAGAAGCCCTGCCATTCGCTCGACCTCCTGTTTTTCTGCTCCCCTTCAGGAAGGAAGGCACAAGGTCGTTTGTGTAGGATATGACCCTGCCGGCAAGCAGTATCACCCTCTCGGCCTCGCTTATCGCAAATCCCTTCGATATGTACTTGAAAGTTATGGTAAGCGTCGCGGCGACGGCGACCGTGACGGCGAGCAAAAGCGTCGGGTTCACATCTGTGATGGCCGCAAGGCCGGAGGCGGATGCGGCAGCGAGGGCGCCGCTCAGGGTGCCGCAGATATCCCCCACGATGTCGTTGCAGAAGTTGGCGACCTGGGGCGCGTTCCTCAGCAGCCTCAAGGCTTCGGCCCCTCCTCTTATGCGCCTTGCCGCCACCGCGTTGATCGGAGGCTCGGTCGCGGCCGCAACCGCCGTGCCCACGATGTCGAAGGCGATGCCTGTCATTATCGTCAATGCAAGAAGCAGGAATGATAGCAGGAGGGAGAACCCCCCGAGGGAGCCCGTGCCCATGTTGAGGGCAAAAGATGTGACGAGAACGCCTATTGCTATGCGAGCAGCCGTCTTCGCCTTCACGGCGCACCTTCCTTCCGGTGGATGGCCCGGCCGAAGCCGGGCCAAATCACAAGCGGCAGCATCGCGGGTAAATACTGTGACTTAGGTCCAGTAGGTTTTCCCACCTGTGCACCTTCTCGTCGCCGGAAGGCGGTTTCCCTTTACGACAGGCTCCCTGCGTCGCCGACAGGTCGACTGGATTGCCACTTAGTTCACACTGCAATCCCCGCGTTGCCAAGGTAGACCAAGCATCCTAGGAGTTTTCCTCGACAGCCCTTAAGGCGGTCCTTAGCCTCTTTTGCAGGTACGGTTTCGGCCTTGCGCTGCCACCGTGGCCGCGGCGGCTTTGCCCGGCTATCCCCCGCCCCCGCTTCAAGGCAGGCTACGCTGCATCCAGCACTTCCTCATACAGACGGGTCGCGCACCGGACTGCAGGTTAACCCCAAGCCGTGGGTCTTATTGGACTGTATGGCCCACGAGTTTGGGCCTCCATGCCGCCAGGGTCAACGCCCGCATGCCATTGCGGATCGCCCTGGCGGCTATCCCCCTGCACAAACCCCGGACTGGGCGTCCAGAGCCCGCACAAGAGGCTTCATCGATGTGCCCTCAACGGAATTTTAACCCCGTTTTCAGGAC
>Ga0116174_10002511_pt1 | contig 15793 bp, 16 predicted proteins | sample AD_UKC087_MetaG_FD_89801 | JGI IMG/M metagenome (GOLD analysis project Ga0116174, IMG submission 89801) | Active sludge microbial communities of municipal wastewater-treating anaerobic digesters from USA - AD_UKC087_MetaG | ecosystem: Engineered > Bioreactor > Anaerobic > Digestate | place: USA...
CCCTCGCGCGCAGGTGGCGTGAGGCATTCGAGGGAATCTGAACAATTAATTTGCGGAACGCTGAAATTATTTCTATTGACACACGTTCAAAAAACAAATAGTATATAGGGCTGTTCCGGTTCCGGCTTCAGCAGCGGCAATTTCAGGAAGGAGCGAGCGCACATGGATATTACCAAGCGTACGAAGGGCGAGGTCGTCGTGCTTGATATAGCGGGCGAAATAGACCTGTACAACGCGCCGGAGATAAAGGATATTATCAATAAGCTGATAGAAGAACAGCGGTACAACGTTGTCATCAACCTCGAAAAGGTTTCGTATATAGATTCCTCCGGCATAGGCGCGCTGATTTCGAGCCTCTCGAATCTCAAAAAATACCAGGGCGGGCTGAAGATCATCAATGTCTACGCTTCCGTGAGAAAGGTTTTCGAGCTCACCAAGCTGACCTCTTTCTTCGATATCTTCGATTCGGAAGAGGACGCTCTCGATTCGTTCAATAAATAGCTCGCATAACCCGGCGCCTGGCCGGGCTTCCGGACGGGCCGTCCTCCCGGGCGGTCCGGGCAAAAATAATGGATGGGGTTCAACAATGAAAAGAGCACGAAAAACCGCGGCCGCAATCGTGATCATCGTTATCGCGGCACTGTCAGTCGGCTGCGGAGAGCCGATACCCGTTCGCGAGATGTCGCTTGCGCGGATGGAGATTACCAGGGCCGAATCGGTGCGGGCGGACAAATACGCGCCCGCCGAGATGGAAGAAGCGAAAAAACTGCTCCTCGGGACCCACGAGCTTATAAAGAATGACGAGCTTGAAAAAGCGAAGCAGGGCGCGCTCGATTCCTTCGCCAAAGCGCGCGAGGCCTATGAAAAGGCCCTGCCTCTGCTGGCCCGGGACACGATGGAAATCGCGGAGAAGAGTCTCGGAGAGGCCGAGGAGGCCAACGCCGACATGCTCGCCGCGGACGAGTTCGAAAAGGCCCAGGCCGCGTTTAAATCGGCCTCCGATAATTTCGAAAGCAAGAAATACTACGAATCGTACCGGGCCGCCCTCGAGGCCGACAAACTGGCCAAGAGCTCGCGTAATTCGGCGCTCGGCAAGCGTGCGATCCTCAAGGAGGCCATAGCCGAGGTGGATTCGGTGATAGCCGAGGCCGTTAAGTTCAACGCGCGAAAACATTCCCCCGAAAAGCTCAAAACCGCCGAAGAGAATAACAGGACGGCCGCCGAGTCGCTCGATGGACTCCAGCTTAAAAAGGGCTTTGCGGCGGTGGCGATCGCCAAAACGAACGCGGACGAGGCCTACCTCGACGCGCTGAAGGGATCGTCGGCGGACGACCTCGCCGCGGCGTCGGCGGCCGTCGATAAGGCCGGAAAGTCCAGCGGCGCGGCGATCGCGAAGGACGAGCTTGCGGGCTCAAAGGAGTCCCTCGCCCGCGCGAAGGAGGCGCACGACCTGGGGCGGTATCGCGAGTCGATGGTTCTCTCCGCCGAGGCGGCGCGCCTTGCGGCATCGGTCGAAGGCGCGAAAAAAACGGGCACGGTCGCGGCGGGGAAAGAAAAGGACGCCGCGGTGGCCGGCGACGCGGAGGCGGGAGACAGGGAATACAAAATCTACCGGGTTAAATACAATCCTTCGCGCCGCGATTGCCTGTGGCGGATCGCCGAAAGGTTTTACGGTAATCCACGGCTGTGGACGCGCATCTACGAAGCGAACCGGGATACCGTTCGGAACCCGCACTTCATCAAGCCGGGACAGTCACTGAAGATTCCCCTGCTCGCTCCGGCGAAGGGGAACCCTAAATCTTCCGGCGAAAAGGTCGTCGAACAGAGCGCCATCCGAATGGAGGCGGCACCCGACGAGGACGTTCCCGAGGACGCTCCGGGAATCGACGAAGATCCCTCGGGCGACCAGCCGGAGGAGGACGTTCCACCGGATGGATCGGAAGAGGAGATGCCGCCCGAGGACCAGATGTAGGCGCGTACCGTAAAAACGAGTGAAATCCCCCGCCCCGGCGGGGGATTTTTATGCCGGTAACAAATTCAGGAAAACGCTTCCAGATATCATCAACACGGACTATTGAACGGTCGTTATGCCCGGTGCGGAACGTGTATCCCATGGACATAGTGAAGATTCGTGGCGGGGTGGACATACGAACGGCTCCGCCGTACAAATTATTCGATAACGACGTGTGTCCGCAGCAGGGGCGCGCTGTCCGCGTGCCGGCCGCGGAATACGGCCATCAAACAGATGAGGTGGGACCATGGAGTACGCCGAGATAGAGGAGCTCTCAGGGCGGGTCAGGGAAGCGGGGATTTTCGCCTCGCGGATACGAAACGAAATCGGTAAAATCATACTGGGGCAGGAGCGGCTGGTCGAGCGCATAATAATAGCGTTCATATCCGGCGGTCATGTGCTTCTTGAGGGCCTGCCGGGCCTGGCGAAAACGCTTACGGTGCGCGCCTTCGCCCGGTGCGTGGACGCCTCGTTCAGCCGTATCCAGTTTACGCCTGACCTGCTTCCCGCCGACCTTATCGGCACGAGGATATACAATCCGAAGGAGCTCGATTTCTTTACGCGCAGGGGGCCCGTGTTTACGAACATACTCCTGGCCGACGAGGTGAACCGCGCTCCGGCGAAGGTGCAGTCCGCGCTCCTGCAGGCGATGGAGGAGCGCGCCGTAACCATCGGAGAGGAGACACACCCGCTCCCCGTACCCTTCATGGTGCTCGCGACACAGAATCCGATTGAACAGGAGGGCACGTATCCGCTTCCCGAGGCCCAGGTAGACCGCTTCTTCATGAAGTGCCTGGTCGGGTATCCGGCGGAGAACGAAGAAAAGGAGCTGCTGCGTCGATACGGAGAGATCGACCCCTCGAGGGTGGATCCGGTCGTCGACGCGGCGGCGCTGGCCGGGATTGCCTCCCTCGTCGGGAGCATTTATGTGGACGAGCGTCTGCTGGAGTACATGGTCGGTATCGTACGCGAGACCAGGAATCCCGGAAACGCCGCCCTCAGGGGCCTTATAGAGTTCGGCGCGAGCCCGCGCGCATCCATCGCCCTGATGAAAGCCGCTCGCTGCATGGCTTTTCTGCGCGGCCGCGGGTACGTAACGCCCGACGACGTAAAGGAGGTGGGGGCCGACATACTTCGCCATCGCGTGGTGCTGAGTTACGAGGCCGAGGCTTCGCGCGTCACCGCCGACGATATCGTGAAGACCGTTTTCGATTCGGTGGAGGTCCCGTAAATGGAACCCGCCGAACAGGCGCTGTTTCGGAAGCTTCGTATACGGACCCGCAGGAAGGTGGACGCGCTTTTTGCCGGAGAGTATCATTCCGCCTTCCGCGGCTACGGGCTTCTCTTCGACGGTGTGCGCGAGTATCTCTACGGCGACGACGTGCGCACTATCGATTGGAACGTGTCCGCCCGAGCGAACCATCTGTACGTAAAGGAATACATCGAGGAACGCGAGCTGTCGGTGGTCCTCGCGGTGGACACGTCGGCTTCCATCGACTACGGGACGTTCCGCGGGAAACGCGAACTGCTCATGGAGACGATCGTGCTCCTCCTGTACCTGGCGCGCGTGAATAACGACAGGGTCTCGGCGCTTCTGTTCAGCGACCGGGTCGAAAACTACATACCCCCGCGCAAGGGGCGCGGTGCGGGCTTCGCGCTGTATGAGGAAATAGCCCGTTTCCGACCGTCCCGGCGGACCACCGATATCTCCGTCGCGACCGAATTCCTTAGAAAAGTCCTTAAAAAGCGCAGCGTCATATTCGTGATGTCGGACTTTCTCGACGGCGGCGACTATCGAACGGGGCTTCGACTGCTCTCAAGAAGGCATGATGTCGTACCGGTGGTCATTTCAGACCCCACCGAGCGGTCGGGTCGCTCCATGGGACTTGCGGAATTCGTGGACATGGAGACGGGAAGACGCGTACTCACCGAAACATTCCCTTCGGCGGTACCGGCGCCCGATCTGAAGGGTTTCGAGACCATCGAGCTCGGCACCGACCTGCCGGCGGGAGGGGCGGTGCTCGACTTTTTAAGAAAGAGAGGCCGCGCGCGAAGGCCGGGCCGCGGTCCGGAATGATATGCGAAAATTGACAGCTATAATTCTCGCGGCCCTGCTGTGGCCGTGTTCGGCCGTTGCCGACCCCGCGGAAGCCGATTACCCGGTGGTGACCGCCGAGGTGCGCCCCGCCAGGGCCACCATCGGTTCCCGTCTGGAGTATGTGGTCAACGTGAGCGGCGCGCGTATCGACGGCATCGAGATCGTACCGCCGGCCGCGGGTGAATTCATCCCCCCTCCCGGGGAGGGCCCGGCCCCGGCGTCGCTGGCCTCGGCCGCGGTGCCCCTTTACATCATCCACTCCGCGGAGAGCAAGGAGGAGTCGCGAAGCGGAAAGCGCTCGATCTCGCTTGTCATCGGCATCGCGTATTACCGTACAGGCAAGCACGCCCTCCCCGCCGTAGAGGTCCGCGGGGCTGACGGGATCGAAATAGGTTACCGGGTTCCGGATGTTCTGATCGAGCCCGGCAACCCGAACGGAGAGTTCCAGGAGATCGAGCCTCCGCTGGATCTTGGAGGAAATTATTACCGGCTGTACGCGCTCATCGCGCTGATCGGCCTGCTGGCGGCCGGCGGCTTTTTCCTGTTCCGCCGGTTTGAGGACCGCCGGACCTCGGTCGCTGTGCCCGCGCCTCCCGAAACGCCGCCCCTCGACGAGTTCCTCGCGCGCATGCAGACCATTCGCGCCCGTGTACGCGCGGAGGAGGAAAGCGCCGAGGAATACGTGGTGGAGGCCTCGCGCTGTTTCCGCGTATACCTTACGCGCCTCTTCGGCATCGATGCCATGGAGATGACGGCTCTCGAGCTCGCCGCCTATCTCGGGTGCCATCTGGGCGAGGAGGCGTACGCGCGCATTCGGGATGATTTCGCGCGCATGGCGGGGCTCTGGGACCTGGCCAAGTTCGCGGAATTTTCTCCATCGGCCGCTTCGCTCGCCGAGAACCTCGAGCTCGCGATGGAGCTTGGACGAAAGATAGCACGGGAGGCACGCGGTGCCGGGCATTGACTTCAAGGATCCGGTCTACCTGCTGCTGCTCATACCCTTCGCGGCGGCGGTGGCATGGTATGCGTACCGGCGCATCGGCGGACGCGGCGCCGCCATAGCGGTGTCGTCCGCGTCCGTGGTCGCCAGGCGGCCCTCGATCAGGGTTACCACCTATCCCTATCTTCCGATACTGCGCCTCGCCGCGGTCTTTCTTCTCATTCTCGCGCTGGCGCGCCCCGGCAGAAGCGTCGAGGCCACCAGCATAAAGACCCCCGGCATCGACATCATGGTGGCACTCGACGTTTCCGATTCGATGATGGGCGAGGATTTCAGGCCAAACAACCGCCTTGGCGTGGCGAAGCGCGTTGTGCGGGACTTCATAGAACGCAGGCCGAACGACCGTGTGGGCCTTGTCGTGTTTTCCGGCGACGCCTATCTGCACTGCCCCCTGACGGTGGACCACTCGGTTGTTCTCGATCTCGTCGACGAGCTGGACTTCGACACGGTCGAGGAGGAGGGGACCGCGATCGGCGAGGCGATCGCCCTGGCCGCTTCCAGGATGCTCGAGAGCGGGGCGAAAAGCCGCATCATCATCCTCCTGACGGACGGTATGAACAACCGCGGGAGCATCGATCCGGAAACCGCGGCCGCGCTGTGCGCCGGGGCCGGCATCAGGGTGTATCCCGTCGGGATAGGTCGCGAGGGGCGCGTGCCCTATCCGTCCGGCGGGGGTATTTTCCGCTCGACGCGCTACCTCATCAACCACTTCGACGAAAAAGCCTTGCGCACCGTGGCCGAGGTGACCGAGGGGAAATTCTACCGGGCGGAGTCGGGCGGCGTGCTGTGGGACCATGTACGCGATATCGACCGTCTCGAGAAGAGCGACATCGAGACGAAGGTGTTTCGCGAGTTCCACGACGGTTTTCAGTTTTTCCTCGCGGCGGCCATGGCGCTTTTCTTTCTGGAGATCCTGCTGCGCTCGGCCTTCTACCGGAAGGTGCCCTGATGGACTTCGCCAATTACCGTTATCTGATATATGTGCTGGCGGCCGGAACGATCGCGCTCGCTTTCTTCGTCGCCTATCTTTTCCACCGGCGGCGCGTCCTGAAAGGCATCGTACGTGATGTAAGACTGCGCTCGACCCTTCTCGTATATTCCCCGTCCGTGCGGGCGGCGAAGACCGTTATCGTCGCGGCGTGTATCATCCTGTTCTGCATTGCCGTGCTCAGGCCGCGCTGGGGCGAGACCGCGCGCGAGGTGAGGAGCGAGGGGGTCGATGTGCTGTTCGCGCTCGATGTTTCCAGGAGCATGCTGGCGCGCGACGTGCTTCCATCGAGGCTTGCGCGGGCAAGGGAGGCCGTACGCCTTGTGGCCGGCTCTCCCGGGATCGGCCGTGTCGGCATGGTCCTGTTCGCGGGTGACGCGTTTCTGCAGTGCCCGCTGACGGAGGACATCGGCGCGTTTATGATGTTCCTCGATTCCGCGGGTGCGGACTCGGTCCGCCGCCAGGGGACGGACCTGGGGCGTGCGCTCGAGGAGGCGGAAAAGGTCTTTAAAAAGAAGCGTATGACCACCAGGATGCCCGTCCTTCTCACGGACGGGGAGGACCACGAGGGGCGTGCCGCGGGTGCCGCCCGCCGCCTGCGGGACCTCGGCGTCGCGGTGCACGCCATTGGCATCGGAACGGCCGCCGGTGCGGCGGTGCCGCTCGACGAGCACGCCGACGAATATATGCGCGGAGGCGGCGGCGAAGCGGTGACGAGCGCCGTGGATACGGCCGTGCTCGAGCGCATCGCCAGGGAGACCGGCGGAGAACATCTGGACATAAGCGCGGACCTCTCCGACGTGTACCGGATCATACGGCTCGCGGGCGAACAGGAGAGGCTTGCCCACGGAAGCCGCGTCGTTAAGGAAAGAGTGGAGCGCTACCAGCTTTTTGTGCTGGTGCTCGTTCTGCTGCTCTCCCTCGAGATCATGCTTCCCGAGAGCCGGCGCTTTCCCTCCGGGGAGAGATCCGGTCGAATTCCGGCGGCCCCGATTGCCGCACTCCTCGCGTGCCTGATGTTCGTCTCGTGGATCGATCCGTTCAGGGACGAGGTCCGGGAGGGGAACCGTCTCTACAAGAGCGGGGACCACCGCGGGGCCGAGGAGCGGTACCGCGGGGCGGAACGGTACGCGCCGCGTAAAAAAGACCGCGACAGGCTGCGCTTCAACCGCGGCGACGCCCGCTATATGCAGGGAGACCTCGACGGGGCGCTGGAGCATTTCAGGGGGTCGCTCAGATCGGGTGACGGTGAAACGCAGAAAAAGGCGCTTTTCAACGCGGGAAACGTGTATTTGAAAAAGGGGGACTATCGCGCCGCGGCGGGGGCTTACATCGACGCGCTGAAGATCGATCCGGAATACACCCCCGCTAAAAAAAACCTCGAGTATCTGATGAGCGTCAACCGGAAAGAGCGCGGAGACGAAGGCGGGGCCGGGAATCGCGCCGGAACGGATGAGAAAGACGGCGGACGCACTGCCGATGTGGCCGCCGCGCGGAACGATACGAAAGAGCGCACCCCCGGTGAACGGGCACATAAAGGAGAAACCATCAGCACCGAACAGGCGCGGAGCCTGCTCGAATCGATGAAGAACAAACCGGTCCGCAGGGACCGGGGAACGGGAGACGGCAGGCGTGAGCTCGACAGACAGTGGTAAGACGGAGCGCGCGAGGCGCGCGGCAGGGACGATGGCGGCTTCATTGTTGACGCTGGGTGTTCTTACATCGTCGGTGTTCGGCCTTTCGGTGAACGCGGAGATCGAACCCGCGCGCGTGCGCGTGGGCGAGGCGGCCACCCTTTCGATCAGGATAGACGACGGCGACACGCCGGAGCCGGTGTCGGTTCCCGAGGTCGACGGGCTCTCGATCGAATTTTCCGGCACGAGACGGAGCTTTCAGTTCATCAACGGGCGGGGCCGCTCGGAGACGGCGCTCACCTACAGGGTGGTCCCGCTGCGTGCCGGGAGCTTCACCATCCCTCCCCTGACCCTGAGGCGCGGTTCGGAGACAATCACCACCGGTCCTGTACGGCTTCTGGCGTATGCCGGAAGCGCGCGCTCTCCACGCCCGGGCGGCATGGTCGGCGGACAGGTGCTTGTCTCGAAGAACGCCGTTGTTACCGGCGAGCCGGTTCTGCTGAGGTACTATCTCGTCCATACGGGCTCTGAATTCACCCGGGCGCCCGTATTCGAGGCGATGCCGGCGATTAAGGGTTTCCTGCTCAGGCAGATAGAGGAGAGGCTGCCGGATGAGATCGTGAAGGCCGGCGGAGGCGAGCTGGTCAGGTCGCACCTCGCCACGTTCGCCGCTGTCCCGCTTGAGGCCGGTCGCTTCCTCCTGGGAGGGGGATCGGTACACGTTACCGTGGCGGAGTCGGATCCGGGATCGTTTTTTCCGTTCGTTGTGCCGGCAACACGCCGCGTCGATTTCGACACGGTGCCGGTTTCGGTCGCGCCGCTTCCCGCGGCCGGCAGGCCCTCGGGATTTAAAGGGGATGTCGGGGAGTTTACGCTGAGGGTGGTGGCCGCCGAAGGGGACCCGGCCGCCTTCACGGGGCATCGTATAACGGTAAAGGTCGCCGGGAAAGGGAACCTGGTTTCCATGAGCGGTCCGGAATTAGCCGGTGTTCCGGGTCTCTCCGTGATGGGCGGTGAAGGAAAACTCCGGCTTGAGGCCATGAACGGAACGATCGGAGGGGAGCGGGAGTTCGTCTATACGGTCGTGCCGGAGCGGGCGGGGTCGTTCGTTCTGCCTGGTCCGGCGATCTCCTTCTACAGCCCGGCCTCGGGGCGCTACGAGACCGCGCGCGCCGCCGATATCCGGCTGGAGGTCGCACCCGGCGGCAAAGCGCGCAGAGGTACTGCCGCCGGCGACGATGACCCAGGAACGCGGGCGCCGGAATTCGATCCACTGCTCGTTCTGGGAATCGTCCTGATGGTGGCGGGAGGAGTCGGCGCGCTCGTGTTGTGGAGACGGAAAGAGCGCGCTTTCGGTGATGCCGCGCCGGTCGCCGCCGGCGAGCCGCCCGTCCCCGCCCCGGCGCGGGCGGGGGACCCGCGCGTCGATCTGGCCAACGCCGCGCGGCGCAGGGACGCGGCGGGTTTCTTGAAAATCGCCGAGCGCATGATCACCGAAGAAATGAAAAGCGCCGAGGGTGGGATGCCGACGCGGGACGTCGAGCAACTCCGCAGGGAGATCGGAGAGTACCGGTATGCGGGCAGAGTGATCTCCGACGCGGAGATGGAGGGGCTGTACCGCAGGCTGAAGGAGTTACGCCGGTAACGTGGGGTCGTCTCCCGCGCCTAGCGGAGCTTCGCCGCTTCCCACAGCCCGTCCAGTTCCGCGGGTGACATCTCCTCGAGTTTGCTTCCACGCGCTGCGGCCTCTTTTTCGAGGGCCCGGAAGCGGTCCATAAATTTCTTGACGGTGCGGTTGAGCGCGTCCTCGGCGTTGATCCCGAGAAAACGCGCGATGTTCACCATGGTGAACAGGATGTCTCCCATCTCGTCTTCCATCCGGTCGCCCGCGTTCCCGTCGGTTCCTGACGCGAGCGCTTCCTTGAACTCGGCGACCTCCTCATCGAGCTTGGCGACGACGTCCTCGGTCTTCTCCCAGTCGAATCCCACCCGCGAGACCTTCTGCTGCACCCTGTATGCTTTGAGCAGAGAGGGCAGGTGCGGGGGCACTCCGTCGAGGATGGACTCGCGGTGCGCCTTTTCCTTTTTCTTAATCCTCTCCCAGCGCTCTATGACCTCGTTCGCGTCGGACGCCTTCTCTCCGGCGAACACGTGAGGGTGGCGGTACACGAGCTTCTCGACGATGCCGCGCGCGACATCGTCGATGGTGAACCTGTTCTCCTCGCGCGCGATCTGTGCGTGCGCGTAGACCTGGTAGAGCAGATCGCCCAGCTCCTCGCGCAGATTGTCGGGGTCGCCGCTGTCGATCGCCTCGTAGACCTCGTAGGCCTCCTCTATGAGGTAGGGTTTCAGCGTTCGCGAGGTCTGTTCCCTGTCCCATGCGCAGCCGTTTTCGGCGCGCAGAATCGCCGCGAGCTCTTCGAGCATATAGAGCGGCCGTTTCTCACTGAATTCCATGGCGTCTCCTCTCCGGAAACACCATGAACGCGCCGGTTCTCCGATGTCAATAGAAAATGCCCGCGGCTATTCTTTCCGAGTGGTGATGCCGAGCGGCACGTACAGCGGGCAGGTCGAAACGAGGCTCGTCAGCACGAATATCACCGCTATCACACCGAGCACGACCGCGGCCAGGCCGCTTATCTGGCCTGTCAGATAGAGTATTCCTATTACGAGCGCGACCGTGACGCGCAGCGCCCTGTCGATGGTTCCCATGTTCTTTTTCATGTCCTTCCTCCACCGTGTATAATCGAGTCCCGCGCCGCGAATGTCCTGAATCACGCGGCGGATAAGGAAAGGTACGGAGCGGAAGCGCCGACGTCAAAAAAATGTTGTGGTTCCGCCCGGAAACGCGCTTAACTGTACCGCGTATCGCCGGTTTAAAACGCGGGAGGCCGCCCGTACCCGTGCGGCGGGAAGGGGCGTCTGTAGCGGGAGTGCGCCGTCTCCGCCGCGCCCTGAAACAACCTACGACCAGACGGAGGAACCATGCGGGTCTTTGTCGAATGGAAGGGAAATACCCGGTTTGAAGGCTCGAACGAGAACAACGAAACACGGGTGGTGATGGATACCGCCGACCCCGAACTGGGCGGCGATAACGGAGGTCCGACGCCGAAGCAGGTCTTTCTGCAGTCGATCGCGGGATGCACGGGTGTGGACGTGGTGCACATACTCCGTAAAATGCGCGCCACCATGCCGGAGAGCTTTTCGATGAGCGTTTCCGCCGAGGTCGCGGATTCTGATCCGAAAGTGTTCACCTCGGTGCATCTGGTCTACGAGGTGGCCGGCGGAACGGAGCCTGACAGGCTCGTAAGGGCCGTCAGGCTTTCGCAGGAAACCTATTGCAGCGTTTCGATCATGGTAAAGCGAATATGCCCGCTTTCGTACAGCGTGGTGCTCAACGGGGAAGCGGTCGCCGCCGGATAGGGCGGGGGTGTCAGTTCGAGATGGTAATGGTGTAGTCCGCTGAGGATTCCTTTACCTCGAGCCTGATGTTCGCAAGCAAGGCCTGTTCCAGCTCGAACTCGAGCCGCGCCACCCAGCGATCGAACTTGATGGAATCGAAATGCTTTCGCGCTATGACAAGGTCGAGCGTACGTTCGCCGGAGCGCAGTGTGTAGGAGACGGTTCCGCCGTCCATCTGCATGCTGACCTCGAAAATATCGATGGTCTTGTGCGCGGCCTTTATCTCTACATCGCGTTTTCCGTCGAACGCCTTCGTAACGCAGGCTATCGCCTTCATGTAATCGACCGGCGCCATCGCCCCCTCCGTGACAGGAAAAAGTCTTGCATATCATGGCCGGATGCCGCAGCATAGCGCAACAAGAAAATGGATATTGACAAGATCATCAAGGCCCTCACCGCCAACAGCCGCTTCTTCCACGCCTTCCGCGAGGAGGAAATGATGGATTTCCTGAAGCGCTGCACCAGCAAATCGCACCGGGACGGAGAGGTCATATTCCGGGAAGACTCGAACGGGACCGAGCTGTTTATAATCGTGTCCGGGTCGGTCAGGGTGAAGAAGGACGGCCGTATAATCGACGTGGTCCGCTCCGGCGAGTGTTTCGGCGAAATGGGAGCGCTCTCCGGAGAGGCGCGTTCGGCCACAATGGAGGCGAACGGGGACGTGGTTCTTCTGGCGATCGACGAAAAAAAGATCGCCACGCTTCCCGTCGAGGCGCAGGCGAAGCTTTTCAAAAACACGCTTATGGTCGTCTCCGAGCGGCTCCGCAAGCGCCTCGAGGAGAGGAGCCATGGGGGGTGAACACCCGTCGCCGGTGATAGAGGTGCGCGGCCTGGTGAAGGATTTTCCAGAGGTCCGCGCTGTGGACGACGTGAGTTTCGCGATACAACGGGGAATATGTTTCGGACTTCTCGGGCCGAACGGCGCGGGGAAGACCACCACGATAGAGGTCGCAGAAGGCATCCTGGATCCCACGGCGGGCGAGGTTCTCTACAAGGGCGCGCCGCGCACGTCCGATTTCCGGCAGGAAGTCGGCATCCAGTTCCAGAACACCGAGCTTCCGCAGTACCTCAGCGTGCGTGAGACGCTGGAGCTCTTCCGCAATCTCTACGACAAAAAGGCCGATCTCGATTACCTGGTGGAGATCTGCCGGCTCGGCGAAATCCTCGAACGCGACAATCGCAAGATCTCCGGGGGACAGCGGCAGCGGCTGCTCTTGGCCATGGCGCTCGCAAACGATCCCGCGCTCGTCTTTCTCGACGAGCCCACCACGGGCCTCGACCCACAGGCGCGCCGCCATCTCTGGGAGATCGTTTCGCGTATACGCTCCGAGAACAAGACCATCGTCCTCACGACACACTACATGGAGGAGGCGCAGATCCTCTGTGACGTCATCGCCATTATGGACCACGGGAGGGTGATTGCGATGGGTACCCCGGAAGAACTCCTGGCCATCCACTGCAAGGGGGCCTCCATCCTGCTCCCCGCCGGGCTCGATACCGGAAGCCTGCGGGGAGTCTCCTGCCGCTGGTACGAGGTGGAGGACGGCATCGAAATACAGACCGAATCCCTTAACGACTGCATCCACGCGCTCGTGGAGCGCGGCGTCGACCTCTCGGGAATGAGCGTGCGCTCCCAGAACCTGGAAGACCTGTTTCTCAAGCTCACCGGTTCGCAGTTGCGAAGCTGAGGAGCGCCAACCATGTGGAAACGGATCTGGATACTCTTCGTGGCGCGCAACAAGGAATTCTACCGCGACCGCTCGGCGCTCGGCTGGAACCTGCTCTTTCCCTTCCTCATTATTATCGGGTACAGCTTTCTCTTCGGCGGCAACGCCCAGAGCCTCTACAAGGTCGGCGTGGTGCGCGATACCGGAAATGACCGTGCCGCGCTTCCCGCGCAGTTTGTCGAGTTCAGAAAAACCAGGCACGTGGAGTTCATCGAATTCGACACCGTCGAACAGGGCCTGGCCAGGCTCACCCACCACCGTATCGACCTGCTGGTACAGCCCTCCGCGAAACGATACTGGATGAGCTCCACCTCCCCGAAGGGATACGTGAGCGAACGCCTGCTGGCCTCGGCGAACACGTCCGCGCCCGGAGGCTTCGAGCGCCAGAGCGTCGAAGGAAAAGAGGTCAACTACGTCGAGTGGCTTTTTCCGGGCATTCTGGGAATGAACATAATGTTCAGCGCGCTCTTCGGCGTGGGGTACACCGTGGTGCGCTACAGGAAAAACGGCGCGCTCAAGCGCATGAGCGTCACTCCGGTGCGCCCCCACGAGTTCCTCACCGCGCAGGTGCTCTCGCGCATGTTTCTCATCCTGGTCACCACGGCGGTTGTGTACGCGGGGTGCGCTCTCCTGTACGGATTCAGCTGCAGGGGTTCGTACGCGACGCTCTTCCTGGTGTTCGCCGTCGGCGGATTCAGCATGGTGGCGCTCGGCCTCCTGGTGGCCTCGCGCAGCTCAAGCGAGGAGTTCGCGGGAGGGGTGCTGAACCTCCTGAGCTGGCCGATGATGTTCCTCTCCGAGGTGTGGTTTTCGCTCGAGGGGGCCAGGCCGTGGGTGCGGAAGCTTGCCGGGGTCTTCCCTCTCACGCCCATGATCGACGCGGCGCGTAAGGTCATGAACGACGGCGCCGGCATCGTCGACGTCGGTCCGCAGCTTGTGGTGATGGCCGCCATGTCCGCGCTCTTCCTTCTGGCCGGCTCGCTCCTGTTCAGCTGGCGCGGAAGATGATCAGAGCCTGCCCTCCCAGTCCACCCCCGCCGTCGCGCGCATGAGTCCGACGAAGGCGACGATGCTCGCCACCGTTATGAGGAATCCGGTGTGCTCCGGGAAGAAGAAGGCCGTCGAGAATATCCACTGGAAAATCCCCGCGCCCGCCGCCACGACGTACAACAGCGTTCGGTCCTTCCCCGAGAGACGGCAGTAATAGGCCATTATTCCGGTCGAAACGCAGAGCGAAGCGAACACCGCGGCGACGATATGCAGGTAGCTTATAAGGTAGGAGCCCAGCAGGTAGAAGATGAAAAATCCAGTGATTATGAATACATGGTTCATGGGGTGCAGCTGTATCCGCCGCGCGGCCGTCATCACGATGAGGAATCCCAGGAAAAGGAAGATGGCAAGCGGCGCGTAGAAGAAGAGCTTGGAGACGATCTTTCCGTAATTTCCGGGGATGTCGAATTTCATGGCGATGTTCTGCCCCGTCACCAGGTTTTCGCCCTTCCAGAGCACCCGGGTCGTCGTTCCGTCCGTATCCTGTTTTGTGGGGACCATCGCCCCGTCGGGTATGACGGTGTCGCTGAAAGCCGTGGAGAGCTCGACGTCGAGTCTGCGTATCTGCATCTGTCTCTGCCCCAGCGCGTAGCTGAACATGCCGGTGCCCTGGGCGCTGTAACCGATGGTGAAGGCGCGTTTTTCACCCGGGTTCATTTCGCTCTGCCAGTCGATGCCGTCGGCCAGGCTGGCATCACCGGTGTAGGCGGCGCCGTCCACGGTGACGGCGATGTCGGTGATGTTTCCCGCGCCGGAGGGAAGGGCGAAGCGGAAATACACCTTCTTGCGCGAGGTGTGAAGGTTCTTTATCTCGTACTCGCCGGTAAAGCGAAGCATGTAGCCGGGGAACTTCAAAAGCCCCTTGGTGCGGATGCTGGGCTCGATTTTTACCGAGAGTTTCTGTGATTCGAACCCCATGTCGGTGGCGACCAGCCGCCTGCGGAACTGCATCTGCCCCGTATTCTTGTCCTCGTACTGTTCGGTGGTGTAGCCCTCGTACGAGAACTCCGGCGGCGCCTGTTCGATCTCGCCTCCCCAGATCTCGCTTACCGATTTGAGGCTGCGGCTGTACGATTCACTGTGCCGGCTGTCGATGCGCAGACCGATGGCGACGGCCACAACGCTGAAGACAAGCCCGATGGCGCCGACTATTGCATAGCGCAGTATCGTTTTGACCAGGTCCGGGCGCACCTGGTAGACGCGTACCGACGTGACGATGAACGCGCCGACAAGAACGCACAGTCCGAGAAAAACCAGGCCTCCAGCGGTCATTATATCCCTCCCCGAAGCGTGATGCGGTTTCCAACCACCGATTCGCGGGTGGTATACAGGGAATTCGGCACTCAGTCAAGGAGAATGCGGCGGGCGGCGGCCGAAAATGCCCCTTGCCCGATATTTTCTGTTGACACGACGCGTCCCGTCCCCCGAAGCTATGCCCGCGCGGGCCCGTTTCCATCCGCCCGCGCCAAATCCCCGTGCGAGGTGCGCAATGACAGATTCATCGTCCCGATACCGGTATCTCCCGAAAAGCGATCCCGAGGTCGCGGCAATACTGAAAAAGGAAAACGAGCGCCAGGAGAATTCTCTCATCCTGATCGCCTCGGAGAACTACACCTCGCAGGCGGTGCTCGAGGCCTCGGCCTGCGTGATGACCAACAAGTACGCCGAGGGCTACGCGGGGAAGCGCTATTACAACGGCTGCGCTTTCGTCGACGAGGTCGAGGTCGTCGCCATCGAGCGCATCAAGAAGCTCTTCGGCGCGGAGGTGGCCAACGTCCAGCCGCACAGCGGGACCCAGGCGAACATGGCCGTGCTTATGTCGG
>Ga0116174_10002512_pt1 | contig 15792 bp, 15 predicted proteins | sample AD_UKC087_MetaG_FD_89801 | JGI IMG/M metagenome (GOLD analysis project Ga0116174, IMG submission 89801) | Active sludge microbial communities of municipal wastewater-treating anaerobic digesters from USA - AD_UKC087_MetaG | ecosystem: Engineered > Bioreactor > Anaerobic > Digestate | place: USA...
AGTCATGCAGGCGGTGCTCGACCTGGGCGCTGACATCGTCAACGACATCTGGGCATTGCGCCAACCCGGCGCTGCGCAGGCGGTGGCAAGGCACCCGCGCTGCGGTGTGTGCCTGATGCACATGCACGGCGATCCGCAGACCATGCAGTTGGCGCCTATGGTGGGCGATGTGTTGCCGCAGGTGCTCTCTTTTTTAGAGCGTGCAGCGAACGATCTGCAAGGGCAGGGGGTCGAAAAGGCCCGCATTGTGCTGGACCCTGGCATTGGTTTTGGCAAAACCGTGGCGCAGAACTTTGCTCTGCTGGCGCGCCAGCGCGAGCTGCTGGAATTGGGCTATCCCTTGCTCGCCGGTTGGTCGCGCAAGTCCTCGTTGGGCGCCGTCACGGGGCTGGACGTGGAGCAGCGGTTGCAGCCCAGCGTGGCTGCCGCGCTGCTTGCCGTGGAGCGTGGTGCACGCATTGTGCGCGTGCATGACGTGCGTGAAACGGTGCAGGCCCTCGCGGTATGGCGTGCCATGGAATCGGATCAGGTGGGGGCGGAATAGCCGTCTGGCGCTTCACGGAGCGGATCTTTTGCCCATGGGCTGCGCATCCCGCAAGGGGGTAGTGCAGGTCCCCGGCCTGCTTCTTGGGATGGCGGATGCAGCCCAGGGCATTGAAGCGTGTTGACCTTCTGACAGTCAGGGGAAGGCTGTTTCTGAGAAGGTGGCCCATCTCGCTGCCGCGGGCTGCGCAGCGCGGCTGGCGGCGGCGCTGTGCGCTAGACTCAAAGCCGAAAAAAACAGCAGCGTAAAGCCAGTTTCCATGACTCAAAAATACTTTGGCACCGACGGCATTCGCGGCACCGTCGGTCAGGCGCCCATCACCCCTGACTTTGTGCTGCGTCTGGCGCATGCTGTCGGGCGCGTTTTGAAACAGACCGAAGAGCGCCCCACGGTGCTGATCGGCAAGGACACGCGCATTTCGGGCTACATGCTTGAGAGCGCGCTGGAGTCGGGCTTCAATTCGGCGGGCGTGGATGTGGTGCTGCTGGGCCCACTGCCCACACCGGGCGTGGCGTACCTGACGAGGGCGCAGCGTGCCAGCCTGGGGGTGGTCATCAGCGCCAGCCATAACGCATATCCGGACAACGGCATCAAATTCTTCAGCGCGCAGGGCACCAAGCTGCCCGATGCCTGGGAGTTGGCCGTGGAAGCGGCGCTCGATGAGCCTCCTAAGTGGGCTGATTCGGCCACGCTGGGCAAGGCCCGCCGACTTGACGATGCCGCAGGCCGCTACATCGAATTCTGCAAAAGCACGTTTCCGTCGGACCTGACCCTCAAGGGCATCAAAATCGTGGTGGACGCAGCCCATGGTGCAGCCTACCAGGTGGCGCCCAAGGTGTTCCACGAACTCGGGGCCGAAGTGCTGGCCATTGGGTGCGCCCCCGACGGCCTGAATATCAACCACGAGGTGGGGGCCACCCACCCCGACGCATTGGTGCGGGCGGTGCGCGCCAACCGTGCCGACTATGGCATCGCACTCGACGGCGACGCCGACCGCCTGCAGATGGTGGACGCGACGGGGCGTCTCTACAACGGGGATGAGTTGCTGTACCTCATGGCTGTCGACCGCATGGGACGCGATGAGCATGTGCCCGGCGTGGTGGGCACCTTGATGACCAACATGGCGGTCGAGGTTGCCCTGCATGCACGCGGTGTCAAGCTGGTACGGGCACGCGTGGGCGACCGCCATGTGCTGGCCGAACTGGCGCGCCACGGCTGGGTGCTGGGTGGCGAGGGCTCAGGGCATCTGTTGGCGCTGGACCGCCACACCACGGGCGATGGTCTCATCAGTGCCTTGCAGGTGCTGCAGGCCTGCGTGCGCAGTGGGCAGACCCTGGCCCAGCTGCTGGCCGACGTCGTGCTTTATCCACAGGTGCTACTGAATGTCCGCCTGGCGCCGGGGCAGGACTGGAAGTCCAATAAATTGCTGGCACAAACCACCCAGGCCGTGGAGCAAGAGCTCGGCTCCGCCGGGCGCGTGCTGATCCGCGCCAGCGGTACCGAGCCCTTGCTGCGGGTGATGGTGGAGGCGCGTGATGCGCAGATGGCCAGTGCCTGCGCGCAGCGGCTGGCCGATGCGGCGCGCGCGGGCTGAGTTTTTTTGACCAGGAAGCCGGGGCGGTGCCGCGGCGTTTTCTGGATGGCTCGGTTCTCTGGTGTGCAGGCCGTTGAGAGGCCGTTTTTGCCCTTCATCGCCTGGTGGTGCGGCAGTCTGGGAGGTATGCAGGGCGCTTGCTTTCCAGCGCCGCACTGGCATACGACAAGAGGCCTTTGGTGGTGGATGCCGTGTTGCCGGTGCATAGCACCTGGAGCCGCCCTTGTTCTGCGGGCCTATGCGTCATGAAATCGCCATGACAACGACATGGCTTTGTCACGGGAGGCTTTCACACTTGCTCCACAAGGAAGCGAGGCCTGTGAAGAGGCAGCGGTTTCCGGAAAAAAACTACTTTTCTGCCTCTAGGAGCCGTCCCATGAACGAGTCGCCCCACCTCCCGCTGCCGCTGACAGCCGCTTCACTGCCCGCCGCAGCGCAGGCTCGTTCCGCCGACCAGGGCAATGTGGCCCCGTTGGCTCAGGTGCAGGGAAATATTCAGGTGGGTTGGGCGCGGCACCTTGATGAGGTGCGCCAGGCGCAGCGACTGCGCTTCGATGTTTTTGCGGCCGAAATGGGCGCGCGGCTGGCCACGACCGTGCCGGGCCACGATATCGATCTGTTTGATGACTACTGCGAGCATCTCTTGGTGCGCGATGTGCCAAGCCAGCAGGTCATCGGCACCTACCGGGTGCTCACCCCGGCGCAGGCGAAACGGGTGGGGGGTACCTACAGCGACAACGAGTTTGATCTGACGCGCCTGCGCAGCTTGCGCCCCCGCATGGTTGAGTTGGGTCGCAGTTGTGTGCATCCGGATCACCGCCATGGCGGTGTCATTCTGGCGCTGTGGGGTGCACTGGCGGATTTCATGGTGCGCAATCAACTCGACACCATGATCGGCTGCGCCAGCATTCCGATGCTGCACAACGGCGTGGTGAGTGGGGATGCCGCGGCCAGCATCTGGCAGCAATTGCGCCAGACCCATATGGCGCCCATTGATTTTCACGTGCGTCCCCGGTTGCCCTTGCCGGTGGATCAACTCGATGGCTCTTTGCGGATTGAACCGCCTGCCTTGATCAAGGGCTACCTGCGCCTGGGGGCCCGGGTCCTGGGTGCCCCGGCCTGGGATCCGGATTTCAATACCGCCGACCTTCCAATGCTGATGCGCATTGCCGATTTGCCTTCCCGCTACCGCAAGCATTTTCTGGGGGCTTGATGCGTGCGGCGTTCGACGCCCTGGGCGCCTGGGGTAATGCCCTGGGACCCGACGAGATCGCCGGCAACGCGGGCGAGCCACATGCGACGGAACCGCACCGGTTCCGGGCAGTGTTCATTTCCGATCTGCACCTCGGAACGCCGGGCTGCCAGGCAACGGCCCTGCTGGATTTTCTCAAGCACCACCCCAGCAAGACGCTTTACCTTGTGGGCGATATCGTGGATGGGTGGCAGCTACGGCGCAGGTGGTTCTGGCCACAGGCACACAACGATGTGGTGCAGAAACTGTTGCGCAGCGCCCGCAAGGGCTGCCGTGTGGTTTTCGTGCCCGGCAACCATGACGAGTTCGCCCGTGCATTCGTAGGGCATTCGTTTGGGGGCATCGAGGTGGTCTCAGATGCTGTGCATCGCACGGCCGATGGCCGGCAGTTGTGGGTCACCCATGGCGATCACTTTGATGGCGTTATCCAATGTGCCAAATGGTTGGCCTACCTGGGGGACAACCTGTACGAATTCACTCTCAAACTCAATCGGCACCTCAATACGTTCCGTGCACGCATGGGCTTGCCCTACTGGTCTTTGTCCGCTTATCTCAAGGGAAAAGTCAAAAAAGCGCTCAACTATGTGACGGATTTCGAGGTGGCCGTTGCTGCCGAGGCACGCCGGCGTGGGCACCATGGCGTGGTTTGCGGGCACATTCACCGAGCCGAAATGCGGGAGATCGACGGCATCCTGTATTGCAACGATGGTGACTGGGTCGAGAGCCATACGGCACTGGTAGAGCATCTGGATGGTCGATTGGAATTGTTGCAGTGGCCTGGCCGGCGCGAAGCCACCAATGCAGCCCCTGTTTCGGAAGTGACAGCATGAGGATTGCGTTGGTCACGGATGCCTGGCATCCGCAGGTGAATGGCGTGGTGACGACACTGCGGGAGCTGGTTCTGCAGCTGGAGGGGCAGGGGCATGAGGTCCATGTGATTCATCCGGGGCAGTTCCGAACCCGTCCCTGTCCGGGCTATCCGGGTATTGACTTGGCCGTGCGACCGGCAGGGCCCTTGGGGCGTGCCATGGATGCGATCCGACCGGATGCCATCCACCTTGCTACGGAGGGCCCTCTTGGATGGGCTGCACGTCGCTACTGTCTGCGCCACAAACTGGCCTTCACCACGGCATTCCATACGCGATTTCCTGAGATATTGCAGGCGGCCTTGCGTATCCCGCTGGCCTGGGGCTATGCGCTGTTCCGGCACTTTCATCGCCCATCTTCGGGGGTCATGGTGCCCACGCAAGGGGTTCTGCAAATGCTTGAGCGCCGTGGATTTCGCAATTTGCGCCAGTGGACCCATGGGGTGGATACCCAGGCGTTTCCTTTCCATGGGGAGGCATCACCTTGCCAACTGGCCGGGGTGCTGGCACACCCTGTGAGCCTGTATGTCGGGCGCATTTCCTATGAAAAGAACATTGAGTCCTTCTTGCAGCTGGAGATGCCTGGCACCAAGATTGTGTGTGGCGTAGGCCCGCTGGAGCAGCGGTTGAAGGAGCGTTATCCCCAGGTGCGCTGGATGGGGCTGCTGGATCGGGAGTCTCTTGCCGCGCTGTATGCTGCAGCGGATGTGTTCGTTTTCCCCAGCCGTTCAGAGACCTTTGGGTTGGTCATGCTGGAGGCCATGTCGTGCGGAACGCCGGTGGCGGCATTTCCGGTGGATGGCCCGCTGGAGGTTCTCGGGGCGTCGGAGCCGCAAGGGCCCCGGGGCGGCGTGTTGCACGCCGATCTGCTCGCCGCATGCCAGGCGGCCTTGGCTGTGCCCCGCCATGAAGCCCGTCGCCGTGCCCTTGATTTCTCGTGGACCAGGTCCTCCCAGCTTTTTGTTCAGAGTCTGGTGCCTGCCCGATCAGGCGATGCCGCACGCCTTGTGTCTGTCACATAAGGTGTTGTGTGGGGTGTCATATTGCTGTCATGTGAATGCTGAATACTGAGGTGGTTCTGTCTCACCTGTCATTGCGCGCCCATGTCTCCACTGTCCCCTGAAGCTGTCGTGGTCCCGCCGCGCACCCACCAGTCCGTCGTTGGGGCAGATGCCGGCGCGGCAGAGCCATCAGGTCGCCAGTCTGCCGTGCTGTCCGGGGCGCAGCGCCCAGAGCTTCTGGACAGGGACCACAGCATTCTGGCTTTCAATGAGCGCGTCTTTGACTGGGCGGTCCGTGCCGATGTGCCGCTGCTCGAGCGCTTGCGCTACCTCTGCATCGTGTCCTCCAATCTGGATGAGTTCTTTGAGGTGCGGGCTGCGCCACACATCACTGCAGCCAAAAGCGGAGAGACCAAAGGCCTTTACACCGAAGCATCGTTTGAAGCCTTGTCCGCCCAGGCGCACGACCTGGTCGCGCGTCAATACGCGCTGTACAACGAATCGCTGGTTCCGGCGTTTGCTGCGCATGGCATTCGCATTGTTTCGCATGGTGAACGGTCGCCGCTGCAAAAGCGCTGGGTGCACGACTATTTCATGCGCGAAGTGCGGCCGCTGCTCATCCCCGTGGGGCTCGATCCAGCCCATCCATTTCCGCAGGTCGCCAACAAATCATTGAATTTCATCGTGCGGCTCAAGGGCCGCGATGCGTTTGGGCGCGAAAACGAGATCGCCATTGTCAAGGTCCCGCGCGCCTTGCCGCGGCTGATACGCATGCCGACCAAGGTCGCGCCCAAGGAGGCTTTGTTCGTCAGTCTCTCGAGCATCGTGCGGGCGCATCTGCATGATCTCTTTCCTGGGCGGGAGGTCACCGAGTTTTCGCAGTTTCGCGTGACCCGCCATTCCGATCTGGCGCTCGACGAAGAAGATGTCCGCAACCTGCGTACCGCCCTGCGCCAGGGCTTGCAGCACCGCCACTATGGCCAGGCCGTTCGGCTGGAAGTGTCTGCGGGCTGCTCTGCGTTCCTTTCGGATTTTCTGCTGGAACAGTTCGAATTGCCTGGCGCCGCGCTCTACCGTGTCAGCGGGCCTGTCAATCTGGTGCGCCTGACCCAGCTGGTGGATCTGGTCAACGACCCTGCATTGCTGTTTCCGCCCTGGCGTTCGGTCTGGCCGCGGCAGATGCAGCCCGATATTTCCATAATGGAGCAACTGCGTCACCGCGACATCTTGATGCACCAGCCGTTCGAGAGCTTCGACGGCCTGCTGGCCTTTTTGCGTGAAGCCGTCAATGACCCCCAGGTTCTGGTGATCAAGCAGACCATTTACCGCACGGGATCAGACTCCGAGCTCATGGATCTGCTGACCGAGGCGGTGCGCCGCGGCAAGGAGGTCATGGCCGTGGTGGAATTGAAGGCCCGCTTTGACGAAGAAGCCAATATCAACTGGGCCGAAGCCCTGGAATCGATTGGCGCGCAGGTGGTTTACGGTGTCGTGGGACTCAAGACCCATGCCAAGATGCTGCTGGTCACGCGACGTGAGGGGCGCCAGCTTCGTCGGTACGGGCATCTGTCCACAGGCAACTACAACATGCGCACCGCGCGCCTGTATACCGACCTGAGCTATCTCACCGCGGATGAGGAAACCACCGCAGACATGGACGGGGTGTTCAACCATCTTGCCAGCCAGAACCGCCCACCCAAATTGCGCAGGCTGCTGCTGGCACCGTTTCACCTGCACCGCCGCATGCTGGAGAAAATTGAGCAGGTGGGGCTGGCGGCGAGTCGCGGGGAGGATGCGCGCATTGTGGCCAAGATGAATGCGCTGACAGACGAAGCCCTGATCCGGGCGCTGATCCTGGCCGGCCAGCGCGGGGCCAGGATTGACCTGATCGTGCGAGGCGCCTGCATGTTGCCGGCACAGATGCCCGGCGTCACCGACAACATCCGCGTGCGGTCCGTGATTGGCCGGTTCCTAGAGCACACCAGGGTGTTCTATTTCCGCTCTGGCGGCCAGGAAGACCTTTACCTGTCCAGCGCCGACTGGATGAACCGCAACATGATGCGCCGGGTGGAACTTGCCTGGCCCGTCACCGACCCCGTTCTGCGCCAGCAGATCGTGGATGAATGTCTGGTGGCCTATCTTCACGACGACAAGGATGTCTGGACGCTCAGGGCCGATGGCACCTATGCGCCCGCGGCCCACCCCGTCACCGGGCGCGGTGCGCAGAATGCCTTGATGGTGCGATATGGCGCTGCCGCGTCCCCGGTGCGTTCTCACCCGTGAGTGGCATGATGGACTTGATCCTCTGGCGTCATGCCGAAGCCGAGGAGGCGTCGGATGGAATGGACGATACGGCCCGTCCGCTGACCCCGCGCGGTGAGAAACAGGCAGCGCGCATGGCCGCATGGTTGGACCGGCAACTGCCGGAAGGATTGAGGGTGCTCGCGAGCCCGGCCCGGCGAACAGAGCAGACGGCCAGCGCATTGGGCCGCAAGTTCAAGATGCGTGCTGAACTGTTGCCTGGCGGTTCGGTGGAGGAGTTGCTGGAGCTGGCCCAGTGGCCACGTGCCCGCGGGGCCGTGCTGATCGTTGGGCACCAGCCCGTGCTGGGGCAGGTGATCGCTCAGCTCATGGGCTTGCAGGCGCCAGAATGCGCAGTGCGCAAGGGCGCCGTCTGGTGGCTTCGCCAGCGCCAGAGGCTGGAGCACTGTGAAACCGTGCTCATGACGGTGCAGTCCCCCGAATTTCTCTGATCGGTCCCCGCACTGCCGCCTGCGGCACTGTTGCCTTTGCTTCTTATTTTCGAGTGGATTTGGAAGGTGGCTTGGTGGCGGTGGTTTCTGCCTTCGGGCGTCCCGTCTTGATCGACGGAACCGCCTGCAGCGCGGTGCGCAGAGCCGCGTCCGACAGGCCTGCCAAAACCTTCAGCCCGGCACGCAACAGTTCGCTTTTCTTGACAGGCTGTGCCAGCGAGCCTGCACGTTGCTTGAGTGCCTCGATGATGGCGTATTCGTCTTTCGGGATGGTGAAACTGTCGCGGACCAGCTTGGCTTTTTTCGTCCGGATTTCCTTGGCGGGCAAGGCGGGCTCGGCTGCAGGCGTAGCCTTCTTGGCGGGGGCGGCTGGGCGCTTAGCGGGCTTGGCCGGTGCTTTGGCAACAGCCTTGGGCTCCTTGGACTCAGGCGCTGCTGTTTTTTGGACTTTGGCGGTTGCTGCAGGTGCAACGGCCGCTGCAGCCGGCTTGCCTGTGGGCTGTGCAGGGGTTGGAACGGGGCTTGTGCTGGTGGTCGCGCTGGAAGTGGTCATGGTCAATGAATAAATAAACGGTATAAACAGTTTATACCGTTTATCACATCAAGTCACCCCAGATCGAGTTCCAGTTCCCAGGGCGTTTTTTGCCAGGCCATGACTTCTTCGCGCAGCAGGTAGGCCGATTGCGGGTAGGCTGCAGCCCAACCCGCCCGGGTATTGATGGTGTAGCGCGTGCCCAGTGCGCGCAGCGTCAGACCTTCCACATCCGGGTCGCGCCGGGCGTGGCAGAGTGCAACCGCCATGCGCAGACAAAGTAATTGCAAGGAAAAGCCGGGTTCATTGATCAGTGAAATCTCCAGCTTGCGCACCTTGCCACGCTGACCCAGCACCAGGGCGCCGAGCTTGTGCAGCTCGGATACGGCAAAACCTGCGGCATCGGTGTGGTCCAGAATGTAGGCGCCATGGCGGTGGTACTCGCTGTGGGAGATGATGCCGCCTATCTCATGCAGGCGTGCGGCCCATGCCAGTTTGCGTGCCGCACTTTCGCTGTTGACGGGTGCCGCCTGGGTGAAAAGAGCGCAGGCCACGCGGGCAACCCGTTCGGCTTGGGCCATGTCCACTGCGAACCGTTGCATGAGCCCGTTCACGGTGGTGGTTCTTAGATCGGTTTCGGGCTGCTCCCGCTCCAGCAGGTCGTAGAGCGCACCCTGGCGCAATGCGCCCTGAGCCACATGCATCTGCCGGATTTCGAGAAGATCAAACACCGCCCGCAGCACACTGATGCCCCCGCCAATCACTGCCCGCCGGTCTTCCTTGAGGCCTTCCAGGCGCACGCGGTCGGCATGGTGAGAGCGAAGCAGGCGATCTTGCAGCCAGTCCAGCCCCTGCGCGGTGATGAGTCCCTGCGGGCCGCCTGCGGCTGCCAGGACGTCACCCACCGCTCCTGCCGTGCCCGAAGACCCGTAGGCAATATCCCAGGCGTCAGGGCGAAATGTGCCCAGCGCTTCGTCCAGAACTGCCTTGGCCGCGATTTCTGCCGCCAGGAACGCCTGCCGGGTGAACTGCCCATCGGCAAAGTAGCGCGTGGACCATGCCACGCTGCCCACCCGGAACGACGCCACGGAGTGGGGCTTGAATTGCTGGCCGAGGATGAATTCGGTGGACCGTCCACCAATGTCTACGACCAGTCGGCGTTCGTCTGACTGTGGCAGCAGGCGTGCAACACCCTGGTAGATCAGCCGGGCTTCCTCGGGGCCTGAGACCACATCGATGGGGTAGCCCAGGATTTCACCACCGCGGGTCAAGAATTCGTCTCGGTTGCGGGCTTCGCGCAAGGTCTGGGTTGCCACGGCGCGCACCTGGGTGCGCTCAAAGCCCGCCAGGCGCTCACCAAAGCGCGCCAGGCAATCCCAGCCGCGCTGCATGGCTTCGGGTGTCAGGTTGAACTCTTCATCCAGGCCATTGCCCAGGCGCACGGTTTCCTTGAGGTATTCCGTCCGCTGGATATGACCGAACTCATAACGCCCGATTTCGAGGCGAAAACTGTTGGAGCCGAGGTCGACCGCGGCGAGGCGTGTGCCGTTGTGCATGGTTTTTTTTGTGAAGCGTCGACCGGTATCGTACCGCGAGCTTTCGAATGGGCCCGTCGCTGCCACCGCGGATGGCGCGGGAAGAATATGTGTTCGGAGGCGCCGGAGTATGTGCCTTTTGCATGACGTTTCGGTGACGATTTGAAGTCTGGCTTGCGAACATCATGGCGCCGGTCGTTCGAATGCGATTTTTGTCACCGAATTGTCATCTTTGGGACCTAAAGTTCACATTGTTCCTGTTAACCCCAGCCGAAAGGTACTGAATAATGAAACGCACATTTCTGAAAACCGTTGCTGCAGCTCTGGCCACGATGGCTGTCGGCAGTGCCTTTGCTGCAGACATCACTGGTGCCGGCGCGACGTTCCCTTTTCCCATGTACGCCAAGTGGGCTGAAGCCTACAAGAAAGAAACGGGTACGGGTCTGAACTACCAGTCCATCGGATCTTCGGGCGGCATCCGCCAGATCCGTGCCAAAACCGTGGCTTTTGGTGCCAGCGATGCCCCGGTGTCGGGCGCCGATCTCGACAAGGATGGAATGGTGCAGTTCCCCGCCATCATCGGCGGCACGGTGCCTGTGATCAACCTCGATGGCTTCAAGCCCGGCGAACTGCGCGTGACCGGCCCTGTGCTGGCAGAGGTTTTCATGGGCAAGATCGCCAAATGGAATGACCCCAAGCTTGCCGCACTGAATCCTGGCAAGACCCTGCCAGACCAGAACATCACCGTGGTGCACCGTGCCGACGGCTCGGGCACGACCTTCAACTGGACCGACTACCTGTCGGCGGTCAGCAAAGAGTGGGCAGATACCGTGGGTAAGGGCGCTGCCGTGAAGTGGCCTGCTGCTTCTTCGGTGGGTGGCAAGGGCAATGAAGGGGTGGCTGCCAACGTGACCCGCGTCAAGGGTGCTGTCGGCTACGTGGAGTACGCCTATGTCAAGAAGAACAATATGACCTTCTTGCAGCTGCAGAACGCTGGCGGCAAGTACGTGAGCCCTGACGACACGACCTTTGCGGCGGCCGCCGCCAGCGCCGACTGGTTCAGCGTGCCGGGCATGGGAATCTCGATGGTGAATGCCAAGGGCGCCAACAGCTGGCCCGTGAGCACCGCATCGTTCATCTTGATGTACAAAGACCCAGCCGACAAGGCGCAATCGGCCGAAGTGCTGAAGTTCTTTGACTGGGCCTTCAAGAACGGCAAGGGCATGGCGGCAGACCTGGACTATGTGCCGCTGCCAGACAGCCTGACCGCAGAAATCCGCTCCAAAGTCTGGTCGCAGATCAAGAAGTAAGCCAGTCTGCCCCAAAATAGCACCCATCGGTCGGCGGGTCTGGCCGGTGGGTGCTGGTTTGTGGGGTTTCCAGAAGCCAGATGGGAGTCAAACATGAGCGTGGGAACCACCATGAGTTCGCAACCTGTGTCCGTCAAGACGACGGATGTCCCCACCAAGTCCATGGTGTCGATTGCCAGGCGCCAGCGCTTGCAGGACATCTTTTTCCATCGCCTGACCCAAAGCCTGTCGCTGCTGGTGTTGGCGGCGTTGCTGGGCATCATCGTCTCTCTCTTCATTTACGCGTGGCCGGCTTTTCACAAGTTCGGCATCCAGTTCATCTGGCGCGTTGAATGGGACATCGTTAACGAAGAATTCGGTGCCGCGATTGCCATCGTCGGCACCATTGCCAGCGCAGGCATTGCGCTGTTGATCGCCGTGCCGCTGGCGTTTGGTGTGGCACTTTTCCTGACCGAAACCTGCCCGACATGGCTGCGGCGCCCCCTGGGCACGGCGGTGGAACTGCTGGCTGCCGTGCCGTCCATCATTTATGGCATGTTCGGCCTGTTCGTGTTTGCCCCGCTGTTTGCCGACTATTTCCAGATGCCGGTGCAAAAGCTGCTGGGCTCCATGCCGCTGGTGGGCTTTCTGTTTGGGGGCAGCACCAATGGCTTTGGCATTCTGGCCGCAGGCATTGTGCTGGCCTTCATGGTGCTGCCTTTCGTGGCCGCCGTGATGCGTGACGTGTTCGAGATCGTTCCCCCCATCTTGCGGGAGTCGGCCTACGGCCTGGGCTGCACGACGTGGGAGGTGGTGCGCCGCGTGGTGCTGCCTTACACCCAGAAGGGCGTGATTGGCGGAGTCATGCTGGGCCTGGGCCGTGCGCTTGGGGAGACCATGGCGGTGACCTTTGTGATCGGCAATGCCAACCGCATGCCCACGTCGCTGTTTTCGCCCGGTACTTCCATCGCTTCCACGCTGGCCAACGAGTTTGGCGAGGCGGCGGATTTCCACCTGTCCACGCTGTTCGCTCTGGGTTTCCTGCTCTTCGTGATCACTTTCGTGGTGCTGGCGGTCGCCAAGATCATGCTGCAGCGCGCTGAAAAGGCCAAGGGTTTCTGACCTCGCGCACCTTGACCATGAACCTCTCTTGAGACAAGCACTATGGAATTCAACCAACAACTGTACAAGAAGCGCCAGCGTTCCAATGCCATCGGCCTAACCCTGTCCCTGGGCGCCATGGTGCTGGGCCTGTTTGTGCTGCTGTGGATACTGTCCGTTCTTCTGGCCAACGGCTTTGCCGCGCTGGACTGGAACATGTTCACCCAGTCCACGCCGGCGCCCGGCTCCGAGGGCGGTGGTCTGGCCAACGCCATTGTGGGCAGCCTCATGATGGTGGGCTTCACCGTGCTGGTTTCCACCCCCATTGGCGTGCTGGCGGGGGTGTATCTCGCGGAATATGGCGACCACAGCAAGACGGCCGAACTCACCCGCTTTGTGACCGACATCATGCTGTCGGCACCTTCCATCGTCCTGGGACTGTTTGTCTACGCCATTGCGGTGGCGACGGTCGGCAACTTCTCGGGCTGGGCAGGTACGCTGGCCCTTTCGCTGATCGCTGTGCCGGTGGTGGTGCGCACGACCGAGAACATGCTGCGCCTGGTGCCCGGCAGCTTGCGAGAGGCGGCGTTCGCTTTGGGCGCGCCGCGCTGGAAGGTGTCCACGATGGTCACCCTGCGTGCCGCGCGCAGCGGTGTGATGACCGGGTTGCTGCTGGCGGTCGCCCGCATCAGTGGCGAGACGGCTCCCTTGTTGTTCACTGCACTCAACAACCAGTTCTTCAGCACCAACATGAATGCGCCCATGGCCAACCTGCCGGTGGTGATCTTCCAGTTTGCTTTGAGCCCCTACGAAAACTGGGTGCGGCTGGCCTGGGGCGGCGCGCTGCTGATCACCCTGTCGGTGCTGGTCCTCAATGTTGTGGCACGCGTGTTCCTGCGGGACAAGAACCGCGTCTGACGTTTGCGCAACTGCCATTTCTCTTCGACAAGAACGCCTCCATTCTCAGGATTTGACAATGAATGCCACTGCTATCGCCACGCCCAGCAAGAACGCGCTGGAACTGCGCAATCTGAGTTTTTTCTACGGCAAGTTCCAGGGACTGCGCAATGTGAGCCTGGACATCGCCGAGCACAAGGTCACCGCTTTCATCGGCCCTTCGGGCTGCGGCAAGTCGACCTTGCTGCGCACGCTCAACCGCATGTACAGCCTGTACCCCGGACAGCGTGCCGAAGGTACTATCAATTTCTATGGCCAGAATATTCTGGACCCCCAGCAAGACATCAATCTGCTGCGTGCGCGCATCGGCATGGTGTTTCAAAAGCCCACGCCGTTTCCGATGTCCATCTACGACAACATCGCATTTGGCGTGAAGCTGTACGAGACGCTGAGCAGGAGCGACATGGATGACCGCGTGGAGTGGGCGCTGTCCAAGGCCGCGCTGTGGACCGAGGTGAAAGACAAGATTCACCAAAGCGGCCTGTCCCTTTCGGGGGGGCAGCAACAGCGCCTGTGCATTGCGCGCAGCGTGGCGGTTAAGCCATCGGTGCTGCTGCTCGATGAGCCGACCTCGGCGCTCGATCCGCTGTCTACGGCCAAGATCGAAGAGCTGATCGACGAGCTCAAGAACGATTACACCATTGCCATCGTGACCCACAACATGCAGCAGGCGGCGCGTTGCAGCGACTACACCGCCTACATGTACCTGGGCGACATGGTGGAGTTCGGGGAAACAGAACAGATGTTTTTCAAGCCCATGCGCAAGGAAACTGAAGATTACATTACCGGCCGCTTCGGCTGAGGAGACCATTGAATGCCTGACAAACACCTTTCAACGCAGTTCGACAGCGAACTCAATGGCGTTTCAGCCCGCGTCATGGAGCTGGGCGGTCTGGTGGAATCGCAAATTCGCCAGGCGATTTACGCCCTTTCGCAATTCAGCCTGGAGGCGGTCGAACAGGTGGGCCAGATGGAGCAGCGCGTGAACGCCATGGAAGTCGAGATCGACCATGAGCTCGCGTCCATCATTGGCCGGCGCCAGCCCACCGCCCGCGACCTGCGGCTGCTGTTGTGCATTTCCAAGGCCACCGCCAATCTGGAGCGCATGGGTGATGAGGCCAACAAGATGGCCCGCATGGTGAAGTCGATCATTGAAAGCGGTGCCGCCCGCGCGCTGCCCACGAGCGACCTGCGCGTAGCGACCGAGCTGGCCTCTGGGCTGTTGCGCAAGGCGCTCGATGCCTTTGCGCGCCTGGACGTCAAGGCGGCCGTGGCCATCATCAAGGAAGACGATCTCATCGACAACGAGTTCGATGGCTTTGTGCGCAAGCTCATCACCTACATGATGGAAGACCCCCGCACGATCTCCTCCAGCCTGGACTTGCTGTTTCTGGCCAAGGCGATCGAGCGGATTGGCGATCATTCCAAGAACGTGGCCGAACTCGTTATTTATCTCGTCAAGGGCAAGGATGTGCGGCATACGGCACTTGATGAAATTGAATCTGCTGTGTTGCTGTGACCGATTGGCGCTGACATGAAAAAGCTTCCCCGCGTCTTGATTGTGGAAGACGAGCCGGCGATTGCCGAGTTGATTGCAGTCAATCTGCGTCACAACGGTTTTCAGCCGATCTGGTCAGAAGATGGCGAATCGGCCCAGCGAGAGCTCGATGCCGTTCTGCCCGATGTGATCTTGCTGGACTGGATGCTGCCGGGGCACAGCGGCCTTACGCTGGCGCGCAAGTGGCGTGCCGACAGCCGCACCAAACCCATTCCCATCCTGATGCTTACCGCCAGAGGGGATGAGCCCGACAAGGTGGCAGGGCTCGATGCCGGAGCGGATGACTACATCACCAAGCCGTTTTCCACCCAGGAGCTGCTGGCGCGTATCCGGGCGGTGTTGCGCCGCCGTGCGCCTGAGCAGGTGAGTGACAGCGTCACCATCGGGGATCTGGTGCTGGATGCGGGCACCTACCGTGTCTCGTTCCAGGGCCAGCCGCTGAAGGTGGGGCCGACCGAGTTCAAACTGCTGCATTTCTTCATGAAGCACTCGGAGCGCGTGCACAGCCGCTCGCAGTTGCTCGACAAGGTCTGGGGCGACCATGTGTTCATCGAGGAGCGGACGGTGGACGTGCATGTGAAGCGGCTGCGTGAAGCCCTGGGCACCGCTGGCGTGATGGTGGAGACCGTGCGCGGCGCGGGCTACCGGCTCACGGCCCAGCCGCCCGCGCTGCTGCGGGCCTGACTGTTTCCATCGGTGGCCACAAGGGCCTCCGCGACCGTCGAGAAAGTTGTGTAGTCCGCATGCTCTGGCGTTTTTTTTATTTTCTGGCCTGGCAACTGGCAGGCGGCGCGATCGGCTGGTGGCTGG
>Ga0116174_10002515_pt1 | contig 15775 bp, 8 predicted proteins | sample AD_UKC087_MetaG_FD_89801 | JGI IMG/M metagenome (GOLD analysis project Ga0116174, IMG submission 89801) | Active sludge microbial communities of municipal wastewater-treating anaerobic digesters from USA - AD_UKC087_MetaG | ecosystem: Engineered > Bioreactor > Anaerobic > Digestate | place: USA...
AGACCGAGATGCCCGGCCACCGGAGCGGCGAACAGGAATCCGCGCGACTCGATGCCGGCGACCTTGTTCGCACCGTACTTCGCGGCGGTCTGGAAGAAGAAAGCCAGCGCCGCCCTGTATGCCTCGGGATTTTCAAGAACCGTGGTGATGTCGCGAAACAGAATGCCCGGCTTCGGAAAGTCCGGGATGCAGCGGATATTGTCCCGCACGAGCTGTTCCATCGGGTCGTCAGCCTTTCTGTCCTGATGCATCTTTATCTCCCGCGGGGCGGCACCCGGCCGCGCCCTTTCATTCGTCCACGGCAACCACGCGAGCCGGCGCCGCGACATTCGCCCACGCCACCCGATCCATCGCTTCCCTGGCCATCAGATCCGGCGTTACCGGACTGATCGTGGCCCATCCGTTGGCCACCGCGCCGGTGTCGGCCTCGGGCGATGTCTCGTTAGTGACCCTGGAACCCCCGACCCACAGATATGTTCCGCCGCGCGGATCCTGGCGTCGAAGCACTTCGCTGGAGTACTGGCGGTTCCCGAGGCGTGTCACCTTGAACCCCTTGAATTCCGAGACCGTCGCGTCCGGAATGTTGACGTTGAGCGTGATCCCGTCCGGGACTCCATTTTTGACTATCCGGTCGACCATCTCGTTGACCTGTGCGGCGATATCCTCGAACCGGAAATCGCCGCGCGACACCATCGAGAACGCCGCGGACTGAACCCTCTGGATAGTGCCCTCCATGGCGGCTCCGACCGTTCCGGAATAGATGACGTCAAACCCGAGGTTCGGCCCCCGGTTGACACCTGAAAACACGAAGGCCGGTCTTGCCGGCAGGATGTGGTTGATTCCTATGAACACGCAGTCGACCGGGGTGCCCGACAGCGCGAACCGTCGTTCACCGACCTGGTTGACGCGAAGCGGCCTGGTCAGGGTGATCGCGTGCGACACGCCGCTGTTCTCGGTTTCGGGCGCCACGACCCAGGTCTCGCCATGTCGTTTCGCGGCATCGACCAGTAACTCGATACCGGGAGAGAGGATTCCGTCGTCGTTGGTAACAAGGATCAGTGGTTCAGGTCGGTCAGGCATTGGACACGTCAGAAAGCGCCGATGTTGAATTCAAACACATAGGGCGGATCGCCCTCGCGCGGGTTGATCGGGAAACCCCACTCGAAGCGGAGCGGTCCGATCGGTGACCACCACCTGATCCCCAGTCCGGCGGCAAACTGGAAATTCAGCGGGTTCGGCCACTCGGTATCGTCGAAGGCATTGCCTGCGTCAAAGAACACGACGCCCTTGATGCCCATGGTCTTGATGATCGGGAATTCGACCTCGAAGTTGAAGATCAGTTCCTTGTCACCGCCGATCGTGAAGTACGACAGCGACGACGCCGGGTCTCGGCTGGCGCCGACCGGGATCGACGGCCCGAGGGACGCCTGCTCGTAACCGCGAATCGAGAAGATGCCGCCAGCCTGGAATCGCTGGAAGATCGGAACCGGTCCGCCCTTCGGGTTGAAGATGTATCCGTAGCGCAGCGACACCTTGCCGACCGCGCCGAGGAACAGCGGGAAGTACTGCTTGGTGCTGGCACGGAACCTGATGTAATCGAAGCTGGAGCCGATCTCGGATCCCGCCCATTCCATGCTCAGGGTGGTGACGTTTCCCTTTGTCGGGAACATGCGGTCATCGCGGTTGTCGAATGCGAGCGTGACCGTCAGCGAACTGGTCAGCCCGTTCAGGTTCATGTTCGCGACCGGGACGTCGAAGAAGTTCTCCTGTCCACCGGCCTTGACGTCAACCATTTCCAGCCGATAGGTCGCCGCGATCGAGAAGTAGTCGGCGAACCGGCGACCGATTGTCAGGTTCAAGCCGGTCGAGTTCTCGTCGAAGGTGTAGTTCACATAGTCGCGGTTGTAGGCCGAGAAGCCGAAGGTCCAGTCCGTGTCGAAGAAGTACGGGTCGTCAAACGAAAATACGAAATACTTCCTGATGCTGGACAGGCTGGCCTCCAGGCGCAGGCTCTGGCCGCGGCCCAGGAAGTTCTGCTTGGAAATCTGGGCCTGGAACAGGAAGTTCTCGACCGACGAGAATCCGGCGCCGATAGAGAACGCGCCAGTCTGACGTTCCTTCACCTTGACCGTCAGGATGACGAGGTCCGCGGCATCGCCCTGCCGCGGGGTGATTTCCACCTCTTCAAAGAAACCGAGCCGTCGGATGCGGGCCTCGGATTTCTTCATCGCCGTTTCGTTGAACAGGTCACCCTCGTACATGCGCAGTTCGCGCCTGATCGTCCAGTCGCGGGTGCCTTCGTTGCCGGTGATGTCGATCCTGGCTATGCGGGCGCGGCTTCCCATCTGCACGATGTACGTGAAGTTGATCAACGGCGGCTCGACGCTCTTGTCGAGGCTCGTCGTGTTTCCCACGTTGCAGAAGGCGTATCCCTCGTCCTTGTACTTCGTCATCAGCCAGATGATGTCCTTCTGAATGTTCTCGGCGTTGAATACGTCGCCTTCCTTCAGAAGCAGCTTCGAAGTCAGTTCCTCTTTCGGGAACAGCATGTCGCCGCCAACGTCCACCTTGCCGACGTTGTACTTCGGACCTTCGTGAACGGTGATCGTGATCGCTATGTGCTTGCGGTCGCGCGACAGCATCACGATGGGCGGCTCGAAACGGACCTCGGCGTAACCCTTCGTGTTGTAATAGAATTCCAGCCGGCGCATATCCATGTCGAGCATCTCCTGGGCGAAGATGCCTTTGGTGGACAGGATGGAAAGCAGGTTGCCTTCCTGCGTCTGCATGAACTTCTTCAGTTCCTCGTCGGTCAGGTTGTTGTTTCCAAGAAATTCGATGGATCGGACCTTGACCTTGGCGTATTCCCGCACGACGAAGATCACGTCCACCACATTGTCCGGCTTCGGATCGAGCCGGTAGGTCACCTCGGCCAGGAAGTATCCTTCCTCGACGTAGTGGTCACGGATGGCCTTGACGGAGTTCTCGACCTTCACCATGTCGAGGATCGTCGATTCCTTCACCGATATCTTTTCGCGCAGCTTGTCGTTGTCGATCTTCTTGTTGCCCTCGGTCTTGACCAGGGCCACGGCCGGGTATTCCTCGACCTTGAAAACCAGGACGACTCCGTCTTCCTCAGGGATGACGCGGACTTCTATGTTCTTGAAAGCCCTCATCCGGTAGAGGGTCTTGATATCCCGGGAAACCTGTTCCGGTTTCAGTTCGGACAGAACCGCGGAACCGAGCTGGCGCATCGCCGTGTCCCGATCGGTCCTGAGAAGGCCGACGAACCTGATTTCGCGGATTATCGGTCCCGCCATCGATGATCGCTGGCCGGCCCACGCGGTGTCGAATTCATCCAGCGGGGAAGTTTCGAGCTGTTCGCCTTCGTCCCAGGTCACTCCGGGATCCGGTCGCGAATCGGAATCATCCCGCAGCGAGCTGCCGGGCCCGCCACCCATGCCGGGGCGCATCTGCGCCGTCGAGGCCGATGGCATCAACAGGAACAGCAGCAGCGCCAGTGCCGGGAGAATCCTGTTCAAACGATTTCCTCCACGGCGTGCACCACCCCGTCTTCGAGTCTGAGAACCCTGTGCATCCTGCCAGCAAGCCTCATGTTATGCGTCGCCACCAGAAAGGCGACTCCGTAACGGCTGTTCACGTCGGCAAAGAGGTTATGAACCTCCTCGCTGGTCGCGTCGTCGAGGTTGCCGGTAGGCTCGTCGGCGATGATCAGTTTTGGCCGCATCACCAGGGCGCGCGCCAGCGCAACTCGCTGCTGCTCGCCACCGGACAACTCGCCCGGCCGATGCGTGGTTCGCGGACCGAGGCCCACGGTGTCCAGAAGCTCGGATGCCCTGGTCACTGCCTCCCGCCGCGACAGTCCGCCGATTATCGCCGGAATCATCACGTTTTCCAACGCCGAGAATTCAGGCAGGAGATGATGGAACTGGAAAATGAAACCGATCCTGGTGTTACGGAACGAGGCCAGCTCACGTTCAGACAATGAAAACACGTCGGTTCCCTCGAACGTCAATGTTCCCGAGTCGGGGGTATCGATGGTGCCAAGGATGTGAAGAAGCGTGCTTTTCCCGACTCCGGACTTGCCGACTATCGCGGTCATCTCGCCGGGGAGCACCTTCAGGTCCAGTCCGCGCAGCACCAGAATGTCGCGTCCGCCGTGGCGGAAGTTCCTGGTGAGTCCGACCGCGGAGATCAGAACCTTTTCACCTTCTGACGTGTCTCTGTCCAGCCGATCGGATTCCATGTTCTTCCCCTAGTCGTTCCTGAGCCCGTCCGCCGGGCTGAGCGCCGCGACCGCGGAGGTCGGGTAGATCGTCGCCAGCAGGGCGGCCGAGAAGGCGGCCATCGTCACTGCCACCACATCAAGGGCGTTGATGCTGACCGGCAGGCGATCGATGTAGTACTCCGGCGGCAGTGAAATGCCCACCTGCTGGATATAAAGACATGTCGCGAGCCCCAGGACCAGCCCAGACAGCGTGCCTGTCAGGCCGATCACGCTCCCGATCTGAAAGTAGATCGACCTGATGCCGTTTCCGGTCACGCCCATGCTTCGCAGCACGGCGATGTCCCGGGTCTTTTCCATGGTGATCAGAAGCAACGAGCCGAAAACATTGAAGGCGGCAACCAGGATCACCAGGCCCAGAACCAGGAACATCGCGATTTTCTCGATCATCAGGGCCGAAAACAGTGACCGGTTGGTCTGCGTGACCGTCCTGACCCTCATGTCGCCGTATTCCGACAGCTCCTGCGTGACGCCTGCGGCGATGTCGTCCAGGCGATTCATGTCGGTCACCATCAGCGCGATTCGTTCCCGGCCCGGAGTGAAGAACAGCTTCAGACCTTCTTCCTTCAGAACGAACGCGGTCTTCAGATCGTATTCGTACAGGCCGGTCTTCAAGGTACCCACTACCCGGAACGTTCGCTTGGCCGGAATGACGCCTGTCGGACCGATGTCGCCGTCGGGAATGACGACGGAGACTTCGTCGCCTTCGCCGACACCGAGCCCTACCGCCAGTTCCGAACCCAGGATGATGCCGGGCCTGTTTCGCACCGAAGCGCCGCCGGCCCCGACCGGGGGCAGGACCAGCATCGCTGGGTCGGCCGGCACGTCGGCCGCGACCGGCTCAGTGACACCCGACATGTCGAAACCGAGTTCACGATCCACGATCGCCGTCTCGGGGCGAGCCAGCGCCTTGAGCGCTCCCGCCGACACGCCGTCGCCAAGCCACATGGCCTCAAGCTTTCCGCCCGGATCGATTCCACGGATGGTCGTGCCCGGCCCCATGTTGATCGAAGACGCGATCAGCGCCTCGCCCTGAGAGAATGACTCCGCCATGGAAACGCCAGGCACCGTCTTGACCGCCGGGACCAGATCCGCGCAGCCAGAGGCGCGCTCGAAGGCGTCGGCCGGGTCGGGGCAACGCTCAACGGTGATGTGCGGGTTGTTCCTGATAATCTTCTGCTTCAGATCAAGCTCGAAGCCGGACATCACCGACAGCACCACAATCAATGCCCAGACGCCGATCGCGGTTCCGGTCATCGCGATGAAATTCTGGCTTGCGACAGGCACGAGGCGTTTGAACCACGACGGGTTCTCCTCGCGGAATCCGACCAGGAAGCGCAGCGCCAGCAGCAGGCGCCATGAACGCGGGTTGCCCTTTTCCGAAAACAGCTTCAACAGACGAACGATGACCGCGACAAGAACCGCCGTCATCAACAGTGAGCACACGATCACTCCGACGAGCTGCAGGCCCGGGCCGATGTAATCGATAGCTCTTTCGAGCGCTGTCATCGCGCTGTTCGCCATGCTGGTCCCGCGGGCCCGGGGGCCCGCTCAAGAGAGTCCGTCCCCGCCAACTACTTTTCGGGGCGGAGCATCGGGAACAGGATCACGTCCCTGATGCTGTCGGAACCGGTCATGAGCATGGTCAGGCGATCGATCCCGATGCCTTCGCCGGCGGTCGGCGGAAGAGCGTACTGAAGTGCCCTGATGTAGTCCTCGTCGTACTCCATCGCCTCCTGGTCTCCGGCCGCCTTCGCGACCATCTGGGCCTGGAAGCGCGCCTCCTGATCCTGGGGATCGTTCAGCTCAGAGAATGCATTGCCGAATTCGTTGGTTGCCACGTAAAGTTCGAATCGGTCGACCAGCGTCGGATCCGAATCCTTGCGGCGTGACAACGGAGAGATGGCGGCCGGGAAGTCGGTCACGAACGTCGGCTGAATCAGGTGTTCCTCGACCTTTTCCTCGAAGACCATCATGCAAAGTTCCAGCGCCGCGTTTCGCGATGCGGTCGGGTCGCCCAGGTCGTTCTCGTACTTCTTCATCACCAGGTCGGCCGCCTTCTTGTCCACGCGGTGCTTCATCGCGAAGTCGTACGCGGCCGCATGGTCGACGAAAACGACCTCGGGCGCGCCGCAGTAGTCCCTCAGACCATCGCAGACCGGCAGACGCACGAAAGGCTTGCCCAGGTCGATGTCGTGTCCGCGGAAGGTCACGACGGTCTTCCCGATGATGTCACGTGCCATGGACTGGAAGAGATCCTCGGTCATATCCATCAGGTCGAGGTACGTGGCGTACGCCTGGTACAACTCGATCATGGTGAATTCGGGATTGTGCCGGTTCGAGAAACCTTCGTTGCGGAAGTTTCGGTTGAGTTCGTAGACACGGTCGAAACCGCCCACGACCAGTCTCTTCAGGTAGAGCTCCGGCGCGATTCGCATGTAGAGGTTCACGTCCAGGGCGTTGTGGTGGGTAACGAACGGCCTGGCGTTCGCGCCACCCAGGATTGGGTGCATCATCGGGGTCTCGACCTCGACGAAGTCCCGCTTGTCAAGGTAGTCCCTGATGTACTTGATTATTTTGGTGCGGGTGCGGAAGACCTCGCGCGAATCGTCGTTGACGATCATGTCGACGTAACGCATGCGCTGGCGCAGTTCGGCGTCCTGCAGACCATGGAATTTCTCGGGAAGCGGACGCTGTGCCTTGGACAGGACCCGGAAACTCGAGACCTTGACCGTCAGTTCGCCGGTGCGGGTGCGGAACAGAGTCCCGTTGACGCCGACGATGTCCCCGATATCCATCAGCTTGAACCGGTCGAACGACGCCTCGTCGACCACGTCCTTCTTCACATAGGCCTGAATCGTCTCGGACCTGTCGCGGATGCGGACGAAAGCCGCCTTTCCGAACGAATTCACCGCCATCGCCCTGCCGGCGATCGAGACCTGAATCGGCTGCGCCTCAAGGACGTCGTTCTGGATCTCGGCACCGGAAGAATCCAGACCCATCGCGCGTACTGCGGCGATGCAGTCGCCGACCCGGAAATCGTTCGGGTACGCGACCCCGTCCAGTTCCTTGAGCTTGTTCAGCTTTTCCATGCGCTGTTCGATCAGGGTGCTCTCGCTGTTGTCTGCCACGTTCAACTCCATAGAGCAAAAAGCGCGCGTAAATTACCGGTAACAGGACTGTAAGTCAATCACAATGCGCGCGTGGCGCGCGTATATGCATGCGTGAGATGAGCTGGAATGGGCGTCAGTTGTCGTGAAGGAAGCTGGTCATGTCGTGACGAAGAGCGGGGTCGCGCAGCTTCTGCAGAGCCTTCACCTCGATCTGGCGCACACGTTCGCGGGTCAGGCCGACCGCCTCTCCAACCTCTTCGAGGGTGAACTCGCGGGCAACTCCGATTCCGAAGCGCATCCGGATGACGGCTTCCTCTTTGGGGGTCAGGCCCGCGAGCAGTCTGCGGATGCACACGCTCATGTTCTCTTCGCAGGTGTCGTCGAATGGCTGCCTGGCGTTGGTGTCCTCGACAACGTCCATCAACTTGTTGTCGTCCTGTCCGATCGGGCTGTCCAGCGAGACTGCGGACAGGATGGTTTTTTCCGCCCTGAACACCTGCTCAGCGGTGTAGCCGGTGGCCACCACCAGTTCGTCCATCGACGGTTCGCGACCGTTCTGAACGATCAGCGCCGCGCGGGCCCTGCGGACACGGTTGACGCACTCGACAAGATGGACCGGGACGCGGATCGTCTTGCCATGCTCGGCCAGCGTCCGGGATATCGATTGACGGATCCACCAGGTCGCGTAGGTCGAGAACTTGTGACCCAGGCGCCACTCGAAGCGGCTTACCGCCTTCATCAGGCCGATGTTGCCTTCCTGAATCAGATCCAGCAGCGGGATTCCGCGGTTCATGTACTTCTTTGCGATCGAGACGACCAGCCGCAGATTGGAGCGGATCATCCTGGACTTAGCGCGATCCACGCGGCTCTGTGCCCTGGTGAGTCCGGTGACCGCCTCGCGGAGCGCGTCGCCCCGAATGCCGAGCACCATTCCGGCCGCTTTGGCAGACGCCGCGCCCGAGATGACACGGGAGTTCAGGTCGAGGCTGCCGAACGCGGTGGAGTCCGCGTCATCGGGAGAGGAAATCCCGCCCTGACCGGACGAAAGCCGCTCAAGCTGCTGCTGAAGGCTGCGCATGACCAGCCTGACGATTCCCGCGCCGAACTTGAACTCATGGTAGGCCTGGTAGAGCTCCAGCGAGAGCACGTATTCATCGTAGATCTGATTGTCGCGCTTCGTCGACGCGATGCCCGCGATCCTGTCCGAGAAGTCCGTGAGTTCCTTCGAGAGGGAAGGTGTCCAGTCCTCGTGGCTGCTCTCATCAAGCAGGGAAACGTCAAGAAGTGAAACCTCGCCGGACGTCAACTTGCCTGGGAACTCAACCAGATGATTGAGACAGAAGGGGATGCGGACCATCCACAGGAAGGCTTCCTTTTCCCCATCCTCAATCGCGCGTGCAAGCGAACTCTCCTGCTCGCGGGAGAGCAGGGGGGCGTCACCGATTCTGCTGAGATACGCCATGATCGAGTTCGAGGTGATTTCGGACACCGCCGACTCGTCCATCAGGGCGACTCTCGGTCCTTCTTCGCCTTCGCAACACTCGTCAATGTTCTCACGTTCATCCAGAGTGTACATGGTTGACCTCCAGAAGAGCACGAACTGCTTTGATGCATATTGCGGGCCATGTTTGGCCGAGGTTAAAGAGACCCCCGTATATAAAGGATTATTTCGTCCCGGACTCGAACGTGTTCCAGAAAAATCGTACATTGCCCGCCCACCGGGTGCCATTGATCGCGACATTGATGTCATGGTTGGCGCGGCGGCTGTCATGGTGTCGTTTCCGGGCCATCCAGGCGGGTGCTGTTGAAAGATCGTCGTAACTTGCCGTAACACAAACGTTAGTGTGTAACCTGTCGAATAACCCCTACATGTAGTGCATTTTTGTTGACGTCCCAACCGACGGGGTTACTATTGCGTTTCGTCGAACAGACGTAAGGGTGGTCATTTCAGAGGTCGCGAAGTCATGAAACGTTCCTGGGGCGAGGATGATCTGTTTGGTTCCGGCACCGACGTGGTCGAAGTGGACCGTTCGGATGCGGCGGTGCCGTCCGATGGCGCCGGCACCGACTTCGATCCCGAGGCGTTCATTGAGGAAAGCGGCGAACCCGCGGTGAAGGAACCGGAAGCAGTGGTCGAGGAACCGGTTGTGGCAGTCGAGGAGCCGGTTGTTGCGGTCGAGGAACCGGTTGAACACGTTTCATTCGAGGTAACCGACGGTGACGGCGCCAGCGTCGATGGGATCGACGGTGGCCAGACCGAACCAGTCGTATCAATACAGGAATCGGATCAGGAAGGTGAAGGGGTGGATACCATGGAAGGCAAGGTGGGAACGGTCGAGGGGCTGAACTACGAAAGGTACTACACGCGTGAGGATGTCGACGTGTTCGATACGGTCACGTGGGAAAAACGTGACGCCGAGATCAAGTCCCACGACAAGACGGTCGTATTCGCCCAGACCGGGATGGATTTTCCCACGTCATTCTCGATGAGCGCGTCGAACGTGGTCGCTTCGAAGTATTTCCGTGGAACGATCGGGCAGGCGGATCGCGAGTCCAGCCTCAAGGACATGATCTCCCGTGTCGTCGACACGATCTCGGCGTGGGGGCTCAAGGGCGGATATTTCGCGGATGCCGCCGGCGCACGGGTTTTCCGGGACGAACTGGCCTGGCTGATTCTTCACCAGTATGGCTCGTTCAACAGCCCTGTCTGGTTCAACGTCGGCGTCGAGGAGCATCCCCAGTGCTCGGCCTGTTTCATCAACTCGGTCGAGGACACCATGGAAAGTATCCTGGGCCTTGCCGTGACCGAGGGCATGCTGTTCAAGTTCGGATCCGGAACCGGCACGAATCTGTCGACGATACGTTCTTCGAAGGAAAGACTTAAGGGCGGCGGCATTCCTTCGGGGCCGGTTTCGTTCATGCGCGGATACGACGCTTTCGCCGGCGTCATCAAATCGGGTGGCAAGACCCGGCGCGCGGCCAAGATGGTCGTTCTTAACATCGATCATCCGGACATCGTCGACTTCATCGAGTGCAAAGTTCGCGAGGAGGACAAGGCGCTGGCCCTGGTCCGCGAGGGCTACGACGGCTCCTTTGGCGGCGAGGCCTTCGAGTCGATTTTCTTCCAGAACGCGAACAACTCGGTCCGGGTGTCGGACGAGTTCATGAAGGCGGTTCTGAACGGGGCGCAATGGGAGACGAAGGCCGTGACGACGGGACAGACCGTCGAGACCATGAAGGCCGCCGATCTGATGGATCGCATCTGCAAGGCGGCCCATCGCTGCGGCGATCCCGGCATCCAGTTCGATACGACCGTTAACGACTGGAACACGTGTTCGGTCTCCGGCAGGATCAACGCGTCGAATCCCTGCTCCGAGTTCATGTTCCTGGATAACTCGGCATGCAACCTGGCTTCGCTGAACCTGACCAGATTCGTCGGCGAGGACGGTGTTTTCGATTCCAGGGGATTCCGGCACGCGGTACGCACGTTCATCTTTGCCCAGGAAATCATCGTCTCGAATGCGAAGTATCCGACCGAACCTATCGGGACGAATTCCGATAAGTACCGTCCGCTGGGGCTCGGGTTCGCGAACCTCGGCGGCCTTTTGATGAGCTGGGGACTGGCCTACGACAGCGATGCCGGTCGCGCGTGCGCCGCTGCGGTAGCTGCGCTGATGACCGGCGAGGCGTATGTCGCCAGTGCCATGCTGGCCGAAAAGGTTGGCCCCTTCGCCGAATACCAGAAGAACGCGCAGTCGATGGCCCGCGTGATCCGCAAGCATCGCGCCGCCCTTGAAGCCGTCGACGAGCGGTATGTGCCGGGCGGATTGATGAAGGACGCCAGGCAGGCCTGGGACATCGCCGTTTCGATGGGAAAGCAGGCCGGGTTCCGTAACGCGCAGGTCACCCTGCTGGCGCCGACGGGGACGATTGGTTTCATGATGGACTGCGACACTACCGGCATCGAGCCGGAACTTGCCATCGTGAAGTACAAGAGCCTGGTGGGCGGCGGCCAGATGAAGATCGTGAACAGGACCGTTCCCGCGGCCCTCGCCAGACTTGGATACGGCCAGGCGCAGATCCAGACCATCCTTGATTACATCGATCGGAACGACACGATCGAGGGCGCGCCTGGACTCAAGGCCGAACACCTTCCCGTGTTCGACTGCGCGTTCAAGCCGGTCAACGGCAAGCGGACCATATCCGTCGATGGTCATATCCACATGATGGGCGCGGTGCAGCCTTTCCTGTCGGGCGCGATCTCCAAGACCGTGAACATGCCGGCCGAATCGACGGTCGAGGATGTCCGTCAGGCGTACGTCGATGCGTGGAAGTACGGCCTGAAGGCAGTGGCGATCTACCGCGACGGTTCAAAAGGCACCCAGCCGGTCAGGACGTCCAGCGAGAAAGAGGCCGACAAGGCAGTGCCACAGGCGCCTGTCGGTCCGGTTCGGACGAAGCTTCCGGACGAGAGGTCGTCGATTACCCATAAGTTCACGATCGCGGGCCTTGATGGATACATCACCGTCGGGATGCACGAAGACGGCAGACCTGGAGAGATATTCATCACGATGGCAAAGCAGGGCTCCGTCATCCGCGGCCTCATGGACAGCTTCGCGACCGCGGTCTCGATAGCGCTGCAGTATGGCGTTCCACTCGAGGTTCTGGTCGCCAAGTTCGCCCACGTCAGGTTCGAGCCTAACGGGTTCTCGTCGAACCCGGCGATCGGATATGCGAAATCGATCGTGGACTATGTGTTCAGGTGGCTCGATATCAAGTTCCTGAAGGGCCAGCCCAGGGTTGTTTCCATCGAGGCGCCGCTTGATCTGGAAGCGATGTCGGTCGACGACCAGCCCGCCGACGGCGAGCAGCAGAACGACCTCTTTCAGGGTCAGGAGGATGCGCCGGTCTGCACGGAATGCGGCTTCGTGATGGTTCGAAACGGCAAGTGTCACAAGTGCATGAACTGCGGTTCAACGTCAGGTTGTTCCTGATCCTCGGCACGGCCTCCTTCCACCTCTTCTTCTTATAACGGGTAATCCTTAGAATCAGCGCTTGCGCCCGTGTTAACGGCTTGATTTATTTCCCCTCCGATGATTCACTTGTCCCGAAGTGCCGAACAGCTGTCAGTGTTCAAACAAAATCTGCATGTGGAGGATGATGGTATGTCGTTTCGCATCCGCAAAGCCGCCGTCCTGGGCGCCGGTGTGATGGGTTCGGGCATTGCGGCCCACCTCGCCAACGCCGGGGTCAGGACAATACTGCTGGACGTCGTTCCCAACGGAGTCGGCCCGGACCAGTCCCATGAGGCCAGGTCCGCGCTGGCGTTGAAGGGCATCGATAACGCCTTGAAGTTCAAGCCCGCGCCGCTCTTTTATGACAAATCCGGCGTCGACTTCGTTTCGGTCGGAAACTTCGACGACGACCTCGAGAAGATCGCGGACTGCGATATCGTGATCGAGGCCATCGTCGAAAACATCGACGCCAAGAGGCAGTTGTTCGAGAAGGTCGTGCCCTATATGAAGATGGACGCGATCCTTTCATCGAATACCTCGGGGCTGTCGATAGCCTCGATGGCCGAGGTCCTGCCGGTTTTCATGCGCGAACGCTTCCTGGTCACCCACTTTTTCAATCCTGTTCGTTTCATGAAACTGCTCGAACTGGTTCCCGGTCCCGAGACCAGCGCCGAGACCCTTCGGATATGGGCGGAGTTCGGGCGGAAACAACTCGGCAAGGGAGTGGTTTTCGGCAAGGACACGCCGAACTTCATCGGAAACCGCATCGGCATCTACGCGATCTGCAAGACGATCGCCGCAATGACCCAGGACGGTTTCAGCATCGAGGAGATCGACGCGATCTTTGGCAAGCCGATGGGCAGGCCGAAGACCGCGGCGTTCAAGACGGTCGACCTGGTTGGCCTGGACGTGTTCGCCCACGTCGCGAACACATGTCTGGAGAAGCTGGACAGCGACCCCGAGCGTCAGGCATTCGAGCTTCCCGACTTCATTCACAAGATGATCGGCAAGGGGCTTCTGGGCGCCAAGAAGAAGGCCGGCTTCTACACGAAGGGGCCGTCCGGCGAGCGCCTGGTGATCAACCCGGCCACTCTCGAATACGTCCCGGCGTCAAAGCCGAACCTCGAATTGATCGCCATGGTCAAGGGGATGAGCCTGCCCCAGCGCCTCAAGGCTCTTATCAGCATCGATGACCGGGTCAGCAACCTGATCTGGAAGCTGACGGCGCAGACCTTGATTTACGCGGCGAACAGGGTTGGAGAAATCGCTGACGACGTGGTCAATATCGACAACGCGATGAAGTGGGGCTTCAACTGGGAGATGGGACCGTTCGAAACATGGGATGCCATCGGTGTCGAGGAGAGCGTGAAGCGCATGCAGGCCGAGGGCTACGTGGTCCCGGACAACGTTCTGAAGATGCTCGCCGCCGGCGCCAAATCGTTCTACGGTCGTCAGGGTAACTCCCGCACGTTCTTCGACATGGCTTCCGGAACCTACAAGGTTGTGGACATTCCCGCCTGGCATCTCACGATCAAGGGGTTCAAGGAGCAGGGCCAGGTCGTCAAGAAGAACATGGGCGCGGACATCGTCGATGTTGGCGACGGGGTGCTGTGCGTCGAGTTCCACACCAAGATGAACGCGATCGACGAGGACATCATGGACGCGATCCACGATGCCTGCGACATGGTCGAGGATGGCGACTACCAGGGCCTGGTGTTGACCGGCGACGGCGAAAACTTCAGCGCCGGCGCGAACATCGCGATGATCCTGATGGCTGCCCAGACTGGCAACTGGACGATGCTTGAGGCCAGCATCAAGCGGCTTCAGTCATGCGGCATGCGTCTGAAATACTGCGAGAAGCCGACGGTAGTGGCCCCGTTCGGCCTGGCGATCGGCGGCGGATGCGAATTGTCGATCCACGCTTCGGCGCTTTGTCCGCACGCGGAACTGTACATCGGTCTGGTCGAGGTCGGCGTCGGAGTCATCCCCGCGGGCGGCGGCACCAAGGAATCGGTCGTGCGCGCTATCGAGTCGATCCCGGCGGACAACACCGATATCTCCAGGCTGCCTTATCTGGCGAAGGTCTTCGAAAATATCGCCACCGCCAAGGTGTCGACCAGCGCGTACGAGGCCAGGCGGTACAACTACGTCAGAAAAACCGATCGGATCACGGTTTCCCGCGACGCATTGTTGAACAACGCCAAGCAGATGGCGCTCGGGATGGCGCGTTCCGGGTACAGGCCTCCGGCCCCGCCGGATTGGCTCCTCCTTCCCGGTCGTGACGGGATCGGCCTGCTTGAGGCCGGAATGCAGCAGTTCATGGGTGGCGGTTTCATGAGTCCCCACGACTATGTGGTCTGCTCGAAACTGGCTCACATCATCTGCGGCGGCGACATCAGGCCGGGCACCAGGGTGACCGAGCAGTACCTGCTGGACCTGGAGTGCGAGGCGTTCCTGTCGCTGATGGGCATGGAAAAGACACAGGACCGTATCCAGTACATGCTGGCCAACGGCAAACCCCTCAGGAACTAGGAGGTTGCGATGAGAGACGTTTACATCGTTTCGGCCGTCAGGACGGCCGTGGGAAAGGCGAAGAAGGGAACCCTCAGGAACGTGCGGCCCGAGACCCTCATCGGAACCTGCGTCCGCGAGGTTGTTGCCAGGACTGGCGGGATGGACGTGAACCTGATCAACGACGTGATCGTCGGTTGCGCCATGCCGGAAGGACCCCAGGGCATGAACATCGGCCGTATCGCGGTTTTCGCGGCGGGCCTGCCTGAAACTGTCACCGGTATGACCGTCAACCGTTTCTGTTCGTCCGGGCTTCAGACCATAGCTCTGGGCGCCCAGGCCATCGCTGCCGGAAGCGCCGACGTGATTGTGGCAGGCGGTGTCGAGTCGATGTCCTCGGTGCCAATGGGCGGCTTCAATCTGATGCCGGATCCCGATTTGATGCGGAACATGCCTCAGGTCTACGCGTCGATGGGAATCACCGCGGAAAATCTGGTCGCGAAGTACAACATTTCGCGGATGCGGCAGGACGAGTTCTCGGTCGCGTCGCACCGCAAGGCGGGAGTGGCACTGGCTGACGGCAGGATGAATTCCCAGATTGTTCCGTTGACGGTCGATCAGTTCGGTGGAAAGGAACCGGTCGTTTTCGCCGTTGACGAGGGCCCCCGGCCCGATTCGACGATCGAGGGCCTTGGCGCGCTTAAGCCGTCCTTCAAGATGGGCGGTTCGGTCACGCCGGGCAACTCCTCCCAGGTCAGCGATGGCGCGGCGGCGGTGATTCTGATGAGTGAAGACGCTCTGAAGAAGACCGGACTCAAGCCTATGGCGCG
>Ga0116174_10002555_pt1 | contig 15634 bp, 10 predicted proteins | sample AD_UKC087_MetaG_FD_89801 | JGI IMG/M metagenome (GOLD analysis project Ga0116174, IMG submission 89801) | Active sludge microbial communities of municipal wastewater-treating anaerobic digesters from USA - AD_UKC087_MetaG | ecosystem: Engineered > Bioreactor > Anaerobic > Digestate | place: USA...
ACATCCAAAATCGAGATGGGGTCAAAAACCGATGTAACAGGTCAGCTGATCTCTCTTGAGGGCTCGGTATTGACAGAAGAAAGCAAGGTTCATTTCAAAGATGACCAACTCACACCTGAACCTCCGATTGAGCCAACAGAAGTCACTATTCCGGAACCTACACTTGAACCCACTCCCGAGCTAACAGAGGAACCAACACCAGAACCAACAGTTGTGTTCACCCTCGAGCCAACGCCAGAACCCACCCCCGAGCCAACAGAGGAACCAACGCCGGAATCAACTATTGAGTCCACCCTCGAGCCAACGCCGGTGGCAACTGAAATCCCGAACGATAGTTTGATAGAAATTATCATCCCGGATAGCGGAGAAATAGTTCCGGATCACTATACGGTCGTATTCCAGTCGGATTTCGTGGTGAAAGACAATGAGAATGCCATAGAATCCACGCTGGAGGCTTATGGTGGATCAATTATCTATTTCTACAATAAGAAGTATAACGGTTATTTAGCAAAACTTCCCCCTGAAACTCTAAATTATGTACGATCGAATTCGGCTGTCGAACGAATTGAGATGGTGGCACTTCAAGAAGGACAATCGCTGTATACCGAAGTAATTAATCCACATTATTCAATCATACATACTACTTTGGAAAATGGTACCAAAATATTAGTAGATATGATCAACGGCCCATCAGAACCCCCAGAAGGGTATTCTAGCGATACGATGTCAGTCACAGATTTACCCGCTAACGCTGTAATATTGGGTTCCTTCCCATCCTATTCTTGGGTGTTTGGGTGTGCAGCAACGGCAGCTGCAATTCAGGCGGCATACTATGATCGAAACGAGTATCCAGACATTTACACAGGGCCAACCAATGGTGGCGTAATGCCTTTAACGGATATTTCTTATTGGGATGAATGGTGGGACGCGTATGGTAAAAATTACCCTAATAACCCATTAATTGCCTCTCATAATGGGATAGATGGACGTACCATTAGGGGATCCATTGACGACTATTGGGTTCGATATGAAAGTGCGGAATCAGATCCTTATATCACTGGCGGTTGGCCACAGCATAGCTGGGGGACTGCAGTTGGTGATTATATGAAAACTAGTCAATCTGCATATGGCAATACAGATGGGAACACTAAATTTTATCGTTTCTCTTTAGGTGTTAAGAGACATTGTTCGGCCAGCCTATCCGATGATGGATTGCGTGGGTTAAAGGAGTTCTATGAAGCCAGAGGATATAGCGTAACAACCTGTTATAGTCAAGACACTGATAATCAGGCGTTAGGTGGATTCTCATTAGAAGATTTCAAAGCTGAAATAGATGCCGGACGGCCAGTTTTATTGGGTCTTACTGGGCACGTAATAGTAGGTTATGGATATAGTGGTGACACGATTTATATTAGAGATACTTGGGATTCTGACCCTTTCCATATCAAGGAAATGATATGGGGCACAAGTTATGAAGGTTATGCTCTAGAATCTGCGTATATCATCAACTTAGCTCCGCCCCCCACGCCCTTATCTCCCTCTGGTTATATCTATCAAAAGAATCCAACTTTCAAGTGGACAAAAACTTCAGGCGCAAGCAACTATAACATTCAGATTTATGTCCCCGGCAGCCTGCTTATCAATAAGGTCGTATCTTCCAGTGTGTGCGGCGCGACCATTTGTTCCGAAGAGATAGGTCCGCTGCAGTATGTCTCCCAATACTATTGGAGAGTGAGGTCGTATTCTGGAACCTGGGGACCCTGGAGCGATTATCAGTATTTTACACGGTTGGATCCTATTCCAACATTGTTGGCTCCTTCTGGGTTTATAACTGAGTCCGACCCGTTGTTCAAGTGGAGCCGAATACCCGGGGCAAACTTTTATGAATTTGAGATTTATGACAGTAATTCCCTCTATGCCCGCAAGACACTGACGGCCTTATCTTGTGGGTCAATAACATGTGAGGTCAGAATTTCTGGTGTTCCGTATGGCAGTTATTATTGGCGGGTCAAGGCGTATTTTGATGGACAATGGCAATCCTTTAGCCCGTTCGCATATTTTTCGAGAGTACAACCGCCACCAACATTAAAACAGCCGGTAGACTACGTGTATTCAACGTATCCAACCTTCCAATGGACGAAGGTTCCGGGGGCATACAAATATAACGTCCAGATTTATGTATCCAGCGGTCTTGTGATTGACAGGCTTATTGAGCCCAACGCGTGCGGTACAACTGATTGTTTTGCTGCGATAGGTCCGCTGCCGTATGTCTCATTTTACTTTTGGAGAGTGAGGGCATACAATTTTGGAATCTGGGGACCTTGGAGCAGTTATGGGTACTTTACCCGCCTTGCTCCAGTTCCATTCCTTTATTCTCCCTCTGGAATAATTACCATACCTGACCCTCAGTTCATATGGAAACCAATCAATGGGGCGACAAACTACAACATTGAACTTTACAGAAATAACACTCTCTATGTCCACATGACACTTATGAGTAATTCTTGCAGCTCAACAATATGTCAGGTCAGGATATCCGACAACCTTCCCTATGGTAGTTACTTTTGGCGGGTGAGAGCGTATTTTGAGGGGAATTGGGGAACCTTTAGCCAAAATATGTATTTTTCAAGATCAACCCCCTATAGTAATGTAACCGGGTCTGTTGTAAGCGCAGTCAACGGATTACCAATCAGTGGGGCGTCAGTTTGTTCGATGACAAGCGGTCAATGCACAACCACTAACAGTCAAGGAAACTACTACCTTGCTAATTTGTCCGCTGGATACCACAGCTTTAGGGTATCATTTACCGGATATTTGAGCGCCACAGAAACAGTGCTTGTTTTAGGTCCTCAAATGATCACAAAGAACTTTGCGCTTTCACCTGCTTTATCCCCCGGAGAGATGCGTATTGTCTTAACCTGGGGTGAAAATCCCAGGGATTTGGATTCACACTTATGGCTTCCAGATGCAACCCCTTACCATATATATTATGCGAATAAAGGAAGTTCAACATCCTTCCCTTTTGCTTGGCTAGACCGTGATGATACGACTGGTTACGGACCGGAAACTGTCACTATATCTCAAAGGTACCCAGGTATATATACGTACGCTGTATACTTATATGCCGGGACAGGAACGCTATCTACATCAGGAGCCAGAGTTCAAGTTTACGGTGCTTCCGGTTTAACAAATCAATTTTATGTTCCAGCAACTGGATCCGGAAGATGGTGGTATGTATTCAATTTTGATGGTTCAACTGGAGAAATTACTCCAATTAACTATATATCAGGCACATCACCCGCGCCATTCAGTATACAAGGAGAGCTTGGTGAGGATGCGCCCAAGTAGAATGGGTTGAGGGAAATGGATTATAGTGAAATGAGCGTTCAACCGCTCATTTCACTATAAAGTTAGTACAGAAAGTGATTGATCCAAATCAATTTCTTTCGGTGTATCTTACAGCAACTAGTGCATACATAAGATATAAGAATCTGTTTCCGAATAAGAGAATGACATACTGAAGCGCGAAAATCCCGGCTTTTATTCTCCTAAGAAGGAGGGCTCACCATTATCGATGCCTCCTCTGATTATCCCGTCATCGACAAAAAACCTACCGGTTGAGTGTTGGAATTGAGTAACAGCCTGCACACGTATCTGAAGCATAGTGGAGTAATCGTAAAGATAAGAGAGGATTGCAGGGAGCAAGTCTGGATATAGAATTAAATATTCGTCAGCATCGAACGTCCATCGGATGGACAAAATGGTGTCAAAACGATTTTGAATACCAAGTCTGTTGATTTCTGAAATACTGTAAATTCCAATAGTTGCTGCTGAATTGGCTGAAACCAGACGGGTTATCGTAATTTTTTGTTTCTGAGCCTTAAGAAGCCAATTATTTAGAGCTGGTAACAAAAAAAACTGAAGCCGTAAACAGATATTATTGGCTTCAGGACCATTATCACATTTGGAAATTTACACTTGCCAAGACCATAAACACTATTACCTTGGGCACTACATAAACTAAGTAAACAATCGGATGGTCAATGCCAATGTAGTATAATCCTTGCTTACCAAAGGACACAATTTTGAGAGGCACAACTAATTAATGGATAGGAAAAAATCAACTGAAAAAGAAAAAACCGCTGATGGCAAGATAGTTTGGGATTTTTTGTCTTTAGCCTTGGTCGTGTTCTTCCCTATGGCGTTTTTGTATTTTAGAAACTTGACTTTGGTGAATCCCAAGGACGTTGCAGTCACATTTCTCATCTTTTTCTTATGTGGTTTTATTGTTTTGGTTGCTGCCAGATTGTTCACAAAAAGAATATCAAAGGTTGCGTTTCTTCTAAACGTTAGCATGTTGGCGATTATGCTCTTTGAGCCAATTGAAACGAGAATGGCTAGATTCTTTCCGTTTATTTATTATTGGCATCTAATTTACATTTTTGCTTCCCTGATTGTCTTGCTAGGTGTATTTGTCTTCATGAGGGTTGACCATCAGTCTGTCAATAATATAAACAAAGGCATTGCGGTAATATTTGGGATCCTTATATTAACGAATTTTATTATAGCGATTCCGCAAATAATTGTGGAATTACAAAAAAAGGATGTAAATCATAACCAGGTAGATATTTCCCAAAACGCAATAAACAACGGTGAAAATGTTTACCTATTCATTTTTGATGAATATGGCGGTCAGGATGGATTGCTTCGGTATGCAGGATATGACAACTCCTCTTTTTACGACGAACTGCAAAATCTAGGTTTTAATGTTTCACCCCATAGTAGAAACTACACAATTGGTACAAATATTGAGATTCCAAATTTGTTAAATCTTTCATTGTCATTGACATCGCAAAACTACACGCTGTCTGCAAGAAATGAAATATTGAAGAGCCCAGCATTGTTTAGACTGTTTAAACAGAATGGATACTCGATTAATGTCATTGATGATCAGAGTTTTATTTCACCTGACCCTGAGAATATTGATCGGATTGTAACTGTTCAAAGCAACTTGTCAAAAGTCGAGTCATTCCTCTTGGTCACCCTGAAAAATACTGTTTTTTACCCCTTTTTTACAGCTAAGGAAAATGATCGACCCAAGGAAATTGAAATGCTGTTTGACGAAATTGAAAAATCAGCTGACCTTCAAGATACCAACTTATTAACTGTCGGATATTTTATGTTTCCGCATAAGCCTTGGGTTTTTGACGAATATGGAAACGAAATAAGCATATCAGAACGCGAAAACTGGAGAAATCCTGAAATTTATTTAGGCCAACTTAGATTTGTCTCCTCACAAATTCTTGAGATTGCTGGAGAAATTATTAAAAAAGATCCAAACTGCATTATTATTATTCAGTCTGACCATGGTTATCGATTACCGATGCACCTTGAGAGTTTTCTTAATGAGACTATAGAGGATAGGGCGTTGGAATCTAACTTCCAGAGGAATATTTTAAATGTAGTTTATTATAAAGGAGAGGAATTGGACATTGAAGATTTAAGTGGCTTGAACACCCTTATTAAAGTGATTAACACTCATTTTTCAATAGAAATTCCGTTTGTTGAATCGGCAAATTGATATGAACAGAACAAAATCCAGAATTCTTATAATCGTAACCATAGTAATTTGGCTTATCGGTCTTTTCTGGTTGACTCCCATTATTGGATTTGCGACGAACAGAAATCTGAAGAAAGCTGACATCGACCTCGATATTGGAGAAGAAACGATTATCTATAATATAGATTCGGTCTTTTATAGTAATAACATTTTTAAGGATGTCACAATAGGTGGATGGGCTTTCATTGAGAATGAAGGAGACAATCCTGATAAAAGGATGAGCTTAGTGTTTTCATCTGGAGATCAATCATACGAATTTGAAATGATAACAATTGACAGATTTGATTTACGCATAGCACCAATTTTAGCAGATTATAAAGTGCCTATCTCTCGAAATGGATTTGAGGGCACATTTAGTCCATTATTGATGAAGAATGGAACATATCGCCTTTATCTATATGTAAGAGAAAACGATTCACTCTTTGGAATCACTGACACGGGCAGGAGTTTTATAAAAAAACATGGCAGTTTCACAGAATCTGTCGGAGGCGAAAAAATCCGAAAGGTCGATGAAAACTTCGACAGCAGTATTACTGTGAACACTCATTTCTTGTGCAGCATAGAGGATTCTGTTGTTTCAGTAAAAGGATGGGCTTTTGTAGAGGATGGGGCTTCAAAGAGTATCCCAAGTCAACCAATAATTAAACTGCTCAAACCAGACGGAACAATCTCCTACTTTTCAACTGTAAGCCAGAGTAGAATCGACGTTGTTCAAGCATTTGACGATAAGAATCTTATGCTTAGCGGTTTTTCAGCTGAGATTTCAACCAGCTCAATTGGTAGCGGAGATAATATTCTCAGTGTTGTTTTTGATGATCTAGGCGTGTCAAGCTACACCTGCACAGTTGCGCGTTAGCAGAATTTAACAATATTATGGTATTAGTTCACGAGAGTGAGTGCAAGGAAAATAGAAGAAACTTTTCTAAGTTGATAGGTAATGCAATTTTACCTATCGTATTTTGCATCCTATGCATCTTTAGTTTTTGGGGATACAAAGGAAAACTAACAGAATTCGACACCAAGTTTAAGTTGAGAAAGTTTTCTTACAAATTAGCAATGAATTTTCGTTTCCAATTTTTGAAAGATAACTTTTTTAATGATACTTATACAAGAGACCACAAGTGGTTAATGTACATTGATGATCTTAGCCTTGGTGATCATCAAAACACTATACCACTAACCCCTGATGAGCTTCAACGGATACAAACCAACCTTGACAACGTTGAATCCACATTAGCTAAGATGGGCATTAAGTTTTACATCATAATGCCACCCAACAAGAATACTATTTATCCGGAATACTTGACGCCTGAAATCCCAATCATTGGCGAAGAATCCAGGTTATCACAATTGATGGAGTTTCAACGCGAGAATGGATCAGTTAAAGTCATTGATATTAGGGACAGACTTAACGAAGTCAGACAATTGGAAACAATATATTATGAAACTGATACTCACTGGAATCCAAGGGGAGCTTATGAAGGGTACAGAGCTCTGATTGATGTAATACGAGAAGATTTTCCAACCGTTACTCCTATTGGTCTCGAAGAATGCGACATTCGACCAGACCAAAGAATTCAAGGTGGCCTTAGTGAGATATCTGGATGGATTAATGCATATTCATATTTCGACGACCTTATCCCGAATGATCGGGTAAACAACGTTGTAAGAAAAGAAAACATCGATGGTGTTCGATATGTTTTTTTTGAGAATGACTCAGTAGCACTCCCCTCGGCAATTATTTACCGGGATTCGTTCTTCACAGCAATGCAACCATATCTGGCTCAGAACTTTCGTGAATTAATTGATGTTTGGACTTATAAAGTTGATCTCAATTTTATCAAACAGGAAAAACCAGATATTGTTATTTTCTTAATGACAGAACGAATTATCCAGAGGCTTAAATGGTTCCCAAATTGAGTCAAGATGATTATCGAAAATCAAATATCGGCTTCGTTTGTTCCCAGTTACAAGTTAACCGCGGGCTTGGTGGCAAAATTGCTGTTCGATTTCTTGATGCCGAACTAAAAGTCACTGACTTATCATATCAAGATCTCAACTTAAGAAGTAACCAGGTGGCAAACCTGTTACGCTCAGAGGGTTTTGAAATTGGGGAAAAAGCCTTCATTTTCCTGCCCAAGTGCATTGAGATTTATGAAATCTTCCTGGGAATTTTGAAAGCAGGATTGGTTGCAGGGACATTGTTCTCGAGTTTTGGCCCGGAAGCTTTGCTTGATCGGTTATCAGATTCAGGCGCCAGCGTAGTATTCACTAAGAAAAAGATGGCTGGCAAAATCATGCGGGTGATAGACCAACTACCTAACTTAAGAGAGATAATTCTTATAGATAGTGATGACAACTTGGAACTTCGCCAAAAAGGCTATAACCAGTTGCTAAGTAAAATACCCACTGATTTTTCTTGCAGTTTATTTGGCCAAAAGCCGGCAATACTCCACTACACGTCAGGCTCAACAGGCAAACCAAAGGGAGTGTTGCATGTCCACAGTGCCATTCAATCGCATATTTCGAGCTTTGAGGAAGTCTTCCAACCGCTTGATGATGACATTTACTGGTGCACAGCAGATCCGGCTTGGGTCACAGGAACATCCTATGGAATAATTGCTCCATTGGCTCGCGGGATTTCCCAGATTCAGTATGCTGGGGTGTTTGACCCTTCGATTTGGTTAAGCATTATCGAAAGAGAAAAAGTAGATCTCTTTTACACTGCGCCAACCGTGTTGAGAATGATGATGCAATTTGAAAATGAGATCTACGCTGGATTTGACCTGTCGGGATTGAGACACATTTATTCTATCGGAGAGCCACTGAACCCTGAAATCTACAAGTGGGGAGTTCAGGTTCTCAAACACGAAATCTATGATACTTGGTTTCAGACTGAGACCGGAGCAATCCAAATTGCGAATAGACCACCCTTTAAGATAAAGCCAGGATCGATGGGCATGCCGCTCAGCTCAGTTCAAATGGCGATTCTTGATGAGGGTTGTAATAAATTGCCGACAGAAAACGTTGGGAAGTTGGTTTTAAAGCCTGGATGGCCATCAATGTTTGTCGGATATTTAAATCAAACAGATTCTTATAATTCAAAATTTCGGTGTGGGTATTATCACTCAGGTGATTTGGCAGCAATAGATGAAGATGGTTACGTATGGTTCAAAGGCAGAGATGATGATGTAATTAATACATCTGGCCACCTGGTAAGTCCATTTGAGGTTGAAAGCTCCTTACTCGAAATGGATGAAATAGCGGATGTTGGCGTTATTGGTGCACCTGATCCATTGGTCTGGGAAAAGGTTGTGGCATTTGTTAAGTTAAAACCCGCAGTGGACATGACGTCAGCGCTGGCTCTTAAAATAAAGCTATATATTTCAAACCACGTTTCTCCTCTGGCAACCCCAGGTGAGATTATTACGGTTGGGAAAATTCCAAAAAACCAAAGCGGTAAGGTTATGCGAAGAGTACTGCGATCGATATATAATGGGACAGATCCTGGCGATATGTCAACGATGGAGGAAGAATGATCAATATTGAAGATTTATCGGAGGTTTTCAGAGTTGTTTTCGACGATGAAGAACTAAGTGTCACAGAAGAAAATACCGCAAACGATATCGAGGGATGGGATTCCATGACCCATGTGTTGTTATTGTCGGCGATTGAAGAGAAGTTTGGCATCGAATTCAATCAAAAAGAGGTTCGCAAGTTCCAGACCGTCGGAGATTTATTAGCTTCAGTTAATGGCAAACTCAGATGAGCTTTACCAGCCCAACTTTCTTTCTACTGTTTCTACCGATTGCTGTTTTGGTCAATTTCATATTACCAGGTCGGCTCAGAAAATTCTGGATCACGGTAATATGCATAACAGGGTTGTATTTCACACAACCCTATTACTTGGTTTTCTATGTCATTCTGGTTGGTATAAATTATTTCTTTGCGTTTCTAAATAGCAGAGTAGCCAGGAACGAGTCAAAACTAAATTGGCCTTTAATAATTATCATTGTCATCAATATTTCTTTGCTCGTCATTTTTAAGAAATTTTCCACTTCAAGTTCATATCCCCGAAATCTTTTTTTTGTCCCCTTGCGTGACTCTGAAAATCAAAGCATTAATTGGATTTTCCCGCTTGGCTTATCATATACCATTTTTCAACTTGTCTCTTACCAAATTGACATCTCTTCAGAAGTAAGCGGGGTTGAAAGGGATCCATTTAAGTTTATCAATTATTCATTGTTCTATCCTAAGATGTTTTCAGGACCTATTCAAAGGTATGACGGATTCAAACCCAGTCTTGACAATCCAATAGTAAATCTTGAAAACATAAATCAAGGCTTGCAACGTTTTATATTGGGATTGGCTAAAAAAGTATTAATTGCCGATGTTCTTGTCAGATACATAAATCCTGTGTTTAACATGAGTAACATTGCAATACCCACAATACATGCATGGCTCATCCTTTTTCTCCTGGCAATACAGATCTATTATGATTTTTCCGGTGTGATTGATATGGCTATCGGGATAGCCCAAATGTTAGGCTGTAAGCTCGCAGAAAACTTTAATTATCCCTACATATCCCGCAGCGTGACAGAATTTTGGCGACGATGGCATATCAGCCTGGGAGCGTGGTTTCGGGATTACATTTTTATTCCCATGCAGTTCCGGTTAAGGAAACTAAAAGGTTTTCCTCTTCAAGTGATTACTGTGTTGGTCTTCTTGCTTACAGGATTATGGCATGGATTCAACAAGCATTTTATTTTCTGGGGATTGATGTTTGGATTTGTCATTGCCTTCGAAAACTCAAAACCTGGAGCAAAATTAAAAGAAGTCTGGTTACCGCTACAACACTTATGGACATTAGGCTGGGTCGTTTTCTCCTGGTTGATATTTCGAGCTCCCGGCCTAAAATTTGTTATGCAGTATATGATGAATTTGATTGGACTCCAAGGTGAGATTTCGCAGATTCCATTCTCTCAGACCAATCCTTACCCAATTTTTGAAAATTCGGTATTTATCGCGGCTATCGCTGGTATATTATTTTCTCTTCCTATATACCCTTGGTTGAGAGAAAGAATCGATAAGAGGATAAATCCAAGTAAAAAGTGGTATTGGACGATAAAGATCGTTGGTAATTTGTTGCTGATCCTGTTGTTCGTGTTTTGCATAGGAATGATTGTTTACTCTGGGCCTCTGCCGGGTGTTTATGACAAGTTCTAGTTAACGGCTTTTTTGAAACTTAGCCGGTTTCAACTCAGATTCTTAATCAACCAATATCGCACTCTGAATTCGTAAAAGCCCACGAGAGCTCCAACTGTCAAGTTCGTGATCAGAACCCCGACAGTGTAAAATGGTTTTTGTTATCGTGTGTTGTTAACGGCCAGAAAATGACACAAAAATTTCCTCATGGTTCCCAAAATAATACTCGGGTTTGAAAATCGATCTCAATTCCCGTACCAGAAATGTGAGGTATAATCGCTCTACTACCCAAAAAAAGAGGAAACATGCACTATCAACCTATTTTTTCGCTGTTAATGACCAATCACGAATATCTAGACCCAGGCTCCGGGAGTATGTTGATCCAGGTCATTTTGGCAGCCCTGCTTGGTGCAGGCGTTGCTATCAAAATCTTTTGGAGAAACATTAAGGCTTTCTTTACTGGAAAAAAAACCAGCGAGACAACAACAGAAGATCCAACTGCGCTTACGGAAGATGATCCTACAGCTGTGCCATCGGACTCCACTTCTACCAGGGAATAGTTTATTCGTTATTGTATTGGTTCTAAAAAACACCCAAACGGGAAGGATGCGGTATGCCTGAAAATGTAAGAGGGTCCTTTAGAGATCCAAGTGGTTTCATGTTTAAGCATGACGGCAAGTTGTATCGACAGGTTAATCAAAAATATCGTGAGGAGTACGACCTGCTGATGAATTCAGGTCTGTTTGACCAACTGAACAAGTCGAGAACTTTAATAGCCCATAAAGAAGTTGAGCTAGCCCTGGCTCCCAGACCGGAAATTGCTTACAAAGTAATCCAACCTGAGATCGTTGATTTCATCTCCTACCCTTACGAATGGTGTTTTAACCAACTCAAGGATGCAGCCATTCTGACCCTGGCAATCGCACGCCGTGCGCTGGAATTTGGTATGAGCCTCAAGGACGCGAGCGCTTACAACATCCAATTCCACCAAGGCAGGCCGATTTTCATCGATACGCTCTCATTCGAGAAATATGAAGAAGGCACGCCATGGGTGGCGTACCGGCAATTCTGCCAACACTTTCTGGCTCCCCTTGCCCTTATGGTCAAGGCGGATATTCGCCTTGCTCAGTTAATGCGTTTACACATCGACGGAATCCCTCTTGACCTGGCGTCAAAGCTGCTTCCTGGCAGTACCAGGTTGAATTTTGGACTGACCACGCACATCCATATTCACGCGAAATCGCAACAGCGCTATGCCGACAAAGAAGTCTCCCAGGATAAGGTAAAAGCCCGCATGAGCAAGACCTCGATGTATGGGCTTCTGGACAGCCTGCTTTCGACGGTGAAGAGCCTGAACGTGAAAACGATTCAGACCGAGTGGACCGATTATTACCAGGACAATAATTACACGCAAGCCTCATTTGAAGCCAAGCGCCAACTCGTTCGAAGCTTTATAGAACAAGTTCAGCCCAAACAGGTTTGGGATCTGGGTGGGAATACAGGCGAATTCAGCCGTGCGGCTAGCGAGCTGCAGATACCGACGGTGTGTTTTGACATTGACCCAGGCGCTGTGCAGCAGAATTATGATCTGGTAAAGGCGAATAAAGAGAAATTCATGTTGCCTCTGTGCATGGACCTGACAAACCCATCTCCTGATCTTGGATGGCACAACGCAGAACGCGAATCCATGCAGGCGCGTGGCCCGGTTGACCTGGTGATGGCATTGGCGTTGATCCACCACCTGGCTATCTCCAATAACGTCCCGTTGCTTGATGTGGCTGATTACTTTGCGGATTTGGGAGAATATCTGATCATCGAGTTTGTCCCAAAGAGCGATTCCCAGGTGAAACGTTTGTTGGCATCAAGGCTGGATATTTTCCCGGACTATACCTTGGAAGGATTCAGAAACGCCTTTAAGCAACGTTATGTTTTACTTGATGAGAAACCGGTCGAAGGTTCCGAACGCACCTTGTTCCTGATGAAACGGGCATAACCTTACTTAAGCCAAATTCCGCCGGAGCCATTCGCGCCGGCGGATTGTTATTTAATCGTAAACGCATCCGTTATGAAATGCTTTGTCTTTTTTATCATAGATCACCTGTCACAAGAACGGGCAATTCCAATTCTGGAAAACTGTTTCCCTTTTCTCTCCAAGGAATATCTTCGGTTTTGTGGTTGATCTGTTATCTCTTTAGCTGAAAGAACAAGACCGGGATTGGTGAAATTCTTTGCGAAAAGAGTGATAAACTAACAAAATCACATCTCTTTCTCAAACACTCTACTTCAGGACGGAATCATCGATCCAGCCATAAAGAGTAATTATTAGCAGGGATAGCAGAGGAGTTATGTATAAGGAAAAGAAAATATCCCAAACAATAATTTACAAGTTCTTATTCCTGATCTTACCTTTCTCAATCCTCCTCACATCCTTAATAGCCCCTGATTTCAGTTTCATAATTAAAATTCACCCTGATAAAATCCAAACCCGGTTCAAAAAAGCGTTCTTTCGGCTCATCCCAAGAGAGCTGGATAGTGAAGATATTAATGCCAGGGTTAACCGGGAGAAGGAGAATGACCCTGACGTCGTCCAATATAAAGTTTACTTGCCTATAATTTGGCGCACTTCATATTCCCCATTAAATTTCAACAAGTATGGACCCGTGAGCGGTTCAACAGGTATCTCACTCAATCCAATATTGTCTTGGAATCCGACCAGCCCCTTAACGCGCTACGAATACTGCTACGACACGACCAACGACAGCACTTGCTCCAACTGGATCTCAACTGGTACGAACACCTCCGTGAGTTTGTCCGGTTTGCAGGAGGGAACGACCTACTTCTGGCAGGTGCGGGCGTGGAACGGCGCCTACGGACCCACCTACGCTAACGGCAGTGTTGCCGCTTACTGGTCCTTCACCACGGTTCTCCTCCACCCCGGGGCGTTCAACAAGTATTCCCCAGCCAACAACTCAACCAGGATGATCCTCACCCCAACTTTGGTTTGGACCGTGAGCGACCGGGCGACCCGTTACGAATATTGTTATGATACAACCAACGATGGGGCATGTTCGAATTGGATATCCACGGGCACGAACAGAAGCGTGGGCTTGCCGACGCTTCAATCGTCAACCACCTACTACTGGCAGGTGCGGTCCTGGAATGGCACATACGGTCCCACTTACGCCAACGGCAGCAGTACGTCCTTCTGGTCATTCCGCACTCTGGATCCAGGCGTTCATGTGTTAAATAGCTGTTCGATGTACGCGACCACCAATGCCTATGTCCACCTGGTATGTGAGATATATAACAATTCCACTTCCAACATCGAGAATGTCAGGCTTTATATCGATATCTACAACTCGCAGGGGGGCTTGGTCGATACCGACGATGCCTATGCTCCGATCGATATCATTCACGTTCGTGGAAGGGCTTGTATCGATATCTCCTTTCCAAGGCCGGACGACCCAAATTTCTATGTTGAACTGGGTCAATTAAACTGGACGAACACCAGCAAGTCAAGGCCTAATCTGACGCTCTCGAACCACTCCGGGAATGCAAGTGGTTCCTTGTATACCGTATTGGGGATACTGACGAACAACTTGTCTCAAACAGTCTATTCCGTGAAAGCGGTTGATAGCCTTTACCTCAGCAGTGGGTACATCATCGCGTGTGATTCAGAATTTATAAATAAGGTCCCGCATGATCTTTCGCCGGGTGAATCGAGTTCTTTTGAAATAACGACCTCTCTCCCGGATCCCTCCTCTGTTGTGCGATACGCCATTCAAACCAATGGTTCACTTACAGCCAAAGATTCCGAAGAGCTTGTGGCGGGCGAGGGGCGTAGTGTCAGCTTATTCCAAACATATCATCTGATGGACCTTCAGGTGATGATGGAGGACGCCAAGAATTTTGCTGGCGAGGGCGTTCTTGGAGAGTGATGAGGCTGACCCAAAAGACTGAAATCTCAGAAATAAGTTCTAAAAGTGGGGGCAAAAATCAGTAATCACCGTTAATTATTGGTGCAATCCCATTTTTATAAAATGCCTATAAGTTGGGGAGTTGAAAATGAAGTTTAGACTTTTGGGAAGGCTTCTTCTTTTTGTTCCTCAGAGGATCGGCATTTATGTAGGGTGGGTTGACGTTAAAGGTTTTTTGATTACGCCAGCATTGAGAAAGTCAACCCACCCAACGACTTTTGGGTCAGTCTCTGATTTACTGATGACTTATTGCGAAATTGGAGCCATACCGAGGAATGTAGGGATCACCGGTAAAAATAAACTTCGTAAGGGATTTTTGAGTATGTAATTTTTGTTGACGTTTATTCCAGGGGTGCGCGTCCTGTTTAGGGTAGAGATTGTTCCAAGTCATCAACAAAATATGCACCTTCGTAGGGAAAAGACACCTGTGCCCGCGTAGCAGGGTACGCCTTTTCCTTGTTTGTCCACAAACGATACCTCAATTCAATCCTCCGAGGCAATAGTCCGAACAGATTGATGGTCAAAAATGGTGGCTAAATATCTCTTGCCTTTTTCGACCTGACCGCAAAATACGTTGCCATGCCAACAACCCCAATACCCAACAGCCAGAGCCAGGCATTACTGCCATCACGCCCATTCACGTTCTCCGATACCCGGGTAGTCGCAGTAAAGGTGGTTTGACGGGTGGCGGAGGGGCTCAGGGTGGGGCTTGGGGTGGGGCTTGGGGTGGGGGTTGGCAGCGGGGTCTCCGTGGGCGGCAGGGGCGTGAAGGTCGCGGTTGCCGGCGGGGTGACCTGCAGCAGCAGTCTCTCCCCCGGGTAGATCACGCTCG
>Ga0116174_10002585_pt1 | contig 15525 bp, 15 predicted proteins | sample AD_UKC087_MetaG_FD_89801 | JGI IMG/M metagenome (GOLD analysis project Ga0116174, IMG submission 89801) | Active sludge microbial communities of municipal wastewater-treating anaerobic digesters from USA - AD_UKC087_MetaG | ecosystem: Engineered > Bioreactor > Anaerobic > Digestate | place: USA...
TCCTCAAAAGCGGCGAGCCAGGCCGAGAAAAGAACGTTATTTGACACAATCATGCGAAGGGGTGACGATGTTATAGAATTTCTGTGGAAGCATAAATGGAAAATCGGTGCAGGTGCAACAGTTTATACCCTTCTAAAAGACTTTGAAGGCCTCCCTGTGGATGAAACAGCGAAGAGTTCCGGAAGGCAAAATCTGCTCCAGTGGATTATGTCGAGGGCGATCAATAAAGTACTTGATGAATATCCCTGGATAATACTTGTCTTTATAGGATTCATAATTATGTGGCTATATCCCCTGTTAAAATGGATATGGAATTTAAGGAACTATTTCTCTTCGAATAAGAAGGCCTATACCGGAGAATCAGGTAAGGCTGCCCCAGAGGTTATTATAAGGAGGGAACTACTATGACAATGATAATCTTGATAATTATGGCTTTCATAGCTGTGTCTATGTTCATAAAGATATTCTCCGCAATATTCACTTTCATCGCCGCCATATTCCTGCCCATACTTGTGCTTGTACCAACGGTCTTTATAGTTAATAGCCTTATTAAAGGCAGAAAGCAAAACGACATCCAGAGGTATTATGATGAAAACTAAACTCTTCGCAGTTTTAATAGCATTATCTATAACATTATCGGTCAATGCAACGATATGCTCAGCGTCAGATAATAATCCAATTGTTCAAGAGGTTTCTGCGTTGAATAGTCAAAGTGAATTCTGCACAAAGATGACCGACTTATTAATCCCATTCCCGAAAAAGAAGGTTGATGACATGAGGCAGAGATATAACCTTCAATATTTAGGCATACTGACAAGGCACGGTGTTGCAGTTGATGGCATACAAATTGATCTTGATATGATTTGGCAGAGAATCGTAAAAGATAATGCGAGAAGAATGGTGTGGTTACTCATGCTGGTTGACCCATACACTTGGTATGATATGGATTGGAGAGAATACAAATCAAAGGTGCTCGACCTCACAAAGCTTAGGTTTAGCAGCGCCAAGGAGGCAACATGAAACGCTTAATAATACTATTGATTATCATTGGTTTCGGTTCAGGGCTTGCAGGGTGTACCTCAAGCGGATACAACGCACAAAAGGGTGCTGCAATTGGCGGTGGATTAGGCGCAATCGCAGGGCAGCTTATAGGGAACAATACCGCAGGGACACTAATCGGCACATCTGTTGGCACCTTTGTCGGATTCATTGCAGGCAATGCAGTCGATCAGTATTATACAAATCAATGCCTACAGCAGTTAGAACAAAAACAGACGAAACAGAGGGCATACGCATCTGTCGATGGACAAGGTGATTCTCCTCCCGGTGAGTGGGTTCAGACAAAAGGTCAGTGGATTGATGGCAACTGGGTGCCTTCATACAAAAAGTGGGTGCCGGTAAATCCATAAGGAGTAGCGATGGAAGCTTCGTACAGGGAATTCTTAGAAAAAACTGCCAATTCATATTGCACAAGGGCAGATGAATTCAACAACCGCGCCAATGCAATGATGGAACTGGGCAGGTATATTGAGGCACAGAGAGACTATAACCGGGCGTGCAGTCTGGCTCCGGACGAACCAATCTTTTTTCTCAATAGGGCAGGGCTGTTTATACGACTTGGGATGACAAATAGCGCTTTTGATGATGCCATTGAGGCACGACTGTTAATAGGAGACGGTAGCGTGGAGCACCTTGATAATCTGCTTCAACTTTCGACGATTTTTAAAAAGTGCAATTCTCTAAATCTTGCAGCAGAAACCCTTCTGAATTTTCTAAAGTTGTTGAAATCTATTATCCCTTATACGGTTAAGGATAGTGAAGGCGGATACAAAATCAGAAAAGACAATAAAACAATCCACACGAGCAATCTTGCAGACCTTGACGATGTAAAAACCCTTCTTAAGGCAATTAGGGAGGATAAAGCGTGTGAAGAGGATATGCAACTCATTTCACTTATTGAAGAAATTGAAAGAGAGTATGCGAATTGCGAATGGCTTACCGTAAAAGATTAATAAATACCAACCTAAAACCAACAGAGCAATTATTATTATGATTTTTTGCATTCACTGCACTATCCCCCTTGGCTTAAAATGGTCTTTTATTATTTCAAGTATCATTCCAACTGCCGCATCTTCCGGTATTTTTAGCTTTTTTGCTATACAAAACAGCATATCCATTTCGTGTTTGCTGATTTTATCACCTCTTGCAATTAAAGGCACCAACTGAGCGAAAAGATCGTTTGCCCGGGAGGTATAGCGTTCAGCAATTACCAAAGAGCTTCTTTCAAACATATCGGACATGGTTTTTTCATTCAGACAGTTATCCAGAAGGATTTTGGGCCGGTAATGATACCCGGCAAGTATATTTACAAGGCAATAGCTTTTCTCGTCATTCCACCCGCTTTCACCCGTCATGATTAAATAGCCCGCGGACATGAGGAAGTCAAACTCTGCCTGCTGTAACTCTGTTGTTGGCTTGAGCCTCAGATTATCAATAAGCACGCCTGTATTTAGCGTTAGCTCATCATCTTCTATGCATCCCTTATTGTCTATAAAGCGCTGCCGTGTTCGAGAATGATAAAACAACTCCATCGCCTTCACCCTTACGGGGTCAGCGGGGTGAAAATACAGCATGCGGCTGCCCTGGTCTTGTTTGATATCCGATATAAGGTTATCCATCATGCATATGTAGTTCTTTGACGTTGTATTCATTTTTTTCATATTTAAGCCCGAGGACACCTTGAATGCAGCCTGAATTGCCGTATCTAAATCTTTTACAACAAGCAGTCCGATCCTGTCTGCAGACATTTCGGACAATTTGTTCCAGAAATCATAGATGCCCTTCAGGCAGAGAGGCAGTTCGTTATTGCGATAAAAAGTCGCGAACAGCCAATTTAAAAATGCATGTTCATAGATAAGATGGCCGAGTTCATGCCCAACTATGAACCTTAGCTCCTCTTTGTCGAGCATATTCAACAATCCTGAATTAAAAACTATATAATGAGGCCCTTTCTTGTCGAAATTTTGTAAGGCGCTTGCGTTGGCTTCATTGTTGCTCTCAACATAAAATTCTATGGGGATGCCGAGGATGCTTTGGGCATTAACGTCTTTCAGCACTTCCTGGCAAAGCCTAAATATATCGCACCCGAAATCTTCTGACAGTTTAAGATAGTGGCCACGAATGAAACCTGATAGAGTATCATCGTCGAGTTTGTCTTTTTTGCAGACAAGTGGGCTGATTACATCTGCGCTGAAAGTTCTCATCATGGAAGAAAAAAGATCTCCTTCCTCTTTTATGCGGATGTTTTCTATTAAATCCTTCAATTTATGCTCCCTTGCCACTGCAACTTTTTGGGGATTGCTTTAAACGCTATATTATCGGCGGTATTAACTTTATGGTCCAAAGATGCCTGCTCCTGTATTCGTATTTCTTGTGGAGAAGTTTGCGAAGCAGATCGTGTCTTTTTCGGACGGGGACATATTGTATAGCTTGCCTCACGATGCCAGGTATTTGAGTGCATCTGTGCCGAATATTAGCCAGCAGAGGATGAATAGAAGCGCCAATATGCCAAACATTATCCATCCTGATTTTGTTAGAAATGATATTTCAACCCCCTTTTTGGAATATTTCTCAAATCTGAATTAACTATACAGCGGGAGATGTGTCAACGGTTGGCACGAGGTTTGGAAAATAAAAAAAGTTTTGTGTCCTTGTGAGTAATGTGAGTTGATTCTAATACCTCATCAATGCCTGCTCAAGCTCGTTTTTTATGGTATCGCGAAGAAATTCTGGTTCAAGAACTTTTGCTTCTTTCCCAAACGCCAGAACCCAGGGGATGAATTCTGTTGTATGAGAAAGATGCACCTCCATATTAAAACTGCCGTCCTGAACAGATAGGAATTTCTGCGAAGGGTGCCAGGATCTCGTTGTGATATAGTCCCACAGATATGCCTTGAAAGAGACAACCACTTTAAAGGGTTTTTCAGACCGTGAATCATATATGCCGAACGAACCTTCGGTCAAGGCTTCTGGATTGTAATCTAACGGGTACCTGAAATTTTCGCTGAGATTTGATGCCTCCTGTATCCTGTCTACTAAAAATGTCCTTATCTCACGATATTCTTCATCATACGCATGGAGATACAAGGTATCGCGATGAAGCAGAAGCGTATATGGATGGATTATACGGGATTTTCCTTTCGGTATTCCACTGGATTGGTATAGCATCCGGATTTTGTTTTGATGAATTAATCCTCTGAGGACAGCGGCAAGGATTATATCCTTTTCTTCATAATTTTTGCCGCCGAAACCTGTGCAGCGTATCTTTCTGTCAAAATATTCGAGCTGCTTTTTCTTTGATGGAGGCAGTTGACCTGCAACAATGTTCCAGATATTGTCTATGTTGTCTTTTATGACTGTGCCTTCCATGAATTTCAGGAGGGATTTTGCAACAAACACGGATATAATCCGAAAGCCGTTTGCGCTGTTTATCTCCTCTTGGTCGGAGAGATACCACAATTCCTTTTTGCCTTCTCTGATAATCTTGAGAAATTCTTTCCCGTCTGAGGAAGATAGTTGCTCATTGAGTGCTTTGCGGTAGCGGTATAGCGTCCTTGCAGATACATTCAGTGTCTGTGCTATCTGTTCAACAGACAGAGGCCTCCATGCCTGTGAAAGCATTGCTACAAGATGCGCCATTCGAATTGCTGAGGTGTATGTGGCTTTTCTTTGTTCCATAGCCATACCTCCATAATATGTCTTCTTGTCATTCCGAGTGAAATCAAGAAACCTCGTCTTGTGGTCGTAACATTTAATGGTAATCGATCACAACAAGCAAGAATTATAAACTTATAATAGCCGTGCGAGGATGTCAACGGTTGGCATCAGGTATCTTGTAAACTTTTTTTGGAGAACATGTGGTGGTTCACATGTAAAAATAGATTCACTGAAGGAGGGCCATATGTACCAGAGATTTCTCATAGAAATAGTAAACGGATTTACGATTGGGATATTGATAGGCGTTGCATGGAGTCTGGAGGCAAGACTTATCACAAGGATATTTTTTTCAATTGCTGTAGGGGTTATAGCAGTGCTGCTCATTTGCATTGCACGGGATATCTAATTTTTTAGTTTCTTATACAACCTGGGGTTGCATGGTGTCAATCCTAAATCCTAATTCCTAAATCCTAAATCATAAATGATTCTCTCCCGCATGTTCAACAACGCCGTACCTTCATAATTGCAATTTGTTGAGAAAATAATGCTCGGTTGTACATTTGATGACGAAGGCTGTTGTTTCGGTCTTGATAATGCTTGTCTTTGTGTGGATTTTGAGTGGGTTATCTCAGATTACTATTGCTATAAACTTGTTACTACGGTTATGATAAAGAATAGATCAGAGATTTTTCATGATTAGAACAATATAAGATGTTCACCAAGCCTGTGGTGACTATTAAGAGGTAGTGAGATGAGTGGAGTTTTTGGTTTTATAGGTAAAGGTAATGCATTTGTTGAAGTAAGAACCGGCCTTGAAAATCTCTCACACAGAGGGCATGAGAGTTGGGGTATTGTGTCGGGCCTTAGAGATGGTTCTTTCACGGAAGTAAGACGCCTTGGATCAATTTTTGAATCCCCTCCCTTGAGTCGCTTAAATTTTGGCACAGTTGCAATTGGTCATGTCCGTGCCCCCACTGCTGGGAAAGCCAGTGAAAGAAATTCTCAGCCTATCATCGGAAGTTTCAAAAAAGAAAAGATTGCCGTTGTTCATAATGGTCATATCCCAAAATACAAGCAAATGATGGAGGAACTTGGCGGCCTCTTTCAAACAGAAACTGATACAGAAGTTATTCTTCAAATGATTGCTCGGGCAGAAGGCGCAGATTTGATTGAAAAAACAAAAAATACATTGAGTGTTTTAGGGAGTGAGGCAGCATTCAGCATAATTATCCTTCATAACGGAACCCTGATTGCCGCTCGGGATCCGTTCGGGTTTAGACCTCTTTCACTTGCCAGAAGAGGCGAGGAAGGCGATTTCGGATGGGCTGTAGCTTCAGAAACATGTGCTTTTCATGGACAATTCGAATGGATAGAAGATGTTGAGCCAGGTCAAATGGTAGTTTTAGATGGTGAAGGGCTAAGGAATATTCCTTTTGCTACACCAAATCCTCGCCCATGTATTGTTGAATGCCTTGATTATACTTCACCAGCAAGTCAGGTTTTTTCAAGAAGCGCTTATGAGTTTCGAGAAAAAGTTGGCGCAAAGCTCGCAAAATCAGAAACTCAAAAGGCTGATATGGTTGTTCCCGTACCGAGAGCAGCAATCCCAGCAGCCTTAGGTTTTCACGAGGCAACTGGAATTCCCTTCAAGGTGGCGATAAGTACCGTAGGAGAAATCGGCAGGATATTCATAATTTCCAAAGAAAAGGACAGGCTTGAAAGGGCCGAAAGGAAGTTTCAAATAAATAGTGAACTCGTTAAAGGGAAAGAGGTATTTTTGATTGATACGATCTTGGTTCGTGGATCAACCGCAATGGTCTTGATCCCAAAATTGCGCGCTGCTGGGGCAACTAAAATTCATATGCGTTTGACAGCGCCTCCACCAAAATTTCCTTGTTTTATGGGAATGGCTATGGCAAAACCCGGGGAGCTATTGGCTGTAAATCGTACCGATGATCAATTAAGGAAACTCATTGGAGCAGATACCTTCAAATATCTGGAGATCGATGAATTAAAAGACCTTATAGGGACAGGCTTTTGTGATGCATGCTTTACAGGGAATTACCCGCTTACAGTTTAAAAAGCCATAAACTATCAACCGCCTTCTGGTTTCTCTGGTTTATCTGGTTTATTGCGTTTCTCTGGTTGTGAAATCCTTAGCCCCTTTGCTTATATGTTTTGAAAAAAATACCAAGCAAACCACTCGACCCCTCGACTCCTTGACTCCTCGAATCCTTCGCTTTTCCGACCCCTTGACTCCTTGAATCCTCGACCCCTTCGCTTTTCTGACCCCTTCGCTTTTATGAAACAGTGTATCATTTTAGGTTGACAAAACATATATTTGAGCTATACTTAAATCAAAAGGTGTTCTTTGACAATTGAGTTTAGGCGAGACATGGTAATATACCGTATTTAGTGCCATAGCCGCCTTTGGGCAAAGCAAGAATACGGCTGATAGTGCTCCTGTAAAAAAGGAGGATAACAATCCCGTATTAAAATGTGAAGTGGATTTTGCTCAATAAAATGGTCAAGGCGTTTATCACCTTGAGAATGCTGATAGGTTAGAAATCGGCTTTTAAAAAACAAATATTATTGCAAAGCAACAGACTTACGGTGATATTTGTTTTTGCGATTTCTTAGTGAAACGCATCAAGAGTAGTTAAAGCATTGGTTTAAGCAAGACGCTTATAAGCCCAAAAGGACACCTTTTATACCCCGGTTCTTCCGGGGTATTTTTTTGAGGTAAATTGGTACGGTAGATAATAGACATTAGGTACAAGCTAATGCTTGACTATTTGCTGCTTATATGTTTTTTTGCAAAAAATCTTGATAAAGGCCAGGTGTGGCAGAAAACTTGACAATTTTTTTAACATAAATTCAAATAAGTAGATAAATCATTACGAACTGTCAAAAATGCTTCAATAAAATCTAATGGAGGACAACATGAAAAAATCACTAATATTGTTTTCTATAATTTACATTTTATGTTTTAACATTACAATGACCAATGCTGCTGAATGGGTGTATTATGCCTCTTCTAAATCATTAGAAGACAAATATTATTATGATAACACAAGCATTATCACAGACAGTGAAGGCGCTAAAAGGGTATGGGTAAAACAGGTGTTTTCATCGAAAGGAAGATTTCATTTCATAGAAACCACGAAAAATAATGGCTATAACGATGAAAAAAGATTAGAAAAGATAAGTTATGTTCTCAATTATTTTGCAATAAAGTGTAACGAAAAACAGTATAATCTCATTTCTTATTATGTAAGGGATTCGCAGGACAACAATATCGATTCAGGTAAACCGGAGCCTGCATGGAATCCGATCAAATCTGGCAACATTATCGAGATTTTGTATAAAAAACTTTGCAGATGAACATAAAATGAATTTAGAGGAAGATGATGCTGCCGTTTGAATATAGGAAAAGATATCTTTATGAAACACACATCAAGTTAAAGCAAGGTATTGGAAGATTGATCAGGAGTGAAACAGATAAGGGTAGGGTGATAAGCATTTGAAAAATATCAAAAAATGCGCCCAGCAGGACTCGAACCTGCAGCCTTTTGATTCGTAGTCAAACGCTCTGTCCAATTGAGCTATGGGCGCACCGAGTTAAAGCATATCAGAAAGAAGGCAAAAAATGTAGCATAAAATTCTGTTTTTTAGCAATCCCTTGTATGTTAAAATAATGAAAATGATACTTCTAAATTGTTCTCATTTATTGCTTTGTAATAAAAGGTCGTTTTATGGAAAACATTCTAATAATTTTCTCGCATCCTCGTTTTGAAAAATCAAGGGCAAACAAGGTGTTACTTGGTAGCATTGATGATATGGCTCAGGTGACAATCCATGACCTATATGAAGAATACCCTGACTTTAATATTGATACAGAACTCGAAAAATCGCTATTGATTGAACATAAAATTATTGTTTGGCATCACCCTTTTTATATGTATGGGGTTCCGGCATTGTTCAAGCAATGGGTTGATCTTGTTCTTGAATTTGGCTGGGCACACGGCTATGGAGGAGATAACCTTAAAGACAAACTTGTTTTCAATGCATTGACTGCTGGTGGTACAAGGGATACATATGTGCACGGGGGACATAATGGCTTTACGGTAAGGGAGTTTCTCGCACCTTTTGAACAAACTGCACTTTTTTGTAAAATGATTTATCTTCCACCCTTCGTAGTACACGGCACACATCTTTTGACAGATAAAGAGCTTAAAAACTATGGGGAACTCTATCGTTTATTATGTGAAAGATTGTCGCAGGGAAGATATAATCTCAACGAAATATGCAGGCATGAGTACCTAAACGATTGGCTTTTGTCAAATACAAATAATGGGGTAATTAGTTAGGTGAACGCAGGCTTTCTTCATGACGCATTGATCTATCTCGCTACTGCGATTATCTTTGTTCCTATAGCAAAAAAACTTGGGATGGGATCCGTTCTTGGATATCTGTTGGGCGGCATTATAATCGGCCCATTCTTTCTCGGCTTTGTCGGAGAGGAAGGCAAAGATATAATGCATTTTGCAGAATTTGGTGTTGTCATGATGCTTTTTTTAATTGGCCTTGAGCTTGAACCGACAAATCTATGGCGTATGCGAAAATTGATTGTAGGTACTGGTGCCTTACAATTAGGCGGTACAACTTTAATATTCTTTGTTGCTCTAATTGCAGCAGGTTTTTCATGGCAGGCAGCATTGGCAAGCGGCCTTGCACTATCAATGTCCTCTACAGCTATTGTTTTACAGACACTTAAGGAAAAAGGTCTTGCCAAGGCAGAATCAGGAAAGAGTTCTTTTGCGGTTCTCTTGTTTCAAGATATCTCTGTAATACCGATATTAGCGCTTCTTCCTCTGATTATAGGTTCTTCGTTACAAATTCATTCGGATAACAGTGCAACATTTATTGGTGGGCTACCAGGATGGAGACAGACGTTAACCCTGCTTGGTTCTGTAGTGGTTGTTATTTTGGGGGGACGTTTTTTAATTGTACCTTTTCTGAGATTTGTAGCGAGTATCCGTCTAAGGGAGCTTTTTACAGCGGCAGCGCTTTTTATTGTAATTGCTACCGCTGACCTCATGACAATGGCAGGATTGAGCCCGGCTCTCGGAACATTTCTCGCAGGGGTTGTTCTTGCTAATTCGGAATTCCGCCATGAATTAGAGAGCGATATAGAACCATTCAAGGGTGTTTTACTGGGTTTATTTTTTATTGCCGTGGGTGCATCCATAAATTTCAGACTCATCATCGACAATCCTTTGTTAGTGATAGTGTTTGTTTCGGGCGTAATAATCGTCAAAGCCTTTGTGCTAAATATGGTTGGACGGATGGCGCGTCTAAGTTTTGATCAGAATGCAATATTTACCCTTAGTCTCAGTCAGGTAGGCGAGTTTGCATTCGTACTTTTTGCGTTTATCTCAAAACTCGGCATTTTGTCCGACTACTGGACAGATGTAATGATGGGGGTTACAGCTATAAGTATGACCATAACCCCATTGCTTATTCTTCTGAATGAAAGGTTTGTTCTGCCGAATTTTGGTACAAAAGAATCTGTTGTAGAAAAAGAAGCAGAGGATATCAGCGGAGAATATCCTGTTATTATTGCGGGATTTGGTCATTTCGGAAGCACTATAGGCAGATTTCTTCGTGCAAACGGCGTAAACACTACGATACTTGATAATGATTCAGATAGGGTCGACCTTTTGAGAAAAATGGGGTTTAAGGTGTTTTACGGAGATGCAACACGTACAGATATTTTGAAATCAGCAGGCGCAGAACATGCAAAAATGCTTATTGCCGCTATCGATTCCCCTGAAATCAATATGGACTTGATAAAAAAGACAAGGGAACATTTTCCTAATCTTTCGATTATGGTAAGGGCAAGAAACAGGATAGATGCCTACGAGCTGATTGATGCCGGTGTACAAAATATTTATCGTGAATCTCTGGAGACGTCAGTACGCATAGGAGTTGATGTTCTGGTGAAACTGGGTTTTCGAAGATATAGCGCTACCAGAGCAGGACAGAATTTTGTCAAATATGACGAAGCAGCTTTATCAAAACTTGCAGCACATCGGCACGACCAGGATTTATATATCTTTAATGTCCGTGAACAGATAGCAATTCAGGAAGAGTTGCTGACAAACGATAGAGGAGTCAACCCCACATCACACGACCACGCATGGGAAAGGGATTCTTGAAATAAAAGGTCTCTGCATTTATCTGAAAATTATTTTTTTGCACAAATTACCTTGGAAAGAGATTCTAAATGTGAGCCTGGAGGGACATATCCCCATTCCCTGTCTTTGTCGGTTTTTCCGTAATCGAGTGTTTTGCCGTCTTTGCCGACCTCGTAAATCTCATGGATAGTATATTCTGGTTTATCTTTAGTGCATTTGAATTCATAAAGAACATTTCTCTGTTCAAGCTGTTCAATGCCCTCTGTAAAAAGCCCATTATGCTTACGTTTTCTAATATATGAATTTAACCCGTCCTGCGAGTACACAAGCCTACTCCAAACAATGATATTTTCTTCAGAGGTTTTTTTCGCAGTATAATTAATACTAAAATAGTGCTCGCCATCTTTGTCGGTGGTATATTTTTGAATGTTCTCAACTGCTGGCATTTTCGGAAATATCCCTTTTTTTGAAGCTTCAAGGGATTTATTCCGCTGAAAATACATTGCAAAATATCCAACAACAACTACGGCTACTCCAACTGTTATTCCAAACATTATTACCTGCGATAACGATGGTCTTTTTCTTAACATAATTGCTTCCTTGCTAATATATTAATAGGGATTGTCCTTGAAAAGGACATCGCATTTTATATCACTTAAAAATTATGTGTGTCAACGAAATGACCTTAAAATATTTGCGAAAAATACAAGATATGATAAAATCAAAACATGTTCTATTTTTTTATCAATTATAGGAGGTTGTAATGAAATTGCCTGATTATATTTCGAAAGCAGAGGTAAGTAAAGTATGTAAAGAATTAAAGATAAGAGATTGGACAAAATTGAAAGAGGCAAAGATACTTCCGAAGGAAGCTGAAATATTGCTTAACCTTGTAAATACTGAAAATATGGATATTGATCCAGATCAGTTTCTAATAGGGCTTGAGGTTGAACTGGAACATGGCATCAGGTTTAAGGATGCAAATGTAACGAATAATCATCCAATTATAACAGGCATGATAGTTTTGGCACACATGAAGGAATCTCTTGACTATTACAGACTCCTTGAGGTTGCCGAACTCGAGGGTGACCTGACAAAAGCCATTGTTGCTGGCAATGCAAAGAAGGTAAAAGATTATTACAAAAGATTGGCTGAGGCAAAGATAGCCCTTGCAAAGGCTCAAATTGCTCAATTAGAATAGCATCTGCAAAAACGATAATAGATTCAGGTATCTAAGGGTTCGTATGGATTTTGACAGGTTCCCACGAACCCTTAAAAAATGATCCATCATATGAACGAACTATGAGTTTTATGCTGGTATGAGCTATTTTTTCTCCCAATCTCCGTCATCATTCTGAATCCACCATCCGGGTTGTGATTTCTTGCGCCAACTGTTGGCGAAGATACCCTGAACCTTTTGCAATGAACTGCTTTCGAGTTTGTTTGTCCTTACAATCTCTGCATAGAGTGATGTACGGTCTTTGTTTATCTGCTCAACGAGTCTTGTAACATCCGCTTTTTCCTTGAGGTTCAAACTTGAAGTGTCGCGTATTTCAACAAACCCTTTGTTATTTTCTCCAACACTCCCGCGGACATAAAAAGGTCTCAACTGTTGAAAATTTTCCCGCATTGATTTTCTTATATTACGGATAGCAGGAGTTGATACATCGATTTCCTGGGCGCATGCCTCTTTAGGAACAGACAAAACGTCTCTTAGTTTTTCAAAAATTTGGCTTTTTATATCCTGCTTTTTTTCTTGTTTCTGCTCTTTAGGGTTTGTAACTTCATCTGCAATCTTGTCGGCTGCGTTTTGTATCGCCGCAGCAGGAAAATAGACATTAATAGTCACACATGCTGCTGCAAAGATGATTACAGATAGGGTTAAGTGTCTGATTCTTTTTAACATTGAAATCCTCCATTTTTTGTTTTGATATCATTATATTCAATGCAATATGCACTATCAATCTGTTGTATACATTAGGTATCCGATATCCATTTTTACTATTTAGCAATTTGTACCTGTTTTTGCCTTTTTCTTAATTTTTCAACATACTTGTTGATACAGTAGGTTCTCCTGTATTCTTTTTAAAAATCCTCTTAATCCTTTCTTGCATGTCATCAAAACTTATCACATTGTTAGGATCCCTGTTTATTACATCGATGCCCCTTAAAAACGCGCGACGTATAAAATATTCATTGCCATTCTCATAAATCTTTCCTCTTAGATGAAACTTATCATTTTCAAGGTAACATTTTATGCCTATGCGACTATAAGGATATTCCTTAAAAAAGCGGTTTATACCACTTCTCAGGATCGATCCAACCGCACCCGAACCCGTACCGATTATGGATATATTATCAATTGCATCAACGCTTATCTTCTGTTCGGTACCACTTTTTTTAACAGAATCAATTTCAAATAAGAAACGTGAAGGTTGACCATATGCTATTTCAAGGTTCTTTATAAAACCGTTAACAATGCCCTTGATTTTGCCTATCTTTATAGTTTCGGTGATTTTTCCAAGATCAATGTCTTTGAATAGTATATCACCTTTTATGACACGTTCATGGGAAAAAGGTTTATTTATCTCAACGTTCTCTATCTCAATATCACCCCCAAAGGCGTTTATTGTAGTAATGCCTTTTGTTATCCATTTACCATCCTCATAACCGATAAGTGGAAATTGTGCCTCTATATTTCCTGGCAACTGCAATCCCGTGACCTCTTCGAGCAAAGAGCTTATATCAACACCCTCAATTTTGGCGGCAAAATTGAACTTTCTTGATGGGACGATCACATCCTCGCCCTTACATTCAATAATTTTAATTTTTCCTCCATAAAAAGGAAACTCGAACATGCCCGGAATCAGTATATTATTAGCGGTAACAAGAAAAGGGATTGTCAATCCATGAATCTTTATGGTATCCATTTCAAGCATTCCTATGCGCAAAAACCCGTTTTTTGACCTTATCCCAGGTTTTAGCTTTGAAGGATAGTGCAAGTCAAAAGGCATATTCATTGAAATATTTTCTGCAGAGAATGATTTTCCCGGAACATAGACAGACACATCGTCAAACAAGGCATTTCCATGTATTGAATACCCTTCGTCTCTGCCAACTATCTTTCCTTCAGATGCGATCTTCCCTTGCATGCGTAAATTCAAAAGAGAAGGGGACATTTCACCGAGATAGTCATAGAGTGCAATAGACATAATCTTATCAGGATAAACATCATTTGTTGAAAACGATAACCTCCATTCTTTTTTGTCAATTTTACCCGAATAAGAATAGGTGCCTGTATCAAAAAAATTCAGGCTCCCTTTAAAGTCAAATCTATTTTCATCAATTAAAGTCAAATCTGTGTCAAATGATATTTTTTTCATTTCTTTTCGTAGGTCTTTGTAATATTTACCAAACAGATACTCACCTGAGGAAAGTTCTGAATATATGTGGACGCTTGTCTTTTTATCACCACGTGGAATGCTGAATTTCAGCACCAGTGTGCCTTCAATCCCCTGTGCAGCATTTCTACCATCCGATGAACTGAATCCACCGCTTTCAAAGTTCAGTGTTGCGTTGCCCGACACCGTGGATTCATTGCCTTTGAAAGTGCCTTCCATTTCACTTTTTATTGCACCTTTTCCATGTATTGACCATCCATTGTCACCAGGTTTTTCTATAAAAGGCTTTAAATATGAATAAAGTGTAGAAAAATTGATATCTGATGCATAAACAGCAGCCTTCCATGGAAATTCATCCTTCATTTTGCCGTAGCAATTTCCTTTTAAGTTGCCAAACGATGGTATTTCCAGTTCAATTGACTCAAACGCAACATTTTTGCTTTTGACATCATATTTCATATGTGTTTTCAGGTAAGGTCTTTTAATAAGCGACCTATTTTTTGAATTATCAAAAATCAGCGAATCCGATGATATTATGATTCTTGAAACATCGATTTGTTCTTTTTTAAATGAAACCAAAAGATGCAAACTTGTATTTGCAAGAGATACTGATTTAAAAACGCCTGAATTCAAATGTATATCAAGCGTTCCTGTACCTATCAATTCAGGTAAAAGACCCGTAAGACTCATCGACCCACTACACCTTCCATGCCCTGACAAATCTTTTGCCTGTCCATTGGAGGTTATATCAACAAGTCCGTTGAAAGTAATCCTGCCGCCCTTTTCTGGAGAGAAACCCTGCACATCAAGGTCGATATTTCTAAAAAATAATTCATATGGTTCTTCACCAAAGATTAGTTTGAATTGACCTTTCTGTATAGAAAGTGTGTGAACAGGCGGGATTTTCTTTATAAACGATAGATCAGTCTGTGTTGATTTTTTATCACCAATGCGTATCTGGATTTTAGGTTCTTTCAAAGTAAACCTTTCTATTTCACCCTTTATTGCCATAGAAGGTTTACTTTCAAGATTTACTTTTGCGCTTGAAAAGAGAAAACCGTTTTTATCACCTTGTGATATTTGCAAATTCGATATATTTGCCTTTAAAAAAGGTGCATAACTAACATCATCTGCATGTATTACAAACCCATATTTGTATGAAAGTATATATGCTATATGTCTATAAAACAGTGGGGTACGGAGATAAA
>Ga0116174_10002592_pt1 | contig 15469 bp, 10 predicted proteins | sample AD_UKC087_MetaG_FD_89801 | JGI IMG/M metagenome (GOLD analysis project Ga0116174, IMG submission 89801) | Active sludge microbial communities of municipal wastewater-treating anaerobic digesters from USA - AD_UKC087_MetaG | ecosystem: Engineered > Bioreactor > Anaerobic > Digestate | place: USA...
CGAAAAACGCCACATGACCCGAGTGAAGCATATCAAAACATCCGCTGACAAATACTTTCTTTTGCATTGCATATTATATACAAATCCCCTGACCTTCAGACTCTCAGACCCTCAGTCCGCCAGCTGGCGAATCAGACTTTAAACTCCCGTTTAAGCACCTCCGCAATCCGCTCCCGCCCTTCTTCATCAATGTTCGATCCACTCGGCAGGCACAGTCCGTTCTCAAACAGTTTCTCCGATGTGCCGTTGACAAAAGCCGGACACCCGGCAAAGACCGGCTGCAGGTGCATCGGCTTCCAGAGCGGGCGCGATTCAATATTTGCCGCCTCAAACGCAAGGCGAAGTTTTTCGCGGTCCGTCCCCGCCACGGCGGGATCAATCACGATGCAGGTCAGCCAGAAGTTCGAATGGAAATCCGGCGACGGCTCCGACTGGAACGTCACCCCCGGGACATCCTTCAGCAGCCCGCGATACCACTGGTTGAACTCGCGATGCTGCTTTACGCGAAGGTCAAGCACCTCGAGCTGTCCGCGACCGACACCTGCCACCACATTGCTCATGCGGTAATTGTATCCTATCTCACTGTGCTGGTAGTGTGGTGCCGGATCACGTGCCTGGGTGGCAAGGAAACGGGCGCGCTCAATCATCGCGGCGTCATCGGATATCAGCGCCCCGCCGCCGCTGGTGGTGATTATCTTGTTGCCGTTAAACGACAGTATCCCGAACCTGCTGTTGCAACCAACCCTCCGGCCCATATACTCTGACCCCAGCGCCTCGGCTGCATCCTCAACAACCGGTATGCCGTACCTGTCAGCCACGGCCATGATCTCCTTCATCTTCGCCGGCATCCCGTAAAGATGCGCCACCACAATAGCCTTCGGCATTTTACCCTGACCTTCAGACTTCAGACCTTCAGACCTTAGACCTTTAAGTGCTTCTTCAAGCAATTCCGGATCCATGTTCCAGGTGTCTGCCTCCGAGTCCACCAGCACCGGCGTCGCCCCAAGGTAGGCAATCGGATTGACCGTCGCCGAGAAGGTGAAAGATGTCCCAATGACGTAGTCGCCCGGCTTAACCCCAAGAAGTATCAGCGAAAGATGTATTGCAGCCGTCCCTGATGACAACGCCGCAATATGCTTCGCCCCCGTGGCAGCACACAGCTCCCGCTCGAAACCGTCAACATTCGGCCCCAGAGGAGCCACCCAGTTGGAGTCAAAAGCCTCCTGAACATACTTCATCTCTCCTCCGCCCATGTGCGGACTGCACAGATAAATCTTTTTCCCCATATATTTTTATACTAGCCTAAATCGCAAATTATTATGTTTATTTTCGGTTACGATCGAAAACGATTATGTTTTCATGATACCCTGACGCCTCTATTTAATTATTTCCCCGGCCCAAAGCTCCTCAAGAAATACTCTCCAGGGCAGGATTGATATGTTCCCTGTTTTCCGGGAAAGATTATCATTTGACACCAGGATGAGTCTTTTTGTATTGTATTCATCTGCAAATATTTTGAGCCCTTTAAGATGCTTCTCATTTGCAAGTTCAGTTGCCTTAACCTCAACTGCCACCTCATTGTCGCCGAGAATAAAGTCCACTTCAGTTTGTGAAGATGTCCGCCAGAAAGACATCGGATAATTTATACCCGAATAATGACTGTGAGAATAGAGCTCATGATATATGAAGTGCTCGAAAGCCTTTCCAAACGCTTCACTTCCTGCCACAATAGTCCCTCTCTTGAGCAGATAATTCGCGATTCCAATATCAAAAAACCAGAACTTTGGCGCAACGATAACCCTTCGTTTCGGCTTCTTCTGGTATGACGGAAGGAATCTTCCCGTCATGGTATCCTCCAGAATCTGAAAATACTCTTTTATCGTAGGACTGCTGACACCGCAGTCGGAGGCGATATTTGAATAGTTTACTATCTCGCCGTTAGAAAATGCCGCAGCCTCCAGGAACCGGGAAAACGATGAAATATTCCTGATCCTGGCTTCAGCCATTATTTCATCCCGAAGATAACTCCCGACATAGGCAGACAACAACCTGGCAGGCCTGTCAGACAGATACATCCTTGGCAGAAGTCCGTTGTTCAATGCCCGTAAAAGATCAAAATCCGGTATTTCCTTGTAAATGAGCGGATAAAGTTCATACCGCAGCGCCCTGCCCCCTAACAGATTGCCACCTGATCTTACTATTTTACGTGGACTCGATCCGCTGAGAATAAACTGCCTGTTCCTGTTGACGATAAGCCATTGTACCTCATTGAGCAACGATGGTATTCTCTGAATTTCATCTATGATAACCGGCGATGAGGAGTTGTCGGCTTCTACTGTTTCACGCAGCAGAGCCTGGTTGCTTAAAAAACGATTGAAAACATCTGAATGCAGGAGATCAAAATAAAGGACCCCCGGGTACATCATCCTGAGAAGCGTGCTCTTCCCGGTTTGCCTTGCCCCCCACAGGAATGCGCTCTCAGCATCTCTGCCTCTGAAATTTTGTTCTCTTACAAACATGATAATTTAAAGTTCTACTTTAATATATCCTGTTATTTTAAAGTACAAATATAGATTATATCGAGTTGCAATCGCAATTTAGTCAGTTATTTTTTGGTTGTGATCGAAAACGATTATGTTTTCAAAATTTTGACAAAACCTCAGATCTTTATCACCTCATCAAACCACCTGACCACCGACTCGCGGTGGGTGACGAAGACGATTGTGATCCGCTCCTTCAGCTTCGCCAGCACCTCCATCACTGTGGCCTCGTTCTCCGCATCGAGCGACGAAGTGGCCTCGTCGAGCAGCAGCAGCGACGGTCTTCGCAGCAGCACCCTCGCCAGTGCCAGCCGCTGGCACTCGCCTCCCGAGAACGATGTGTGCCAGTTAACCACGAAGGCATCGAGTCCCTTCCTGAACCTCTTCACCAGGTGGGTGGCATTGACCTGTTCCAGCACCGCCATGATCTCCCCATCACTGATATCGCCGCCGCTGTCCCACACCAGGTTCTCGCGCAGCGTGCCGTCAATGAAGAAGGGATCCTGCGGGAGGTAACCGAGTCCTGCCTTCCAGCGCGACAACAGCACCCCGTCCGTCACAACCCCCTCAGCACGGGCCATTGCCTTTGCCTGCCCTGCAGCGTCAACAAGCACCTGCCCGTCGATAAGTATGCGCCCGGCAGAGGGCTTCTGCAATCCTGCGATAAGATCAATCAGCGTTGTCTTGCCGCGCCCCGACTGCCCGACAATTCCTGTTATGGTATTCGCCCTGATAACCGCATTGAACCCGTCAAACAGCTTCTCACCGTCCGGGTACGAAAAACTGACCCCCTCTATAATTATCCCTTCCTTCAACCCGACACTCACCGCTGCAGAATTCGCAATTCGCACATCGCAATTCGGAAGTTCCTCGTCCAGTTGCATCACCAGCTTCACAGACGCCACACTGGTAACAATCATACTGATGTCAGTGTTCATTGAGATCATCTGAGGAAAAATCCGCGAGAAGAGCAGTATCAGTATCACAAATGAAGCCATCGGCACCGCGCCCGACCTGTACCCGAACCATACGATCCCCACCAGCACCAGAAGTCCCGCGATGCGCTGTATCAGCTGGGGCAGCGACCAGTTCCTCTGCATCCTGTACTCCATGTCGAGCAGCGAGGTGCTGGCCTCGTCGAAACGGTTGTAGTAATAGTCCTCCGAGCTGTGCACCTTGGCTATCTTCACCGTCTGCCAGAAGTCGTCTATGTATTTGAGGAGCCTGTTGTAGGAATCGACGTAACCCTGTCCGAGGCGGAAAGATCTGAGGAGGAATTTCCGCAGCAGGACAAACAGCAGCAGCCCGACGCCTATGATTATCAGGGTGAACCGTGCCGACACCAGCATTGCATAGACGGTGTATGCCGCCGTCATGATGAGTGTCGTCAGCAGCCTGAGATAAAAGAAGTAGTAGTTTGCCAGGTTAGGCACCTCGCGTGTCAGCACCTGGAGGTGGTTGGTCTTGCTGCGACTGTTCAGCAGCTGCCAGTCGGCCATCAGGATCTTGCGGAAGAGCCTGCGGCGAAGGGTATAGATAAATGTCTGCTGGTAACGTGCATCGAGCAACACCTTCCAGTACTGCAGGAGGGCGCTGAGAGTCAGCAGCACCATGTAAATCAGCAGAACGCTACCAATTGTCAGCTCAATGCCTGCTTTGTCAGCCAGATTCTGAATGAATAGAGCCACACCGTCAGGTTCCTCACCAGCGCCAATGCTCAGCAATTGCAGCAGCGGTATCAGCAGCACTATGGAGAATCCCCCCATCACCCCCATCAGCAGTGTCAGTAAGAATATCAGCACCAGCTTATAGGGCTGATGCTCCTTCAGCAATTTAAAGGTCTTTACAATAAACAAATACGTTTGCATAGATTCAGCTGAAGATGGGGCCACTTTGCGACAGTGCGACAGAGTGAAGATATTCGTCTTAAGATAAAAGTCAAAATTTAAATAAACAACGCTCACCCCGGGAAATAGATCTTTGGAAACTGCCCTGCACCATGAGCAATGCGTCCATGAGGCAGCCTTGGCTTATGCCACAAATATTCCAGTATCCGTAAATATAGAAAACCGGAACAGTGGTTTATTCAATAGCCAGTATAGATCTCACAATGATAGTATCTTGAACATCCGGAGATATCCTCAGATATATCATTCTTAAACAGAAAGATGGATCAGAAAAGTCTGTGTTTAATTCAGCAAATTTCTTTTAATCTCGTCTTTTGCTTTTTGTCTTTTGTCTTTACAATAATGCCACCTTGCGCGTGGTCGCCTTAGCCCCATCAACTACCCTGACTATCAGCATTCCCTTCGAGCCTCCGGGCAAGTCAATTGTATTCAGCTCGCCGCCGGTGAGACGCATATCTAATATCTTTCCACCGTTGACATAATATACCTCGCACCTAGCTTGTTCACTGACCTCACCCTTGATGATAACCTTGCCGTTTGAAGTCCAGATGCGTAAGCCTGGCTCAGGATCAGGAGTCTCTATCGAAGTTGCAGTACTTGCCGATTTCAGGTAGAAGCGCCCTGTACCATAGGTCTTTGCGGGGAGGGTAACTGTATAGGCATTTCTGGCGAGGTCTGTGAAGATCCCAGTCAACCGGTCCTCGAGCCAGAACTTATTAGTCCCCAGCGGTACAGTGTAGGCTGAGAATGTAACCTCTCCTCCAGTTTCACTGTCGATACCTACAGATACAACTATGGTATCTGCACCAGCTACAGGCAAGGCCTGACGGGCAAGGTTTACACCTTCATCCTTAGCTGCAAGGATAGTGTAAATCTCAACCGGGCGCCCTGAGGCCAGTTGTCCCAAATCATATCCCGGATCAAGTCCTGTACTCATCTCATTGTTATAAACGATTGTCGTCAGGCTCTCCTTGTCTCCCTGTTTAACCTTCAGCTGTAAGCCCGGCCAGGGGTCTTCTTCAGCAGCTGACTTCAACAATACCGTTCCTGTACTATGGGTCCGCATTTCCGGAGTAAAGCTTATGGGAGCATCGTCGTAGTTCGCCATCACCATGAATCCCTGGCCTGCCTGAATGATGCTTCCCCGGGAGCCGCCCGGTGTTACAAACGGATCAAACCCACTTATGGGAACAGCATAATACTGGTAAGCCGCATTAACCCCATCATAGACATAGATCGCCTGGTAATAGGGATCAAGGCTGCCCGAGTTGGTCGTAATGAAAATGGATGCATCCATTGCTGATGTAAAAGGATTGCCAAGAAGGTTCCATCCGCCGCCGCCCCAGTTAGCCCATGATCCGCTGATATATCCCCTTCCGTCTGTCCAGCTGATTGTTGTTGGATCTGTATTGCCATAAGGATCTGTACCACGTGACAAATATGGATCTTCAAAGGGTGAAGTGGCTTGTATTGAAGCTGAATTGACAACTGATCCTGTGAATGAGAACAGGCCATCACTGTTTGTCTTCTGATAAACGTTATATCCTTTCCCACTGATGAAATTATCGGCCACAACTTCACTCCATACTCCTCCGAACTCATCCCATGTCCTAAGATAATCAATCTCATCAGTGTAAGTTGTTCTGAATTCAGGAATATTTTGTCCGCCCACCGGTGACGAAAATAGATGCTTATCCCCGGTTTGATCATCAGGACGCAGATAACGGTTGAAGGTAACATTTCCTGTACTTGAACCTTTGACTATCAACGACCCGGTTGAAATTAAACCATTGGGTTCCGAATATGGTGCTGAATTAATATTCAAGTCTCCATTCGTGACAACATTGCCTCCAACTGTCAGAGCTGAACCTTCGTCCAGTGTAAGAGAAGCCCCTGCAGCTATCATCAGGCTAAAAACCTGTTGATGTTCTGTTGATGTAATAATAGGCTGGTTAAGCGGAGTCCCGGTAATTCTTATCAGAGAACATGGTCCCGGAATACCATCTGTCCAGTTTAATGAATTATTCCAGTCAGAATTTTCAGTTCCGGTCCACTGCCCCGGAGACTCCTCAATGGATCTCAAGCTAGTTACTGGTTCAGCCGAAGCATATTTACGAACTCTTATATCATCAAACTGAGCCGTCACGCCAACCTCACCATAAAGAGCAACAGAGCCGGTCTGATAGGTCTCATCAGTTACCGTGCCTTTAAGGTCATCATTAAGATAAAGATCAAAAGTACTGCCATGGGCTTTTATTGTCAGTTTGGCCCATGTGGCCAGATTTACAGGGCCCATACCTTCCCGGAACAAGATACTGGCAGTACCGTTCTGCCAATTGTAAAAGTATAGATTATCTTCTTCATCAATATCTTCATAGAGATTTAAGGAATACAAGTTTCGTCTGTCGGTAACCCTTGCGCCCAATCCCCAGACCCGGTCAGTTATCTGCCTGCCAAAACCTTCGAGGACGTAATCATTGCCTGAATAGGTGGATTTCAATATTTGATTAGTCGACGTAATCCCCTGAGCAACAGAACCGGTGCTTCCATCAGGTTGAGTAGCAGTCTGTATAGTCCAGGTTCCTCCGTCAGCTGTCCATTTAGTGGGATTGATCTCAGCCTGTTCGTACACAATCCTGCCAGTAGTCGGATCCACTACCCGCATGTCAAGCGTCCATGTACCGCTGGTCTGTTTACAATAATATTCGTAAATGCTCCCATTGAACAGGTGCTGAAACATACAGGCGCAACCATCGGCAAGTACCGGATTGCCTGGTAAAACTGTGAAGGGACCTCTTGGCGAAGTTGATGAATACATTCTTACCTGCCAGGTTCCGCTGGGTATTATTTCAGTGGAAAGGAAATATGTGCCATCATAAAGCAGTGTCTGCGGAGCAGCAAGCACCTCTCCGGGAGCCTCAAGAAGAACATGATCCTCGGCAGTTGCAAGTCCTGCAACAGTTGTGGCCTCGCGGTACATTATTGTATGCCCGTTGACAAATCTGAGCCAGTAAAGAAAGTAGTGACCGCTATAAGGGTTACCAGTGGAATTGTCATGGAAGAGGCTGGGATTTTGGTTGCTTTGCACATATGGAACAACAGTGACAGGCGCTGACCACGTCAACCCGTCAGTACTTGTACGATATACAATGTAGCTTGCACCATAGTTCATTGTATGTACCATGTAGTATATTCCTTCCGCTTCATTCAGGTAAACCGAGGGCCACCTTTCTCCGCCCCCCATAGCAATAGGATTAACTGGTCCTGATTCAGGATTCTGATTATATGGAAACTTAGTCCAGGTGACGAGATCGTTGCTGCCTGCAATTGCAACATAACCACTTCCCTGAGGTCCATAATAGCCATAATAGGTGTAGCCTGCTCCGGCAGGAGCTTTGACAACACTAAGTGTATGGGCTACCCCTCCATCTCCTGCAATGTTATATTCCCAGGTTATCGGTACTAAGTTATTTATTGCAGGTTCAAATTCGTAGTATCCTGGCTGTTGTGTGACGGGTACATTGAAATCATCAAAAAACTCAAAAGTATTGTCTGGATTAGATTCAGCTGTAGCTGCAGCGTTTCCATAATACATGTAAATATCACTTCCTGGAACAGGAATAGATGGTACTCTTACCCATATTTTGGCCTGCCCGCCTGTTTTATCCCAGCTTTCAATCCAGTATGGAATTAATGTAGTTCCGTCAACCGTTGTAAACCTTACATCGCTTCCATCATCCTTCGCCAGGTCATAGTCGAATGTGCCGTCAAGGTTAACTTCTACCTGGAAATCAGTAAGTGAAGAACCGGAGGTGTTTATAACTTCGATTGACTTACGGTACAACCAGTCCGGGCCAAACCATGATCCGTCTGGTGAGACAGTAACCGAAATACTGGCTGAACAGTTATTTGCATCGGAGACATTATAAACTATTGTTCCTAATGACTGTGTCCGGGTGCCGGTGCCGTCATATCCAGGAGTACCCCCTGTGGCTGAAATATTTATAACGGTTGTTCCGGTATTGCAGTCAAACGGTGTTGTTACAGAATAACTGACTATCAAAGGATCAGGCTGATTAACTGTCACACTCTGATATCCTGAAATTGAATTTACATCAGTCACAAGAACACTATATGTACCGGCAACTAATCCCGATATATTTGGATCCGTTGAGGAGAAGCCCCCGGGACCGCTCCATAAGTACGAATACGGCTCAGTTCCGCCGGTAACTTCGCAATTAATGGATCCATCATGACTGCCATTGCAAACCAAATCGGTCTTTGTTAAAGTTAAAGTCAGAAAAGATGGTGGTCTGGTCTGAACACTTTCAAGTTGAAATGCCGGAACGGCCGAAGCGTATTTACGAATACGGAAATCATCAATCCATGAGGTTGCTGAGCCCCATGCAAGCAATCCTACTGTACCCGTTGAGAAGGTGCCATCTGTAACCGTAGAACCAATCAGACTTTCGTCTATATAAAGTGAATGAGATGTGTTGTTAATTTCAGCCCGGAGTCTGTACCATGTATCTACTGCAAAAGTACCACCTGAAGTTATTGGACCGGAGGAAACTCCCGATATCCTCCTCATAATCCGCCAAAGGTTTGCCGAGTTATGCGTTGTAGGATGGATCATATACCCATTACTGGATTCGGGATCTGAGCCCCGGTACATCGGGCCAAATTCATTGGTACCTCCATTGCCCCTGAGGCTGCATTCAATTATACCATTTGTGAAGATGAAATTCGCTCCGTCTTTCCTGGCGCGGATGCGGTCCCCGAACAAGGTACCCTGAAACCTGAGCGAACCTCCTTCAATTGAAAAATCACCTGTGACTACTTCCCACTTTGATGTATTAATCGTCTCGTCAGAAAAATCATCATAGAAATCGAATGTATTGGATGCGTTGCTTAAAGAACCTGCTTCAGAATTGCCATAATACATATAGATTGTTGTAGTTCCAACAGGAAGAGAGGTGGCCTTGACCCAGATTGAAGCCTGCTGACCTGACGGATCCCAGGTCTCGATCCAGAAAGGTAATAGCGTTGTACCTGAGATGTCAGTAAATACGATATCACTCCCGTCACTGTTTGCCTGACCCCAGGTAAACGAACTGCCTGTGAAAGTTATCTGAATCTGGAAACCGGCAAGCGCTTCAGTGTTGGCATTTGTGACTGTAACCGGAACCCGGAACTGCCAGTCTGCATTATACCAGGGTACCTGCCCAAACATTATTTGCGTAGCCAGCAAGCCTGTAACTAAAATGGCTAAAACTCTTGACATAATGCCGGAAGAATTAGTTGAAACCTTCATGACGAGATCTTTTTGAAATAACTAGTAGAAAATATATTTAACACTATCTGTTTTTAAGAAATGGAATGCCAGATCAAAGACTGTAAAGTTAACCTAAATCCATAATAAAACCAAAAGTTTTCAATATATAATTTTAGAAAATTTAAGTAAAGCTACCTGTGTTGTCCTCATCATAGCCCCGTCAATTATTCATTCTTCACTTCCGCAACAAGCCCCAGCTTCACCATTTCATACAGGTGCTCAGCCACTTCGCGATAGCACTGCTCATAGTCAACCTCATACTCACCCGTCAAAACCTGACAAAGCTCATCAGGGTCAGCCGGATGCTCCAGCAGATCCCATATGCGCGTGGCAACCGGATTCAAAGAAAAATACTTACCCTGCCCCAGGTCCATCATCACCAACTCATCATGCAGTCGACCGGATATTGTCTTACTGTTCCTCGTATACTTAATCATGTACCAATTCTTTAATTCCTATTTCATTATCATCTTCTCAAATTCACCTGACTGACTGAAATGCCTGATAAGCAGCACCTCAAAAATATTACACCGGGCCAAAAGCATATCATAATCCATCCCTGCCGGCTTATCTTCTGTTGAACGTTCCTGCATCCTGCCCAGTACACGTAACAACTTCTTAAAATAGGTCTTCCTCCTTTTACCAGAGATAATCCGATACAGCTCAATTATTTCAGTCCGCATGTTCACAGCATCCTCCACAATCGCCAAAGCCTCATTAAAGGTTAATCTCCCTGCTGCAAGATCCCTCAGTAACTGGCAGTAGTATCCGGAGCATACATTGGCTTTTTTCTGATTATAGATGGTACACTTTTTATCAAAATATCCGCATGGGAGCCTGAAATAATCACTTCCTTGCTTACTGTAACTGTTCCTTTCAATTTTCTCCGGCAAATTACCCCGTTCCCCCGGATCCAGATGTGCATGAAGAAACAATGTGCCATCACAACACAAACCACACCTGATACAAATGACCTGCTCCTCCGGAAGGGTTTCAGCTATCTTTCCGGTATTCCTTTGTGAATTCATTAATCGCCTTTAGATTTACAAGGCTGCTTGACAGGATCTTTTCATCCAGTGCTGCCGTACAATTTCTGAACAGCTCAATGTCGCGGATGAAAAGATCAAAATCAACAAAGTGAAGGTCTGGATTTGACCTCCAGCACGTTACTTCATCCATGACTGACAACGCCGCCTTTTTAATGGCTTCCACCATGAATGCATAGAATATGGGATCATTCTTGCTCTTATTCAGACGTATCTCTTCAGGAATCAACCCCAAACCGATCTCCCTCAGCAAAGGCCTGAACCAATGATTCCTGCATAAAAGCTTTGACGGCACCCTAAGCATGTATTCAACTATCCGTTTGTCAAGCAAAGGGTACCGATATTTCACTCCTTTGACGAAACCCATCCTGTACCAGCTCTCGCATCTCTCCGGAATATTGTAGAACCGTAACACATTCAGATGCATCTGTCTCCTTGAATGGTGAAAATAAGCGCTGCTTATTACCTGAGGTTCACTATGCTTAAAAGGCTCTCTGATATACCTGGCATCTCTTTTAAACGCCCGTTTCGCTTTGGGGTCAAGAATGCGCAAAGCCGGATAAACCACAAAAAACAGGAAATGTCTTATTGATCTCCCTGGGGAGCCGGAAAGGAGTCTTCCGAGGAAGGTTCGTATCCTGAACCCTCTTAACAGATCCAGGTCAATTCCGCTATGACCGGTAGATATGAATTCATCGCCTCCCCACCCACTGAAGATCAGGTTTACACCCAATAATGAAGCCCTGTCGGAAACTTCATCTTCTGAATAATATCCCAGGTTATAATAGAAACGTTTCGTAAATTCAACATACTCATCTGTGCCGGATCTTAAAAATTCCGGCTCAATTCCAGCTTCCATGCAAAACCTGCGCACAATCTCTCTTTCATCATATTTAATATCGGTAGCTTCAAATTCACCGGGTGACCATGAAAAGCCCCTGAATTCAGGCTGGTATGAATACTCTTTACGAGCCAGAGCTGCCACCACTCCTGAATCAAGCCCGCTGCTCGTGTGTGCGCCTGCTGTGAACCGACTGTCACAACGAATCCTGACCGCATCATGTACCAGCTCCTTCAGATCAGAAATCATCATGTCATAGGATAGGCTTCTGTCTGTCCTGATCTTCGCGGGTTCCCAGTATTTTGTGATCTCGATTCCGGCCTTTGAAAACTTTAGAAAATGACCCGGAGCAAGCTTTTTAACCTTCTGATATGGTGTCCGTCTGTAATCAACATACTTGAAAAATCTCAGTAGAAATTCGGCGTCAATTGGTGAATCCCCGCCATAATGCCTGCAAAGGTTAATCACATCTGTCGAAAAGCTCAGGGTCCCTCCCTGTTTAACCCATCCAACAGGACATATCCCGAGATGATCACGGAAAAGCCAGGCTTCCTTCATTGAACACCTGAGAATGAAAATTACAAAATCACCGTTAAGTTTTTTAACGAAAGCATGCCCTTCTCGCAGAAATAGACCTGCGATCATCTCAGGATCACACCCTGGTTTTGAGTTGTCAGTGTAGCCACCAAGTTCATTCCGGTTATATACAGATCCCGACAATAAAACCATTATGTCGTTTGTATCATCCACATAATACATATCTTCCGGCCTATCGGGTAATCGCGACTGAAGGCAAAAGCCTCCATTGAAACAACCGGTTTTAAAAGGATGAAAAGAGATATCCGATGAAGCAAACTGTACATTGCAGGAAAGAAATGGCGGTGTATCTCCGTTAAAAGTAACCGAACCGGAAATCATAGATAATTAAAGAAATTAGAAAACAAACTGATGACCAACCAGGTCAAAGGAAATAAATACAGATTTAGAAACGTAAGGTGCCGGATAGTTGTCAGGGGGTTGGCATTTTGCTCTTACCTTGAACCTCATTTGGGCCATATGATTTCCCGCTGAAAGTGTCCTTCTTAATATTCAGGAGGTGCACTTCAGGTTTGACCCAGAACTTCTTTTTAGGCTCCGACGTTTTCATATCTTCGTTAATCTTGTGCAAATTAATAAAATTAAAATAATATACTGCAAGCATTCAGGACTGTTTTTTAAATAAATCCAAACAATCATGTTCTAATTGCCCTGATTCAGCTAAAACTCATACAAAGGGAGGTAATCTCCGTTGCGTGGTACTATCTCTTCTCCCTCAACAAGGAGCCATGCGTGTGCGGTCATTTTTCCACTTTTCTCTTTCGTTACTCCGAGGAAAAGTTTTGAATTAATCCGCCGCCACCGAAGCATCCGGCGTGCTGCAAGAGAACTGACCAGGCATCCGTTCTTCCAGGGTGATACTTTGGCTCCACGTTTAATTGCCGTTCTGATGTCATTCAACCTTTCTGATTGAGGCTGGAGGCCATCTGTCTGTCGTCCTGATACGTTGTGCCGGGATTGATCCTTCGCACTTCCCGGAGTCTGAAACTGCCGCGTGCTATACAGCCACCGTATCAGCCTGAAAGGAACCACCTTTAACAAAAGCCCTGCCCAAAACTGAAGGAAAACCGCTTCACAGAAAAGGCTTTTCTCCCGTCCTGAAAGTCTGAAAAACTTTAAAATTCTCCCCGGCCTGCCTTTCACCTTAAATTACTATAGCCATTTATGCACCAAGATACTGCGTGATCCGATGATACAAATCGGTAATTCTAATATTCGTCGGTCTCACCACCCTCACGAACCTTATCCGTTCAATGATATGAAGCAATTGTTGCAGGTACTCCGCTTCAGTTACTGGCATTCCGGCAAGAATCCCCGACATGCAGATTTCACTCCTTAAAGATGAAAACTTCTCTGCCAATAGAGGCTCTTTAAAGACAGGATGCAAGACCTCGCCAGCCTCGATTTTCAGTATCACATGCAAAGGGTAGTCTTCCATACCTGTCCTCCCGACGCGAAGATACTGCTTCCCTGTCCCTGACTCTGCCTCCCGCAGTCTTTCGGATCCTATTTTCAGTTCCTCCACGGTATGACGCCTTATCCTTACTTCTCCATGCAGAGGCATGATATGCAGAACAGAATTCCTGAAAAATACAGGTGTAATGTCATCAGTAAGCAATTCTGCACCCTTAAGGGCAAAGGCCACTGCAAGCGATGACTTGCCAGCACCGCTCTCCCCCAGTATCATTACCCCAATTCCGTCATACACGAAGCTGCTGGCATGAAAGCTGATCATATTCCTCTGATGAAGCAGAGCCACCAGCACCTGTCCGTTGAGGTAAAGATTTACCCAGTCGGGGTCGGCACCTTCCTCAACAGAGTATATAACCTCGTTGCCGTTTCTGACATAAAAGGTGCCTACTCCATCAGCCTGTAAGAGGAGCTCATTCTGGTTCGCCTGCCACTTTTCAGTACTGCACGCCGGGAGGGCAGTAAAGCCGGGGATGGCACCCATCCTGACACTCACCCCTGGCAATATCAGATTATGCTTCATCTTGCATACTCAGGGATCACATATTTTCTCATGAAATACTGTTGCATACTCTTTGGCACGAGACGCGGCATCAGCGCCTTTCTCACAAAACGTATGGCAAGATTTATCTTAACCCTTACTCCCTCACGCGATCTTATCCGGAATATCCAGTCGTTCAACTCCGGCACGAACCTCCTGCGGTCGGAAGGCAGCCGACCGAGCGCCCTCATCCGGTTACGCGCAAGCATGGCAATCTTCCGTGATTCGGTATCTTGAACGAAAGCATCTGGCACCTTCATTCCAGTCATAAGAGCGGCAAGCTTCAATGATATCAGCAATAGCCTCCTGCAATGAAACTCCTCTGCTTTTTGTTCGAGCCACGCAAAATCAATAACTCTGCCCGTTCTGATTATCATGGCAACGTCATAAACCTGCTTCAGTAGCCTGAAGCTATCTTTACCTCCGTGATGCATTAAAGTGAGCAGGAGACTTGCAGAGGGATTGAAAACCCGCAGCTCATGCCCCTGGATGCTGCTTGATTCAATGGAACCTTTAAGATCATCAAGAGAGATGTCCAGTCCGAACCTCGCGGGAGCCATTCGCCAATGAAATTCGAGGTGAGAGATGCACCGCCCTCCTATATACTTTCCATAATTGAATTCGCAGCCTACTGGATCGGGTTGATTAATGAATGGCTCGCCGATAAGGTACCCGGTGCCGGGCATCAGCTTCATTATCTTCCCGAGATCGCTGTAGTTGACAAACACATCAATATCACTTGCCTCCCTGTCAGCCAGGTTGCCGTAAAACCTTTCCGCCAGCCAGAACCCCTTGAATGGTACAACAGCAATCCGCCCGTCCTCAAGCCTGTTCCTTACCTCCATGAATTCAGTCACATGGTTGATCTGGTCGGTGAGATTCTGCCTGTATGAACTCTCAAACCGCTCTCTAACAGATAAGGGCACTGCAGGGCCGGCGATCTTTCCAAGCAATTTAGCCAGTTGGGGCTTAATGGCATGCTGGTCAGCCAATGAATAGAGCCATTCCCAATCAGGTTCTTTATGCTCAATGATACTTAAAGCCTCTTCAAAGGCCATCCCGTCACTGTCAAACCGCAATGACAGCAGTAATAACCTGTATTCAGGAAATGGAGTCAAATCAGTAACATTAAAGGAAAGCTGGCTGGCGGAGAACGTTGATTACAGGTTGCTTCAAGCACCCTGGACCACCG
>Ga0116174_10002598_pt1 | contig 15454 bp, 8 predicted proteins | sample AD_UKC087_MetaG_FD_89801 | JGI IMG/M metagenome (GOLD analysis project Ga0116174, IMG submission 89801) | Active sludge microbial communities of municipal wastewater-treating anaerobic digesters from USA - AD_UKC087_MetaG | ecosystem: Engineered > Bioreactor > Anaerobic > Digestate | place: USA...
AAACCTTCATACCTGCGGATTCGCGTCTACGCTATTCAATTGAACATATAGCCCCGCAGAATCCAAACGAAAGCCGAGTAGTCGCGGACGCAGGTATCTTACCCCAATTAACTGAAGACTTTAAAAATAATTGGCTGCACCAGCTTGGCAACCTGACGTTTGATCCGATCTTGGCTAACAAGCAAAAATCCAATAGCCCGGTTCCTGAAAAGAATCAACGTTTCTTCCAAAAAGCCCCACTAAAAACCCAGAATGAGCTGCCAGACTTTCTCTCTGAAGGTGGACATTGGGATGAAGAGTCTATCAGACGGCGATCTGACAAGATCGCCGCATTTGCTTTTGATTACTGGGATCCGCATAAGGTTTAATCATGTCATCGTTGTGCGGTACACTCCCGTATTCGGGAGCAACAACATCGGTTTCCGAATCTCTTTTTACAAAGCACCCTGAGAGGGCATGGCACTCCGTAAGCCCCGTCGGTTTGAAATTCCGAAGACGATTGATGCAATAAACCCTGTAAACCTTCTGGATTGCTAACAATTCTGAAAGCCGCTGACCCCAAAAATAGCCTATAATAGAGAATAACTGTTATATCCTAAGGTAACAGGGAGATCAACATGGATGCAGATTTTATGACTGCCGATGAGGTAGCCGAATATTTCCGTCTCCCCCTTTCCACGGTGTATAAATTAGTCCAAGATTGTCGAATCCCAGGCTTCAAGGTGGGAAAACACTGGCGATTCCGGCGAGAGACTATTCAGAAGTGGATTGTGGATCAAGAAAGCCGCAGCACCCCCAAACCGCCCGACTTAGAGGTACCGCATTTATGAAGCTTCAATTTACAAATGGCTACCGGCCGCACTTTGACCAAATCTCACGGATCCTCCAATTCTTGTCTTCTCAAACGCAGAAGAAGAAAATTCCGCGCTCAGAAATCGTTGCCGCGCTGGGCATCCCAGATAAACAAATAGAAAATCTGACCAGCATGATGGTGGGCTTTGGTTTGGCATTACCTCGCATAACTATTTTGACAGATTTTGGAAGGGCTGTTGTGCAGCACGATCCATATTTCGAAAAAATTGAGACACTTTGGGCAGTCCATTACATGGTTTCCAGTAACCCCGAATGGGTAGTTTGGCATCGGATTATCACCCTCGCCATTCCTGCTGGAGGTGATTTGTCGGTTGAAGGCATCAGCAAGCAATATTTCCCCGATCTGGCTGCGCAGTTTTCTGAGCGCACCATTTTAGAAAAATTACCTAAAGAAATAGGCGCAGTTTTGGGGGCCTATACCCGTACAGAATTAGCCCGCCTGAATATTCTTGAATCACCTTCACCCAAAAGTTATGCCAGCGCTAATCCAGTACCGGTTACCCCTCTGGTGTTGTTATTTTGTTTGCTCTATTACCGAGACCATACTTTCCCTGGCTCTACAGCATTAGAGGTTAAAGATATCTGCAGTTCCGAGAACGGCCCCGGTCGAGTTTTGAATTTACCGGAATACGTTGTCCGCTCAAGTCTCAATCAATTGCACGACCTTGGGTTGATCCGCCTGGAGCAGTTTGCCAATTTAGACCAGGTGCGGCTGTCTGATGATTTGACGCAGGCAAACGCCCTGGCGCGAATTTATGGGAGTGAATGATGTCCCTGGATGTATTTGCGTATTTAGAGCAGTTGAGTCACGAGCGTTATCGCACAATGATCTTACATGCCGCTCCCGATAAGGGGCAGGCGCTGACTCGTTTCGTCCAGCGAATTGCCGAGAGGAACGGCGGTAAGTATTTTGATCTATTAGATTACTTTGTTCAATCGGCCCAGTTGAGCAGCCGGATAGACAGTTACCGGCTTGAGAACCTCAAGGATCTTCTGATAGATCAGTCTCGAGGTGCTCGCCTTCTGATATTGGATCGCCCTGATTTTCTGCTCGATACCTGGACGCCGCCCGAACGTCAATCATTTTTTCGGCTGTTGGCCAACCAATGGGACGGCTTTAGAGATACCACGCGATCAATATTGCTAATTGCCATGCAAACATCCATCGAGATGCAGCAGGTTTCACTCTTAGACGCCCAAGGCCAGAGTCGGATTTTCCAACTCGACGACTTCAACGATATCTTGTAAGGGAGGCTCACACCATGACCAAAATAGAATCAATGATTCAAATCGCAGCCGGGTACACCAGTTATGTCGATATATATACAGATTATTACGACCCAGAAAAGAACCAGGGTCGCATGGAGCGGTACAAACCCATTAAGGCCCATCGCCAGGCCTTTGAAAAAATGGCTGCTGCGCTCAATCCCATGGACCGGCGGTTCTATTTCCTCTCTGGAAGTTATGGAACTGGTAAATCCCACCTTTTGTTAATGATGGCGAACTATTTCGCCAAAACCAGTGACTTGCCCGAGATTGAAGCATTTTTCCGCAACTACAAGACCGCGCAAAGTGAGGTGCTCTTGCGCGCGAATGAGACCTTGCAGGAACGGACAGCCGACTCACTGAAAGCTGCCCGCAGCACCGGACGTTATCTGGTGGCTCTTTGTCGTTATTCCCTGAATCTGGATTTCCGCTCAACCCTGTTGCGCGCCCTGCAAGACGCCTTGATAAGCGATCAAGTTGATATTCCGCTTGACACACTCTTCCACGAAGCTGTCCGCCGCATTAAAGATTGGGAATCTCGCCGGTCAGAAAAATCCTTCTATGCAAATCTCGAAACGGCTATCAGCCAGCTTCACCCTGATTGGACCGTGAGCAGCCTGATTTCCTCTCTGGAAAGCATGAACGAACAAGCGCTGAAGGTGTTCCGAGATTGTTTTCACCAGGTGACAGACACAGACTTTACATATGATAAGGATAACCTCCGTGCTATCCTGACAGATTTCCTGGCTTCTTCAGCTTTTCGAGACCATTACCAGGGGATTGTGTTCATCTACGATGAATTTGGCGCAGCAATTGATAACGGCCTGGCCGATTACCAAACCCTGCTCGATTTTTCTCAGTACTGCGCCAATTCTACCCTGGGGGGAAAAGGTGGAGCGGTCATCTTCATCGGCGCCGGCCATAAAGCATTTCGGAGCCATGGCACAATTGGCGATCTGAACGCCGAGACACTGGAAGCCCGGGTAACTGAAATTGGCCTCCAAACCCAGGGCATGGAAGATATCATTGCTGCCATTGTCCACCCCAAGAAGGATACGCCCGAATGGGGGCAGTTTGTTCAGCCGCATCTGGCGACCTTCACCTGGTTCTCAAGTGAATGCAGCCGCCTCAAGCTTTTTAATTGGCTGCCCGCGCCGCGCATCAACAATAATATCATCCAAAACATTTATCCCATGCACCCCCTGGCGACCTATGCCTTGCTGCGCCTGGCTAACGAGGCCGGGGCCGACAACCGTTCTGTCTTCAAATTCTTTGCCCCTGAGTTTGAAACCGGTCAGGATGGCTGGCTCAATGTTGAAAATTACTCTTACCCCTGGTTTATTCGTGAAACCGATATCCAGCAAAATGGTCAGTTGAACTTTTACACCGCCGATGCGCTGGTAGATTACTTTAATTCCAGTTTGAAAGTTTCTAACAACCGGTTATCAGATCGGGTTAAAAATGCCGTAGCAAACTACGAAGCCACGCTTCGCGCTCTGAATGATTATGTCGCCCGCAATGCGCAGCAGTCCCTCTTTGATGAGGTTGATCACCTGATGCTGCGCATTATCAAAGTAATGCTGATCCATAACATCATCACCACACCCGAAAGTTCAATTCAGAATACCGCTCAAAATATTTACTTCTCGCTGACCGCACTCTCCGACAGCGAGAAAGAAGCCATCCGCACCCGCCTGGAAAACCTCTGCAAAGCCGCCGTCATTTTCAACAACGAAGGCGTATATGAATTGATGCGTGGCGATCGCAAAGATGTTCATCGTCTCATAGAGCAATATAAGGCCAATCCAGATAACCGCCCCACCAATCTTTTGGAAAACTTCTTGCAGCTGGTGCCCTTGTCCACCGCCGATTCCTTTGTGGCCGCCAATGACTACAACAACGCCTATGGTGAAGACAAGCGGTTTAAGGTGGTTTTTGCCACCCCATTTGAGCTTACCCAAGCTCACACCCTGGAAGGCCATTCGATTTCATATTTTGCCTGGCTGGAGCATGAGCGCCTCAGCCAGACAGCCGCTGCCAACAGTTACGAGGGTGTGGCCGTCTATGTCTTCTGTGAGAATGAAAACGATATCGAAACCGCCCGCCAGGCGGTATTGAAGAATGACCAACCTCGAATTGTGGTGGCCATTCCCCGCGCCGCCATCAGTGTCGGCGATGCTGTTTTCACCCTGGCCGCCCTGGAAAGTGACTGGTTCAAACATCAGGCGCAAGACTTTGGCCCCTTTGAGAACGCTGACCTGCGCCAGATCAGAGAAGCCGCCAAAACAAAGCTATCCGATGCCCGCGGGCAGTACTTCCTTAACCCCCGTGTGATCTGGTATGGCGAACATGGCACCGAAATCCCCCTGCCCAATGAGCGCCGGCATGCCGTGGTTGATCAGCGGATGCAGGCCATTTTTGATGGCAAACGAAATACGTTTTCGCATGTCGAATTCAATCGCACACACCTCAACCTCACCGGACAGGTCAAAAGCGTTTTTGAAGAAGCCGGCAATCTGCTTTGCGATCTCAAGGCCTCCATTCGCGTGAATTGGTCCTGGCCCGATAACCGCGGCGGAAACAAATATCTGCGCCGCTGCTTTGTAGATCGTCAGGTGCTGAAAGTCGAACGTGCCGAAGGCGATGTCCGCCTGCTTGAAGTGGATCGCAATCTCAACAGTTTCCGTACCAACCTGCCAGCCTATGCCCAGATGTTGGAAAGCCTGGCCGCGCTGGAAGGCCAGCCGCCGGTCAATGTGACCCAATTCTTGCGCCCATATTTTGAAGCGTATGGACAGGGCGAAATTGCCATTACCCTGATGCTGCTGTTGGCCCGGCGCTTCTACGGCGACAGTCTGCGCTTTAAGCGTGAGCCCGGCAACCTGGCCGATATCTCTTTCAACTCGACCCAAGAAATGCTGGATTTGGTTCAAGGGCGTTCCCCTTCAGCCGTAATCATTTTTGAGCCGGTCAGTGAAGCCGACCAGCAGTATTTCGCCGCAATGACGCAAATCTTCACCAACCAGCCAGCCCCCGCCGGCCGCGTTTATACCATCGCCGATGCGCACCAGGCCATGAAAACCTGGTGGGAATCGCTGCCCCTCATTGCGCGTTCGCTCAATTTTTACACTCTCGAATATAAACCACTCGCTGAACTGCTCAGCCAGGCCAGCGTCCGTGAACCATTCCACCTGATTAAGCACGATCTGCTCGAAAAATTGAACCAGACCCCCGGTGAGATCCTGGACCATAATAAGCTGACCAAAATAGAGGTTCGGCTTCGCGCCTTCAAAGCCACGGCTGAAGGTATCCTGGCGGCGGTGGAAGACCGCGTACTAAGTGCCGTGGCTGAGGTATTTGGCCTGCCCACGCATCTAGACCTGGATATTCAAGAAGCCATGCGCAATTGGTATAACAGCCTCAGCCCCGTCCAGCGCGACCCAATGGCGCCGTTTCATAACAATGACAGCAAGCCGCTGGCTCGATACAACAACTATACCAATATCCGTGACCTGCTCTTGATAACCTTCCCCGAGGCCTATTCGCTGGGCGCCATCTCAAACTGGATGAGTGATTTTGTCGTCAGCTACACCGACCGCATTCGCGCTGGCAAACAGCATATTGAAACCCGCGCCCCGCAGGTGGGGGTGCTGCAGGTCACGGCCCAAAATGGCGTTTTGAAAGGCGACCGCGTGACCTACCAGGGCGAGCTGACCCTGCACGCCGAGACCGAAAACGGCCAGGGCGTCATTTATTACACCGAAGATGGCACCGACCCCGCCAATGCTGCCAACCAGCAGCGCAAACAACTCAACCCCGGCGATACGCTCACCATCCACGGCAACCGCAGAGTCAAACTGGTGGCCGCCGATTCAAATGGCAGCTACGGCGCAGTTCGCACAATCGAGGCCATTAACGAGCTGGAAAAGCATAAAATTGTGCGCCCGGCGCAAACCACCGCCTTGGACGAGACAATCACCTTTGTCTTCCCGCGCGATAAAAACGGCGCCTGGATAACCATTTCATCACTGCTGACCGAAATTCGCAAGTCTGGAATTTATGCCTCTGACGCCGAACTGCGCCAGATTATTCAACACATTTTGGAAGAACTGTCTTAAATCTATCCCGCCTAGGATTGCTGAACCATGCCTGCCTACTACCACAACGAAACCCTCTTCTCCGAAATCTACCTGGAAGAAATCGCCCGCCAGCCCGAACAAGACGAGGTGCTGATTTCACTCAAAACGCTGCGCGATTATCGTGAATACGCCAAAACCGGCAGTCTGGCAGACTGGCAGGAAAGCTACATTCATGCGGTCCTCGCCTCTCTGGGGTTTAATGCACGCTCCGAGCCGGGGCATCTCTCGCTTCTGTTCCCCCTGGGCGCTGCCGAAACCCCAGTTTCGGCCTGCTTCACAGTTCTGCCAGATGAAGACCTCAACCGGGCAGACATGGGCTTCAACTGGTCCGAAAAAGTCATCCGCGCCCTGCGTGACCGCCAGCTTTCCTGGGGGTTGCTGACCAACGGCCGCCAGTGGCGGATCGTTCATGTGGCCGAACCCACCCCCTACGAAACCTATCTGCAAATTGACCTGGATCGCATTCTCACCGACCAGGCCAAAGATGCCTACCAGATCTTTCATAAGTTTATGAAAGCCGAAAACTTTGCCGCCGATGCCGCCGGGCGCTGCCAGTTTGACCGCTATAAAAAAGAATCGCAAGATAAGATCGATTACATCGAAAAAGAGCTGGCCAATGCCCTCAAACAGCGCGAAGAAGGCGGCAAAGGTGTGCTTTCAGATATCTGCATGGGCTATGTCGCCGAGCAGCGCCAGAACCCCGCTGTCCAGTTAGACCTGGATTCCGAGGCCGATCGCAAGCTGCTCTATCACAGCGCCATGCTCTACATGTTCCGCCTCTTGTTCTTGTTTTATGCCGATGCCCGCGGGCTGCTCAGCGCCCCCGACCATGCCCAGTTGGCCGAGGTCAGGGCGCTTTGCCTCGGCAATCCTGGCGGCGCTGCCACCCAGCACGGACTGTGGCAGCGGTTAGCTGGCATCTTTGTCAATATTGACCAGACCTACAACGGCGGCCTGTTCAGCCCTCAGGAAAGCCAATATACCCGCTTCATTGACGAAACCCGCATCAGTGATCTCTACCTGATGCCCGTGCTGCACCACCTGACCATCTATCGCGAGCGCAGTGGGCAGGCCACCCCCATCTCTTACCGCGATATGAGCGTCCGGCACCTCGGCACGCTCTACGAGGGCCTGCTCGAGCATAAGCTCTTCATCGCAGCCGAAGATACCGAAGTGCGCCTCTCAAAAGGCAGTGTCCAGTTTGTCCCCGTCTCGCAGGGCGGGCGCCTGCTGACCGGGCATTTTATCCGCGCCGGCGAGGTTTATTTCGGCTCCGATCCCAGCGAGCGAAAATCCACAGGTTCGTATTACACCCCAGAATATATCGTGGATTACATTGTAAAAAACACTGTGGGCGAGAAGCTGAAAGCCCTGGAATCGGACTTTCAGACTGCCGAGGCTGCCAACTGGCAGGCCCTGGCCCGCGCCCTGGATGAAACCGAGCGCGCCTCGCTGGCAGCGCTGCTGGCCGAGCACGCCCTGGCCTTTGTGCAGCAGCGCGTCTTGGCGCTTTCCATCCTCGACCCCGCCATGGGCAGCGGCCATTTCCTGGTCAATGCCGCCAACCTGGTCACCAACTTTATTGTCAATCTGCTCAATACCCCGGGCCTGCAGGGCGCTGCGCCCACCCACGCGGCTCATTGGCGCCGCCGGGTGGTCGAAAACTGTATCTACGGCGTTGATCTGAACCCCCTGGCCGTAGAACTGGCCAAGCTCTCGCTGTGGATTCTTTCAATGGCCCTCGAACGCCCGCTCTCGTTCATCAACCATCACCTCAAATGCGGCAATTCGCTCATCGGCGCCCGCCTGGAAGAGGTGGGCACCCATCCCTTCCCCACCCTCAAAAAAGCCCCCCACCAGTTGGCCCTGTTTGAACGTGACCCCGATTTTAAGTCGGCGGTCGAAGCCGCCCTCAACCGCGCCCGCCAGATCGCCGCCCGCGGCTCAAATACCATGGAAGATGTCGAGGCTAAAAAAGCCTGGCTGGCCGAAATGGAGTCTGCCCTGGCGGGTTATAAAATTATCTGTGACTTACACACCAGCTTGTTTTTTGGAAACCAAATAGATGAAGATATCTACCAGCGAATTGTAAAAGAGAAAAATTTTGCATTGGCGCAATCAATGGATGTAGAGAATTCCTATTTTCATTGGGAACTCGAATTTCCAGAACCCTGTATTTCGAATGGTGGATTCACTTGCATTGTTTGCAATCCACCCTACGATACTTTTAGAGAAAACGAATATTTTAAGAAAGAACCGGCTGCCGGGTGTGGTAATTTGTTCGGGCATTTCATCACTAAAGCAGTAACTATAAATCAAGAACTTGGATCAATGGGCTTTGTTGTCCCGTTATCGTTTGCCTGCGGCTCCAGTTATGAAAATGTCCGTCAATCTGTTTATCAAAACTACCAATCGTTGTATGCAAGTCATTATTCCAAAAGGCCAAATATGCTTTTTGACGGTGTTCAACAGAGAATTACCATATTTATTGCACATGCAAAAGAATCGACAGCCGAATGTCAGCTTTATTCTTCTAAGCTATGGCGTTGGAAAAAAATTGATCAGGAAGGAGTAGTACAAAATCCTGAGTTAGCATATGTAGATCACATTTTTGAGGGCGTTATCCCAAAGATTGGTAATGTGTTGGGTGCACATGTTTATCGCAGAATTAAGAGATCACCTCGAAAATTAGGTAGTTTATATTTTAGAAATGGTTCTCAAGATTATGTGGCTTATTACCATAGTGTTGCCATGTATTGGATTAAGGCCTATGATTTTTTACCATACTTTAAGCGGGATAAGGATTTGGCTCCTTCTGCGTCGACAAAATTAAAGGCTTTGCATTTTGGTAATCAATTTGATAAAAATTTATTTTTGCTTCTTGTAAATTCGTCCCTTTTTTACTATTGGTGGATAGCCCAAGGTGATGAATTTGATGTTTTAATGAATGAAATTGAGAACTTTGGCATTTACGGATACGAAACCTTCCACCAAAATCAGGAAGTTATAGCTTCGTTAGTAGGGGAACTGATGGAGGATTTTCAAAGAAATTCAGTCATCAAAAGCACTTCCTTAGGTGGTTCAAGAGCATATTATCAGGAATTCTATCCACGTAAGAGCAGACAAATTATTAACCGCTTAGATGATTTCATCGCTCCAATATATGGCCTTACTGAAGAACAAAATCAATTTTTAAAAGAATATGATCTTGTCTGGCGTACCGATGAGGAAAAAGAGGAATGATTAAGATAATTTATGATTCACAGGATCTAACGCCTCCACAAGAAAACAAAGTCCGTGAAATTTCTCAATATCCCCAGGTTGTTAAAGAGTGCTTAGCCAATTTGGGAGCAGGAAGAGACCAGACCATTATTTTGGCCCATTCTGTACTGGTGCAGTGGCTCAAACGTCTGGCGCAGCGCTGCCCGCCGGGCGCCTTCAGCTTTGAAACCCTCGATGCCCGCACCGCCCTGGTCCAGCGTTGGGGCCTGCCCATTCCTGCCGCGGTCACCAATTCCGAAATCCTTCAAGCCAACCTGCTCAGCCTTGAGCTTGCCCCCCTCTCAGGCCAGTCGTTTGAAGACCTGCTGTTGTCGCATTTCTTCGCCCCCGCCCTGGCGGCGCCGGCCTTCCCCAAAGATCGGCTTGGCGCCCTGCTCACCGCCATCCAGCCCCCGAAGTGGTCTGCCAGCCGCGCCCAGCCCCTGCTCGAGCGCACCCTGCAGGCCCGCCTGGCTGCCTGGAAAGCCAAAGCCTCCACCGCCGACCAGCGCGCCCTCATTGACCTGTTTGCCGAAGACCCCGCCGCCCTGCGCCGCCAGCTCATGCAGTACCGCGTCCTCGCCGCCTATCCCGAGCTGGGTCCGCGCCTGTTGGGCGAGGCCTGGGCCGTGTTCGCCGGCCTCAAACTGCGCCTGCCCGACCTCCCCGTAGCTGAAGATCAAATCCCCGAGGTGGTCTTGCAGGTAACCTACCTGCTCAACCGGACCCTACTGCAGTCCGAACCCGACCTGGATGCGCTGTTGAGCCGCGTCAGCGGGCTGCTCCAAATTGAATACCAAACCCTCGAAGGCAGCCTGCTCAACCACCCGGATTGGATCAACGCCGCCCGCCTCAGCCAGTTGGAGATCAAATTCGCTGGCCTGCCGGTTGCCCAGCGGCTCGAGGCCCTGCGCCGTCAGATCCGCCCGCCCAAACCCGAATCCCCCGACCCTGCCTGGAATCTGCCCGCCATGCTCGAATGGGCCACCCAGCGCTATCTGCCCTATCAGGCCTGGTGCAGCGCCCAAAATCAGTTTGACCTGGAGCTTTATGCCCAGGGTGACCGCTTCTCTGAATGGCTGATCAACCATTGGGATCTGATCACTGCCAACTCGGGCCGCATGGTCTTCAACATTCTCCCCAACCTGGCGCCGCACTTGCAGGAAGCCGGCGCTGTCCACCTCATTCTGGTGGTCGATAACCTCGGCTGGACATTTGCCGATATCCTCATCCGGCAGTTTCAAGACAAGGGCTGCTTTCTCACCCGCCAGGAACCCTACCTGGCCATGCTGCCAACCGAAACCGAGGTCTCTAAAAAATGCCTGCTGGCTGGGGCCACAGGCTATACCAGCATTGATGACCGCTCGTACCGCGGCATGATTGAACGCGGCTGGGTGCCCTATTTTGGCGAAAACAAATTCCGCTACCTCAGCGATATTGGCAGCCTGGCGCAGGTCGATCAGATTGACGTATCGGCCTATGTGGTCAATTACCTCGCGGTTGATAAAGCCCTGCACAAATCGGCCGATGAAATTGGCATGTCTCATGCCGTGCACATTGAGCACTTATTATTCCAACTGGTCGAAAACGTCTATAACTTCATCGTTCGCCACCGCCTCCAGGAGCGCATCTGCATCCATGTGGTCAGCGATCACGGCTCCACCCGCATCCCCGAAACAGCCATCAATGACCTGCGCATCAGCGATTTCAAAGAGCCCGGCTTTGAGGCCCGCTCTCATCGCTATGTCGCCGTTACCCCAGAGCGGTTTTCGGCCCTGCCCGACAATTTGCGGCACGACTGCTTCTTCCTGCCCTCAAACCAGTTTGGCAATCCCAGCCACTTCCTCAGCGCCCGGCGGGCCAACCGCTTCCTGCCCACTGACCAGAACAGCTATGTTCATGGCGGCCTGCTGCCCGAAGAAGTCATTGTCCCCTACCTGGTTTTCCAGCTACAAACCACGCCGCTGCAGCCCCTAACGCTCATGCTGGTGCAATCCACTTTCCGCTACCGCAGCGAAACCATCAATCTGGAAGTTGGCAACCCCAACGCATCGGTGGTCGAGCAGATTACCGTTGCGGTCCTCAACAGCAATGTTGAAAGCCAGCCCGTCTCTCTACCCTCGCTCAATGGAATGACCAACGGCACCCTGTCTATCCCGGTGCGCTTCCGGCTCACCAGTCAAACGGAAGAACAAAAAGCCTTGCGGCTGCAAATATCGTTCCGGGCTCGCGGCCAACTTCACGCCTTCGAGGCTGTCTTGCCAATCACCATGCGCCGGATGGTGGAAGAAAAATCTGACGGAATCTTTGACGATTAATGAGGAGCCAAGCAATGGACACATTTGAGCAAAAAGCCCTGGATGTATTTAGCGAGATCGTCATTAACAAATCGTTTGTGCACCGCGCCGGCTTTGGCAGCCGCGCCATTCCCACCTATGTGCGCGAATGGATCATCTCGCACTATCTGGATGATGTCACTGAGCTGACAGATGCAGCTCGCGAGAAAATTGCCCGCTTTGTGCAGCGCTTCGTCCCCGATAAAAGCCAGAAAGAAAGAATCAAAAACGACCTGTTTGAGCAGTTAGATGTCGAAATCCTGGATAATTTTTCCGTCTATGTTAACCTGGCTCGGGGAGACCGCTATCTCAACATCCCATTCTTGGATGAAGATGCCGCCTTTGTTTTACCCCAAATTGTGCAGGATAACGCCATGCTGCTCAGCAGTGGTCTTTGGGGCGTGGGCAAGCTTTACTATGTGCCCAAGAGTGACGATAATCCCCACGGCCAGGTTTGGATGCGTGAGTTCCGCCCTTTTCAACTAGCCAACATCGACCTGGAATACTTCCGGGAATGTCGCAAAGGTTTTTCTACGCCTGAGTGGATTGACTTTTTAGTCTCCTCCATGGGCTTCAATTACCGGTTGTATTCTGACCGGCAGAAGATTTTATTAATCAGCCGCCTGATGCCAATGGTTGAACCCCGCTACAACCTGGTGGAATTAGCCCCCAAAGGCACCGGCAAGAGCTTTGTCTTCGAAAACATGTCCCGCTATGTGGCGGTTCGGGCTGGGGCAATTACCCCCGCCGTGCTCTTCTTCAATGATTCGCGCAAGACCCCCGGCCTCATCACCCGCTACGACTGCGTAGTCATTGATGAAGCTCAAAAAGTGCGCCCCGACAGCTCAGGTGAATTGACCGCCCTGTTGAAGTCATATCTGGAAGCCGGCCGGTTTGGGCGTGGCAGCGCCAGCGCCATCGCCGCAGAAGCCGGCCTGGTCATGCTGGCAAACATTGAACTGGATCATCACCGCCGCCCCATGAATGAAGAAATTGGCCTTTTCCGAGTCTTCCCCAACTTCCTCCGTGAGACGGCTTTCATCGATCGTTTTTCGGGCTTGCTGCCCGGCTGGGACCTGCCCCGCATCAGCAAAGAAACCCCTTCCCGCGCTATTGGCCTCAAGGGCGACATCTTTGGCGAAATCTTGCACACCCTGCGCAGCGATATCAGTTACCGCGACTACGTTAAGCTGAACATGGAACTGCAAAATTGTGAGGATATGCGCGACAACCGCAGCATCGAAGCCGGCGCCACGGCCCTTCTAAAGATCATTTTCCCCGACCAAAACCCCACCGAGGCCGAATTCTACCAATACTGTGTCAACCCCGCCCTGGAACTGCGCCAGCGCGTGCGCGACGAACTCTGCAAGCTGGACCGCGAGTATGTCCCGGTCACTTTCAAATCCAAATATCCCGATGATTTCCAGCTCGGCCACAGATTAGTGCATTACGCCGAACAGCCCGAAATTGATCAGGCCTTGTTCTCGCCAACCGAAAAGGCCCCCGAGCCGGTTGATGCTGAAGAAACCGATGTCTTGCGCTATTTCGGCGCCATTGACGAACCAGCTCCCGCCGCCGAACCAGACGTACAGCAGACCACTCGCACCCTCCATATTCATGAAGGCGAAACCGGGCACAGCTATCAAAGTTTATTTGGGCCTTATCTCAAAGGCGCACACCAGGTTCAGTTGGTAGATCCCTATATCCGCATGGAATACCAACTGCGCAACCTCATGACCTTTGCCGGCTTGCTGGATGCTGCCTCGGGCCCGGTGGCCCTCCATGTTATTACCTCTGCCGAAGATGCCTATCAGGAAAAAGTCTTAGAGCAGAAAATGACTGAAATTGCGGCTGGCCTGGCGCCTCATGGCATCACCTTGACCTTTGAGTTTGACCCATCGATCCATGATCGCGTTATTCGTCTGGATAATGGCTGGACAATTTATCCCGGCCGCGGCCTGGATCTTTATCAAAAATCCGAGTCGAAATACGAACTGAGCGAAATAGACCAGACCAAGAAAAAGTGCCGGGATACCGAGATCATATTCTTGCGAGCCGCAGAGTAACCCCCCAGACCCAGAAAGGCAGGCGTATATGGAACCAAAAGAATACATTCATGACACAGGCTTATTTGCCGGTCAAAAGACTCTCGATTTTAAGTTAGATGAGCCTTTTGAGACCATCAGCAACTTGCTAAAGACCATCCAGGAGTATCGGGATTATCATCAGCCCGATTCGCAAACCTGGGGCGAATATATCCTGGAAGTTTTCCACATCATGCAGTTCGGTACCGAGCCCCTTTCACCGCGCCTGATTCTGCTGAAAGACATCGGCAATTCACATTCCCGTGCCATCCTGGGACAGTTGCACCCCGGTGAAAACTGGGATCAAATTGCCCCCGGTGTCGATTGGCAAACTTATCTCCTGTATGCCGGGCATTATCATCAGGTGGAATGGGCCGTCTTGACTGATGGCCTGGAGCTGCGCGTCCTGCACCTTTCCCTAGAAGATTATAAACGCGCCTACTTCTGGGCCAACCTCGAAGGCGTGCTTACCGACTATCGCCTTGACAGCTTCTACGCCCTGTATAAAGTCTTTGCCTATATCCGCGGCCGGCAGAATCAACCTTCCGCTTCCCTCTCCCGCCGGCAACGCGAACAAAGTCCAAAACTAGGGCGCCAGCGCACGAGCCTTATGGAACCTTCTGAGTTTACATTAGCAGATCATATCGATCGCCGGCCCCAATCTACGGTGGATCTATTGATGGGACTGCGTGAAAGAATCTTATCTTTATCGGACGGGGTAGTTGAAAGAGTTAATAAATTATATATCGCGTATTTTGATCATAAAAAATTCTGTGAAATCCATGTTCAATCATTCCAGCTAAAGATCTGGATCAATTTAGATATTGAAGAAATTTCAGATCCACAGTCTCTTTGTCGTGATATGCGTAATATCGGACATTATGGCCATGGCAACACTGAAATAACTTTTGGAAATCCTGATCATCTTGATGCTGTCATGGATATTATTAAGCAGTCCTATACGATAAACTGCGCGGGTCAATAAATTCTATCCACATTAAACGCAGCCAATTGAAACGTGATTTGCGCATTGCCGCATTGTTCAGCGCCTTCCACCTCCTTCACATCCACATCATCCCCCCAAAGGAGCAGCATCATGAGCAAACGCAAAAATCCCCCATCTACTCGCCGCAGAAGGCCGGCCATCCGGACAGCCAACCATTATTCAGCTCCCTCGCTGGCACCCGATGAAATCTTGTGCCCTTTTTGCAATCGCATCTTGATGCGCGATGAGGCGCAGGTCATCATACACTTTAACACCTCTCATGCCACGGTCCTTCCAGTGGATCGAGACCGTCGGCTGCGCCAAATCTTTGGAGACCAAACAAGCACAGATCTCGCATCTCATGGAATCCAATCTTCAGAACAAAGCGATTCGGCATCCTCCACCTATAAATTTGCATCAAAACGTCGTTATGTTGTGGATGAGTTTGGCGCGGTTTCATTACTGCCCAATAACCAAATTCCCACATCCTATCAAAGCCCCGATCGCCCA
>Ga0116174_10002599_pt1 | contig 15452 bp, 14 predicted proteins | sample AD_UKC087_MetaG_FD_89801 | JGI IMG/M metagenome (GOLD analysis project Ga0116174, IMG submission 89801) | Active sludge microbial communities of municipal wastewater-treating anaerobic digesters from USA - AD_UKC087_MetaG | ecosystem: Engineered > Bioreactor > Anaerobic > Digestate | place: USA...
TCCAACGAATTAAAATATCTTCAATTGCCAGCATTAAAACATGACCTGTATGTAATTTACCATTTGCATTGGGTGGGGGAAGAACAATTGTGAAAGGCTTTTTTTCAGGCTCTATCTTACCTTTAAATACACCAGAATCTTCCCATTTTTGCTGAATGTTCGGTTCTTGAATTTTATGGTCGTATTTCTTTTCCACGAAGATAAGATATCAAATCTACACCGCTATTACAATAAAAAAGTGCCTCGTTTTTTGATTGTGATAAAATCAATACATATGAAAGCTGAAAAACATAAAGAAAAAAGAATAACACCAAGATCAGAAGACTTTTCTCAATGGTATCAAGATATTGTTGAGATAGCAGAGCTAGCCGAGCACTCGCCGGTTAGAGGTTCTATGACTATTAAACCTTACGGATATGCCATATGGGAAAACATAAGAACAGTACTCGATAAAATGTTTAAAGAAACCGGTGTAGTAAATGCCTACTTCCCACTTCTTATTCCTGAAAAATTCTTAAAAAAGGAAGCTGAACATGTAGAAGGTTTTTCTCCTCAGGTAGCGGTAGTAACACATGCAGGTGGAAAAAAACTGGACGAACCTTTAGTAATAAGGCCTACTTCGGAAACAATAATTTATGAAGCTTACTCAAGATGGGTAGAATCTTACAGGGATCTTCCAATATTAATAAATCAATGGGCAAACGTATTAAGATGGGAGCTAAGACCTAGACTTTTCTTAAGAACAACGGAGTTTCTTTGGCAAGAAGGGCACACAGCTCACAGAACAGAAGAAGAAGCAGAAAAAAGAACTAAACAGATGTTATCTGTGTACAAAAATTTTTCAGAAAATTATCTGGGAATTCCTGTTATGGAAGGTTTAAAAACAGAATCTGAAAAATTTGCCGGAGCATTAAGAACTTACTCGATAGAAGCAATGATGCAGGACGGAAAAGCACTCCAAATGGGGACTTCTCATAATTTAGGACAAAATTTCTCAAAACCTTTTGATATTAAGTATTTAGACGAAGATAATGAATTAAAATATTGCTGGCAAACAAGCTGGGGGGTAAGTACAAGAACCATAGGAGCTATAATAATGGCCCACAGTGATGACAAAGGGCTCGTGCTACCACCAAAGATAGCACCTGTAAAAGTAGTGGTAATTCCGATTTTGAATAAAAAAGACGATGATAAAGTTTTATCCGTGGCTGAAGAGATAGCAACCAAAATAAGTCTAGGATTGAACACAGATGTTAAAGTAGATAGAAAAGAAATAAGATTTGGAGAAAAACACTATTATTGGGAGAAAAGAGGTGTCCCAGTAAGAATTGAGATAGGACTCAGAGAGATTGAAAGTAACATTGTTATTGCTACAAGAAGAGATACCGGTGAAAAGATAGAAATATCTCAAGACGATATGTTGGATAAAATTCGAGAAATACTAGATGATATTCAAAACAATATTTTCCAAAAGGCTCTTAAACATAAAGAAGAAAACACAGTGAGAGTTAGTTCCTGGGATGACTTTAAAAAGCAGATAGAGAATGGGAAATTTGTTTTAGCTCATTGGTCGGGAGAATCTCAAGTTGAAAAAAAGATAAATGACGAAACAGGAGCTACAATAAGATGCATCCCTGTGGATATTAAAAAAGAAGATGGAAAATGCGTATATTCCGGAAAAGATTCTCAAGGGCTTGTAATTTTTGCAAAATCTTACTGAACTAACCCATAATTCCCAAAGATGGGTTTGGTTGAATATCTTTGAAATCTATATTTAATTGCTCGTTATGTCCCATGGCACTCCCTAAAATCGAATCTCCCGGATTACCTTTAGAACTCGAGTGCGGCTTTTTTATGTACATAAAGTACGCTGCGCTGGCAATGTAGACAGCATTGTCGGTACAAAGTCGAAGGGGCGGGGCGTAGAACTTCACGTTAACCTTCTCACACTCCCTTCCCAATGTTTCTCGTAAATGTAGGTTAGCGGACACCCCGCCCCCCATCAGCAGTGACTTCACACTAAATTTTTTAACCGCTTTTAGAGTTTTTTTAGTCAAAACTTCCACAACAGCATCTTCAAACTCTCTTGCAATAACTTCGGTAGGAATTTTCTCGTTTTCAATTAATCTTCTGGTTGCAGTTTTTAAACCTGAAAATGAAAAATCAAAATTATCCTGATCAATCATAGGTCTTGGTAATTTTCCTTTTATTTTATTTACCTTGCATTCTTGAGCCTTTTTAGATAGAAGGGCACCTCCCAAGTACTGTGACAAACCCAAAAGTCTGGCAACCTTATCGTAAGCTTCCCCTACAGCATCATCCAATGTACCTCCGATATATTCAAAATCCCCGTGATTTTTTATAAGAATTAAATCTGTATGACCTCCGCTCACAAGCAACGCAACTGCAGGAAAGGCAATATTTTTTTCAACCCCTCCCTCTGCTAAATAGTTTCCATAAAGATGTCCGATTAAATGATTTACAGGGATTAATGGTTTATTCAAAAAAAATGCCAGTGATTTGGCTGCCTCTACACCAACTACCAATGACCCTAAAAGTCCCGGACCAATGGTTACTGCTACAGCATCAATATCCGTATAACAATGCTCGATACTCTCGTATCCTTTTATCTCTTTATATTTTTCAAAACACTCCGCTATTACGGGAACGATTGATTCTACCTGCTTTCTCGCTGCTACTTCGGGTACAATTCCGCCTGTTTTTTCATGAAATTCTTTTGAAGATGAAACTACACTGCAAATTTCATTTACGCCATCCTCAACGATAGCGGCAGCTGTTTCATCACAAGATGTTTCTATACCAAAAATTAACACAATGGAAATATACCAGCAAAAAACATAGGTTCAATAATTTAATATTTACTGCTGTGTACCTGTAATTGTTTCTTTACAAGTTTTTAAAGCTTGTTCTGAGGTAACCTCGCCGGATAAAACTGCGTTTACTGCTGTTTTTAAAGCCTCTACTTCAGTATTGTTACCTGATCTTCCTGCAAAAATATTACTTTTTGCAAAAGGAGCTGTATTTAAAACCGGTTTTATATATTGCGAAGAAGCACTCTGACCTGCTTGAGACGACAAATTTACCGATGAAAAAGGAGCTCCGTAAGGTCTGTATTTAGAAGCCTCATTAAATAAAGCCAACTGCTGGTCATCTTGAGAAACAAAGTTAATAAATTTCCACGCAGCTTTTGAATTAGAGCTGGATTTTGGAACAGCATACATCCAAAAACTTCCCCATGAAACAGGTTTTTCAGCAATTGCTTGAGGAACTGGAGCAACTCCGATGTTCATCCCGGGATTTGCTCTAACAATATCTAAAAGGTTCCAAGTAGGAACAAATATCATAGATACTTTACCGGCAGAGAAAGCTTTAGATGCTTCCGGAAAAGACTCGCTCCAAACACCGTCTGATTTTAAGAACAATGTGTAAAATGATAACGCGTCTTGAGCCGCTCTGCTATCTATACCCGAAGGAACCGAAACACCTGCCTGTGCAAACATTAATCCCACAATATCCGAAAAGAAATCAATATTATTTGCTGCTCCTATTGCAGCGCCTGCCCTAACGAGACCCTCCTTATCTGTCCTAACGGTTAAAGCTAAGGCCACTCTCCTAAATTCTTCCCAAGCAGTAGGTGGAGAAACCTGGTCTATTTCGTCAAAATGATCTTTATTGTAAACCAAAACTAAACCATCATAATGAGCTGGAACAGCGTAAACCTTTCCGTCAACCACAGAAGACTCTGTGGCAACCGGATAAAACCTTTGTGAGTAATCTGCAACAGCTATAACATCCGAGGGAGCTGGTTCCAGATAATCTTTTAAAAAAGGTACCCAACTATTATGCACCATTACTATGTCTGGTAAATCACCTTGCTTAATTCTTGTAAAAATACTGTCTTTATATCCGTTAGGGTTGTTTATTGACCTGTCTTCATAATTTAACGTAACTAAATTCTCTTTAGTTTGATAATTCTTAATTATTACATCCATTATATCCGGTGTTTCCCACAACCCCCACATATTTAAACTTACAGGAACTCCGGGTTTCCCAGGATTACCAGCACCTCCGCCAAAATATTTACCAACAACAGGAATATCAGAAAGTGTGCAAGCGGTTAGAAACAATGGAATAAGCAATAATAATATGGCAGTAGTAATTTTATTTTTCATCTTCATAATTATATATACACTAAATTAAAAATCCAATACTATTGTAAACTTAAGCCAAAAATAATCCAAAATAATAAAAGGGTTTGGTGTATTGTAAAAAGATAATGGTCAAAACTACCCAGCAATACTATCTGTAGTAACGAAATTAAAAAAACATGAAAATAACTTGAATTTACAAGTCTCTTCAAAGAAAAACCTATTAAGCTTATGAATAATAAGAAGCCAAAAATCCCTGATTCTGAAAATATAAGAAGAAAGATATTATGAACAGGTTGTGAAAATCTAAGATCTGAGGAGTCGTAATTATATTTATCAACAAACACAGTAAAATTGTTAAAACCAACTCCGAATAAAAAGTTATCTTTTATCATCCTGTAGGAAGCTGAAGTAAAATCTATTCTTCTTGTAACACTTCTATTTCCTTCAAAATTTAAATTTAACATTCTTAAAACAGGGAGCGATAGAGAAAACAAAAATATTGTTAAAACAACAACAACTGCGCTTTTCTTATACTTTCTAATTTTTTGGGGATTTTTAGAAAAAATCAAATGAAAAACAATTCCAAATATAAGTGTGAACCATGAAACATAACTAAATGTAAAGATTATTGCTATTAAACCTAATAAAAAAGACACGAAATAAGATTTTCTTTTTTTAATGAAACAAAATAACCATGACAATGTAATAGCGAGATAACCTCCGAAGGCATTAGGGTGTCTGAAAAGGCCGTAAGCCGGTATTAAAGACCTACCAAAAATATATTCTTTTGCTATACCAAAAATACCGGCAGAGTAGGGTTGTTCTCCTAAAATCAGGTAGTTATTAAATACAGAACCTTGATTTATAAACTGAGTTATTCCTAATAAAGATATTAAAAAAACCGAAGTAGAAGTTATATCCAAAATTTTAAAATAATTATCCTCCACATTTATTTCTAATAACGTATAAATGAAAAAAAGATAATATACCAACATTCTTAACCAAGCATAAAATGAGGGAATAAACCTCACTGATACCAAGGTCGATATAAAAAGTGAAAAAATAAACAAAAACGAAATCTGGATTTCTTTTTTTTCAAAAAGTTCTATTTTGGTTGAAAATAATTTTTTAAATCCCCCACTAAATAACCAAAACAAAACAACTAACAATATTAATATATCCTGAACAAATATAGTTGGAACAAGATAATCTACAAGAACACCTCCTACATACGAGGAAAATATTTCAAAATGTTTTCCCAAATTGATAGGAATTAGAAAAATCAGAATAAAGAATATTTTTTTAGATAGTCCCAATAATCTTTCTTTATATTGCATTAGAAAATATTGGGCAGATTTAATATTTATATTTAATGAATTTATTATAACCTAATTTATTGATATCGTTTGAGGTTATCCCCAAGTTTAATCAATATAATATTTGTATATAAAATAAGAGGTAGTTGTAGTAGTTGGTGTGGATATGTTGAAAAGTCTTTATATGCTTGAACGGTAACGAATAACCATTTTAATAATGTGGATATTTACATTTGCTTTTAAACCAAGTTATAAAGAGTCATATTATTAAATATGTTCTATTTAAAGGATTGTTGTTTGTTGAAAAGTGCTTAAAAAATGTGGATTACTTTGTGGATAAAAGTGGTTACTTATACACATTAGTTTTAGATTCTTTCTTTTTCCACAAATCCTTAATCGTTAAAAATTATCTGTTTTACATTCACAATATCTTGAGTAACCTTACCAGTTTCCGCGATTTCTTCCTGTATTTTGTTTACACCGTGCATTACTGTTGTATGATCCCTTCCTCCTAAAAGCTCACCAATAGACATAAAAGGGATATCAGTAATTTCTTTCATAAGGTACATAGCTACTTGTCTTGGTAGCACTAATTCTTTATGTCTTCTTTTACCTTTAATATCCTGAATTTTTACTGAATAGTATAAACATACAGCTTTCAGTATTTCATTCACATTTACGTTTTTAACAACCTTTTCTTTTACCGTGGCTCCCAGCGCCCTTGCGGCTGTATCTACTGTCAAAACGTCTCCTGTAGCCTTTGCGTAGGTTATAACTTGTATATACGCTCCCTCCAATTCTCTAATGTTAGAATCCACTCTTTCAGCAATAAAATTTAATACCTCGTTTGGTATGTTTTCTTTTTCAGCATCTCTTTTTGATCTTAAAATTGCTACCCTTGTTTCGACATCAGGATTTTGAATATCTGCCACTATCCCGCTACTGAATCTTGAGGTAATTCTCTCTTCTAGGCTATTAAAATCTTTTGGAGGACGGTCGGATGTTATTAAAATTTGTTTACCGCTCATATACAAAGCATTAAAGGTATGAAAAAACTCTTCCTGGGTTGATTCCCTTCCGATAATAAACTGCACGTCATCAATTAAAAGTACGTCTGCTTTTCTAAATTTTTCTCTGAATTGGTTTGCTGTGTATTTTCCTCTTCCTTTTCCACTCTGAATTGTTTCAATTAATTCATTGGTGAAAGCTTCTCCTGTGGTGTATACAACTCTCATCCCCGGTTTTGTTTCTATTATTTTATTTCCGACAGCTTGAATTAAGTGGGTTTTTCCAAGCCCTACTTTGGAATAAATAAAGACGGGATTGTATAGTTCTCCCGGTTTTTCAGATATTGCCGTGGCTATCGCGTAAGCAAGGTTGTTGTTTTTTCCTAATATAAAATTATCAAATGAAAATTTTGGATTGAGGTTTGATTTAATTCTTTTTTCTTCGTTTAATTTTTCTGCAGTTTTTTGTTGGGAAAAAAGTGGCCCTAACTCGTCTTTGTTTTCCTTTACTTCTTTTTCTTTTGAAACAGAGTATTTAATTTTTATGCCTTTCCCCCCGATGTTTTTTACTGAGTTATCTACCACACTTGAAAATTTAGTTTCGAGATTTTTCTTAACAAAGTTATCTTCGCAAAACACTTCTAATGTGTCATTTTCAAAAGACACCCCTGTAGTTCTTGAAACCATTGTTTTGTAAACCATAGGGGATATCTCAAGTTGTATCTGTCCGAGAACAGCTTTCCAGAACTCTTTTGGGTTGTTATTTAGCGCCTCATTCATTTAAATAATAAACACCCTTCTTTTAATGGGGGACAGCGTCTGCAGTTTATATTTTGCAGTAGAAGTACAAGTTACACAAGTTATCCACAATTATCAAGCAATGTGGATTATAGGGAGTGGTTGTTAAAGACTTTGTCTTTGCTTTTTATCTTCGATAGCACCTTTTACAGATTCAGCTAAATACTCCTCATACGTTTTATCTATATTTCCGGGGTAGGCTGTAAAATCTAATGAAAATTCTTTAACCTTGTCTCCAAAAAATGATTTTCTTGTTTTCAAATCCCATATTACAAAAACGTCTACTTTTGCTTTGTTAGCGGCGCGGACGCCGGGAATTGACCCTTCAAAAGATACCACTTTTTTAGGATTCATCTTTAATTTTTTTAGCACTTTTTTATAAATTCTATGTAGCTCCTCTTTGGTATTTTCATTACAAACGACCACGTCAAAAATACCTTCTAATTCAATCTTTTCTGTTAGTTTATCTACAACGGGCTTTGGGTAATTTGAAACAAGCGCCGTTTTAAACCCATGATCTTCCTTTAATTCTCCAAAAAGTTGCCAGAAACCATCCGTAGTGTCGATAATAATACCTTCATTGTTAATAGTTTCTATGTAAGCATTTGTAGTTTTTTCTATTAGGTCTTTAATTTTAAACTTTCCCTTTTCTATTTCATTTGCGTACAAAATAGATTCCCAGATAGTTCTGAAAGAATACCCAGGAATACAGTAAGAAGTTGGGTCAATATAGCCAAGAAACACATCGTTCATAACCTTTTGAAAAACCTGAATTTTAATTTCATTTAGTTCTGTAATTACAGCGTCATCAAGATTAAATATGACTGCTTTTTTTCCTTCGAATAATATTTTGTACATATTTACCAATCAGTTGGAAGCCTCTTTCCTCTTACTGTTAAATAAAAGATATACACTACAGTCAGCGGACCTAAAATCCAGTTTACAGGAAACCAATACCATTCATCTATTTTTTTAGTGGCTATAAAAACTGCGTAAATAAATCCAAGGATTAAATAGATTGTTGTTATAGTTTTAAAAACCTCCATAAAATTATTCTATATTTAATTTTGGACTAATTCCACAACCCTTATTTTTGATCTGATTTTTACTCACTACTAGAGTTTTCTTCAAAAAACGTTTTTAATATTAAGCAAGCCGCAAGGTGGTCGTTTGAAGCCCTTCTTTTTTTGGGTACGTCCATAGATATTGCTTCCTTTAAGGCCTCTTTTGATGTTCCGAATTCATTTTGAAATATTACCGGTCTTTTAGATATTGTTTTTAAATTTTTAGCAAACCTCCTTACAATTAATGATTCTTTGGTCTCTTTATTCTCGGCAGTGAGGGGGATTCCAATAATAATGTTTCCAACTTTGTTTTCGATAATTACTTTATTTATTTCAAATATTGCATCTCTGTCAGTTTTATTAGAAACAGTTTTTAAAGGCATTGTGAGCCCGTTGTATCCTAATGCTAAACCAATGTTTTTTTCTCCATAATCTATTCCGAGGAATCGGGGTAGGGCAGAGTCTTGGTTGGTTTTCATAAGGCCTCTCCCTTATACATTTTATTTAATGTCACATCTATTCTTTTGGTGTCTCTCGGAACTTTTGAAAAGAAAGGCACTACAGGGGATATGTTAAATTCATAGGACTCAATATTTTTTAAACTGTCTATATATTGCTTTGATTCTTCCTTGGTTTTCCCCTTTAGGTTTTCTTTAACATCATCCTCTTTTATGTCAGGTATTATAATGGAGCTTAGTGTCACTTGGATGTCGGCTTCAGTTGAGTTAAGCACACTGCTTGCCGATTGTCCCAGTATGTTAACTGTGATTTTCTTATCTTTGTCGGGCATATAATGACCTTCGGGGATTACGTTCTTAAAATAACCGTCAATGAACTTATTTAGCTCGTTCTCGTTATAAACTAATGCTTCTCCTGTTGCCCCTTGTGTGAGCGATAATTTTTCTTTTTCTTCATCAACTTTAGCACTGAAGTTTTCTGAACTTACAGAGACTTTAACGGAACCCTCTATTAATTTTTGTGAGGTTCCCAGCTTTCCACGAATGCTTTCTTCAGCCTTTTTTATGGAGATCTCTTTTAATTGATTTGACAGCTTATCCATATCAGCCTGTGTCACTGTCTTAACTTCCTTACTGCTTCCCCCCGATATTTTTTCTTTATTTTTACCAGCGAGTTCGCTTTTCTCATAATCTTCGATTTCAAATGATTTACCTTCGTCCAAGTTGTAACCACTGCCAATATCTTTTGCTACTATTTTAACCTTAGCTTCTCCAGGGTTCATAGGACTTGCTGGATCCAGCGGGTCTTGAGGTGTACTTTCAGGTATTTCCACATCGTCCTTTAAAGTATAAGGAAGATCTTCTGATTTCCCCGTGTATTTAACAGTGTCTCCTTTTTCAAGTTCTATTTTTGAGGAAGTTTTATTATACAAGGTTATCTCCCCCTCTGCCTTTTCACCTACAGTCTTAACCCCTGTAGTATCAATTTCTGATGTCTCCTGAACGCTTGTAGTTAGTACTGAGCCTTTTAATATCATGTTCTCATTGCTTGTTTGCCCATCCGATTTTACTTTGATTGTGATGCTCCTTGTGTAAGGCTGGGCTCCTACTGTAATTACCACTTTAGCTTTTGGAGCCGTGTTTCCATAATAAACAAAAGCACCAAATATTGAGGCGATTATCAATGGTATTAGGATTATGCCCTTCTTTATCTTAATAAATCCGGGTAGTTTAAAATTTCGGAATGGGTTTTTAATTTTAGGTAATGAGAAACCTTTTTTGTTGAAATATTCAGCAGAATCAGCAAATTCTTCGGGAATAAGCTCTATATCTTTTCCGGAAAGAATGTCGATTAAAACATTTCCGTACTCGTCACTGGTTGTGAAAGTCACACTTTTTTCAATTTTATCCGCTTGTTGTTGAATTAGTCTCAAATTTAAGATGTTTTCTAATAACAATGACTCCTCGGGTATTTCCAGCTCTATATTTAGGTCTGCCGTTTCTTTTATTTTGTTTATAACGGAAAGTAAGTTATCTGTTTGCTGAAGTTGGATTTTAATCATTTATCCTCCTATTATTTCTTTATAAATTATTGACGTTGAGGCCGAATAAATCCAATCAGTAGTAAGTTCTTGATCTGTGGAGTTAATTATTTTACCGTTTTCCATAAAAGACACTTTATTAAAAACAGGGGAGTCTTTGAAAGGGACGGTTTTTGTCCAATCTGCTTCTTGCAGCGCTTCCATTACGTCTTTAATATCTACGCCACAACCTGAAACATATATTTTGGATGAAAATGTCTTTACACCTGTAAAGTCTTCAAACAAAATTTTTAATCCATCTACCCATATGTCTATTATTTCCTTTAGACAAGTCTTTATAACAGATGCTTCAGATTCGGAAAGTTTTCCCGCATTGTACATTTTAACTACGGATTCTGCGCTTTTTCTTGGAAGACCCATTTTATTTATTATCGACTCGATAAAATGATTGTATCCGATATTTAAACTTCTTGTAGAAGTTATCCCTCCTCCAAATATGGCTCCCACGTCAGTAGAATCTTCAGATATATTTATAAATACAAAATCTAGTGATTCTTCTTGTGCTGACTTTATCCATTCCACTAATGAGTACATTTGTGAACCAATGGCAACCATATCCAAATGCGCCTTTTTTATGCTGTCCTGAAGGGATTTAATATGAAAATCCGGAACGAAAGAGTTAAAAACCGCAATCTCAACGTTTTGTCCCCTCTGACCTTCTAAGACGGCTACTTTTTGCCCATCTATTTTTATATATACATCTGAAGTTGTGATAGTTTGCAGATCTAATCCCGGATCCCCTGTAGATTCTATTATCCTGTTTTTTGCTTGCGTAAAAGCAATTTCAGATACTTTTTCGTACAATGTTTTAACCTCGTCTGGTGTGATAGGCTCTGCTGTGGGCCTTTTCATTCTAAGAGTTGTGGTTATTCCTGTAGTTACGCCTCCGTCAATACCAACAATGACCTTTTTTATTTTTTCAACGGAGTCTCTATTAGCAATTTCTACCGATGTTTTTATTGCCTCTACAACTGTGTCTTGGTCTAGTATCATCCCATTCCTAACGCATCCTTCAGGCAAATCTTGACTGCCGAAGCCGGTTATTTTGAATATATCCCCATCAAGATAGAAGGAAAGGCATTTAACGTCCTTTGCGTTTATATTAAGGGTAAGGAATCTGTTTGAGTCCTCGTATGTTTTTTTAAATGACGGCAGATTTAACATTGTTATGATTATACAAATAATATTATATTAGTGCCAATTATTAAAATTATCTAAAAAGGTAGTTTTGAAAAAGGTGATTTATCTGGTGTTAGCTCGGGTAATGCGTCTTCTTCGAGTCTTTGGTTTATAAAAGCTTCTACTTCTTGGACAGGTGTCCCGTATTTTAATCTTGATAACTCTCTTATCTCTTCCGCAACCATCGGATCTTTAGGAACGGATGTTAAATCTTTCCAGTCTATAAACAGAGAGAATGGAGGAGAGGGTTGTCCTTTAACCAGTAGTCTTAAGTATGCGTTACCGACGGGAAGGTTACTTAAATCCTGTTTTGTAAAATTAGGTTCAAATTGCGTTTCTAAATATTCTGCGTCATCTATACCAACTCTAAAAGCACACGTAGTTCCCACGTTTCCAAATATGGCTGTTTTAATGTCTTCTGGAAGTTGATTAATAAATTGGTGCGCAACTGTGAGATTTAATTTATACTTTCTTGCTTCAGATAAGATAGTTGCAAAGTCGGGTGTAGCAAAATTTTGAAATTCATCCACATGAAGGAAAAAATTAGGGAAGTCCCCTTTTAATTGGTGTCTTCTTAGGGCAGAGGTTAGAATTCTTGGGACTAAAAGCAATCCAAGGAAATTTGAGTTTTCCTCACCAAGCTTTCCTTTGGCTAAATCTACCAAAAGAATCTTTTTCTGAGCCATTATTTCATCAAAATTAATTGAAGATTTTTTCTGGCCGATGATGTTTCTCATAGTGTTGTCTGTAGTAATTCGATCAAATTTTGAAACAAAATAACCCATCGTCTCGCCCTTTCTGTTTTGAGTTGTATTGGCTACTTCGTCTGTCCAGTATCTTCTTACTAAAGGATCCGTTACTTTATCGAGGAATTTTTTGGAGTATTTCTCATCAATAAACATCCTTAATACATCAATCATTGTGGCTTCAGGGTCTACCATTGCAGTAAGCATTACGTTTCTAATAGATCTTTCCAAGAGAGGTCCCATGATTCCTTGGTGGTTGGGGTCATATAGTTTGTAAAGAAGAGCAATGAAAGAGTTAATTATCATGTTTTTTTCAGTCTCGTCTTTTGCTTCCAGCATATTTAATCCAAGAGGTCTTTCTCTGTCAGCAGCGTCAAAAAGTATCACATCTTCTTTTCTTTCCGGTGGTATTTTTTCCAAGAGTTCGTTTACATCTGTACCGTGAGGGTCAATTATTGCTACCCCCTCACCTCTCTTTATATCTTGTAAAGCGAGCCACATCATGAGTTGTGATTTTCCGGAACCTGTTTGACCTACTATGTACACATGTCTTGTTCTGTCTTCATCTCTAATAAATACTTTTTTCTTTATTCCTCTAAAAGTGCTCCAGCCCATAAAGACACCGTCATTTTCATCCGGTAGATTTATCGGTGCTGCGGATTTTCTTGCACCCAGCCAGATTAGGTTAGGCGTAGTTATGTCTTTATTAGGAAAATGAAATATTGTTGCCATTTCTACGTTATTTAATACTGAAACATTGGATTTAATTTTTAAACCTAATATAGGGATTACCAATCTTTTAACCCCGATTCTTCTGTAAATGAAGTCTTCGACAAATTTTTTAGTATTTATGGCATTTTTTCTTACAAATCGGTTATAACTAATGTCCGTGAATTGCTCAAAAGCAGCTACAAGGTTTTGTATTTGAGATTCCGCTTGAATTTTATCTTCGGCAATAGAAATTACTCTGATTTTTATATAAAAGCCGGGGTTGTTGATTTTATTTTCTACCGCTTCTAAAAAACTGTCGCTGATACTTGATTTTTTTTCGGGGTTAGCGTTAGCATTTTTTATTCTATTTATAAAACTTCTTCCAGCCATTCTCCAGCTATCTGTTGCTGGTTGTATAACATACTGAAGTGCAAGTACTTGATTTTCTTTCATCTTACTCATTGCATTGGTTATGGAACTCATAGTGTCGTTTTTTAAATCCTCATATTCCTTGATAGGGAAGTATTCTGGTCCTCTAAGTCTTAGTTTTGCTACTTTTGTATATTTTCCTCTGTCCCATATCTCAGGAGGAGTGACTATTTCAATTTCTGCTGACGGGTATGCCGCATTTATTTGCTTTTCAACAATGGTAGCTATTTCGTCAGGGGCAGCAACATAAAAAGCGATTCCGGAGTCTTTAGACACTATTTCAAAAGATATTCTGTATTGACCAGTAAAAAAAGCACTAAAAGGTCCTTTTTTAAATCCTATTAAATTTGAAAACATATGTTCGGCAGCCTTTGTTTCTATTTCGTTGTCTTTAGGGAGAAGAACTTGAAAAAAAGTGAGTTTGAATTGATTTTTCTTTTCGTTTTTCTTTCTTAACCACGAGGCGATTTGTAGGACTATAAATGCTACTAGTGCCACCACACAGATTAAAAAAACTGTGAGCGAGAGCGTTTCATTAATTGTAGTTGTATCAGTTGGGTTCATGGGCAGAAAAATTATTCATATAATTGTAGGAACTTTTTGTGTAAAGCCGTCGATAGCTCTTTTCTCTTCCTCATCTGATCGAATTGTTAGCAGAGTTGCGCCCGTACTAACAGGTTGGTTGCCTGGAATTTCTCCGGTTGGCGTCGTTGGCCCGGGTCTAATAGCGTCTGTCTCCGTTTGTAGTTTAGGAGTTTCTGTAATGGTTGTTATTGAAGATGTTTCCGATTCATTAAAAGGCGTAGAGGTATTTGTTGTCTCGCTATTTCCATACAGGGCTTCGTAAACAGGGCTCGGTATTATCGTGTTTTCATCACTGTTTGTGTCAAGAGGTTTAGAAACGATTTCAGCTGTTTCTTCAACATCGGCCCCATTAGGAATTACAGGAAAAATAGAACTAACAGGTGGTGTGTTGTATGTATCGGGCATACAAATATTCTAACATCTTAGAGGGGGAAATTAATAGCATTGATCAAAAATGACAATTATCTCTTTCTCGTACCTTTGAAGTATCTTTTTTTTATTAATTTTCCTTCATCCAGTATCTCGTTTGCTAAATCTTCCAGGGTGTCCTCAACAGGATCTTTGTTTTCTTGAATAAACTCCTTAACTTCAGATGCCTTTTCTTTAGCAAATTCAACATAAGGCTCTGATTTAACTTTAACCTCTTCTATTTTTTCTTTTGCCTTTTCAATAACAGGGCCTACTTTTTTTGCGGCTTCCTCATATTTTATTCTGGCTTTTTCTAACTCTTCGGATGCTTTTTCTAAAGCTTCTTTTCCTTTTTCTTCGTAATCTTTTGCTTTTTCTTTTATCTTTTTTCTTGTGTCCTCGCCTTTTTCAGGTGCAAAAAGAACTCCCAAAATACCCCCAATTACTGCGCCCCAAAAAAATCCTTTTGAAAACGAACCTCCTTTATTACGGCACATATGTCTTGGATGTCCGCATCTGTAAAAATCAGAGTCTTTTCTATCAATAGTCCTCATATTCACCCTCCTCTCCTTTATCAAATAAATCCGTTACAGATCTGATTGCATTTATTCCTTTTGCAACTCCACTTAAAAGACTAACCACTGAATTTACCGGCGACGCTATTGAAGTTGTAATGTTTCTCCCTACTTTTACTACATCTTTTGCATCAGCAACCATTTCTCTAACTTCTTTTAAAATCAAAACTACGTAAACCAGAACTCCCACAATAGTAATATAAACTAAGATGCGGGTAATGATTAATATTAATTCTAAGGTTTCCATTTTGGGCTTTCTTGCCCTTATGAACAATACAAAAAAACTAAGGGCAGTTAAATTTAATTAAATATAATCACTATTTATGATGTCAGTCAACCTTTGATATACTTTAAGCAATAAAAAATTTTAAAAAGGGAAAAAGTTATGGACGACAATAAAAAA
>Ga0116174_10002600_pt1 | contig 15443 bp, 11 predicted proteins | sample AD_UKC087_MetaG_FD_89801 | JGI IMG/M metagenome (GOLD analysis project Ga0116174, IMG submission 89801) | Active sludge microbial communities of municipal wastewater-treating anaerobic digesters from USA - AD_UKC087_MetaG | ecosystem: Engineered > Bioreactor > Anaerobic > Digestate | place: USA...
ACCAACGCGGCAGACTACGCACGCACTGTGGTCGACAAAGCCGTCGAATTGGGGATCTCCGTGCTCGCCGTGACTGACCACAACGACGTCTCGAGCGTTCCGGCATTTCGTGAAGCGGCGAAGAGTCGGGGCGTGCACGTCTTCCCCGGCTTTGAACTGTCTTCTAGTGAGGGCGTGCACGTCCTCTGCATCTACCCGCCGGAGTCGAGCACCGACCAACTTGGCCGGTATCTCGGCAGTTTCGGCATCACGACGACCACGCCGTCGTCGCAGCTGGCCGCCAAGGGATTTGCAGACATTCTGCATGACGTGCGAGATCAAGGCGGTGTCGCGATCGCTGCTCACGCGACGAGTGATCAGGGCGGTTTGCTCAAGGTGATGAAGGGGCAGGCCCGAATCCATGCCTGGCGCTGCGAGCATCTGCTCGCTGTTCAGATTCCTGGGCCGATCGAAGACCTGCCAAAGGACCTTCGCGACATCGTGGAGAACAAGAATCCAGACTACCGCCGCGAGCATGCCGCCGACGAGCACCTCGCCGTGGCGGTGGTCCATGCGAAAGACGTCGTGAAGCCAGAAGACCTCGGAGACCGAGCTGCGACGTGCTGGATCAAGATGTCGCAGGTCAGCATCGAGGGACTGCGCCAGGCCTTTCTCGATCCCGGGTCGCGCATCCGCCTGAATGCCAAGACGGGCAGGCTTGAACCCGAGGAGCACATCGAGCTTGTCGAGCTTGGATGGCAGGGCGGGTTCCTCGATGGCTGCACGATCCGACTCAACCCCAACCTCAACGTGCTGGTCGGCGGCCGCGGGACCGGCAAGTCGACGGTCGTCGAGAGCCTCCGCGCCGTGCTGGGCCTCGACCCCGTAGGCGACGAGGCACGCAAGGCGCACGAGGGCATCGTGCGCTACGTGCTACGGAGCGGGACGAGGATCGTGCTTCGCGTCCGTGCGCACCGACCGGCGGTCCGCGAGTACACGATCGAGCGAACTCTCCCGAACCCTCCGGTGGTCAAGGACGCGCAGGGGAACGTCTCGAACCGGACGCCACTCGAAGTCATGCCCCGAATCGAAGTCTTCGGTCAGCACGAGATCTCGGAGCTGACGCGCAGCCGCGAAAAGCTCACGCGTCTACTCGATCGGTTCGTCGAGCTAGACGATGCGCTCCCGCGTCGCAAGGCGGAGCTGCGACGCGAACTCGAAAAGAACCGGCGAAGCCTTCTCGATGTGAGAAAGGAAGTACATCAGATCGACGAGCGGTTGGCAGCTCTACCGGGTCTCGAAGAGACCCTGAAGCTCTTCAAGGACGCCGGACTCGAAGAGAAGCTCAAGGAGCAAAGCTTGATCGTGCGCGAGGAGCGTGTTCTCGCGTCGATCCCGGAGCGCTTGGCACCTTTCCGCGGATGCCTGGAAGACCTGAAGCGCGAGACCCCGATCGATCGTGCGTTCCTCTCGCCGAAGGCACTGGAGGACCTTCCGGGGAAGGAGATCCTCGGTCGGCTGAACGCCGTCTTCGAGCGACTTGACGTGGAACTCGCGGCGTGTGTCGCTTCCTTGGACGTTGCGTTGCAGCGCGCGGACGAGGGTATCGTCGCCGTTCGCAACGACTGGTCGTCGAGGAGGGCGCAAGTCCAGGCTGCTTACGAGAAGATCCTCCGCGAGCTGCAGAAATCGCGAGTCGACGGCGAAGAGTTCATTCGTCTGCGGCGGCAGCTCGAAGATCTGCGTCCGCTGCGTGAACGGAAGAAGCAGGCGCAGAGCCTGGAGAAGGAACAGGCGGAGCGCCGCCGCAATCTGCTGGTCGACTGGGAGAACGCGAAGGCCGAGCAGTTTCGCTCGCTCGACCGCGCAGCGAAGAAGGTCAGTCAACGATTGCGCGATCGCGTGCAAGTGGACGTCAGCGCCGCAGGCGATCGGGAACCGCTCTTCGAGATCCTCCGTGATGACGTGGGAGGCCGCCTCTCCGAGGCGATCGAGAGCTTGCGCCAGGCGAGGGACCTCTCGCTCACGCAACTCGTGGAAGCGTGCAGGACGGGTTCGGACGAAGTCACCAAGTGCTTCGGCATCACGCCGGCTCAAGCAGCGCGGCTCGCACAGGCGGATGCCGAGATCCTGATGCGGATCGAGGAGCTTGACCTGCCCCCGACAACGACGATTCGCCTGAACACGGCGCCGCAGGGCGAACCGCCCGCATGGCAGGCCTTGGAGGACCTCTCGACCGGACAGAAGGCGACGGCCGTGCTGCTGCTCCTGTTGCTGGAGTCGGATGCGCCGCTCGTCGTGGATCAGCCCGAGGACGACCTCGACAACCGCTTCATCACTGAAGGGATCGTGCCGCGCATGCGCGAGGAGAAGCAGCGGCGGCAGTTCCTCTTCTCGACGCACAACGCGAACATCCCGGTGCTCGGGGATGCTGAACTCATCATCGGGCTTGCGGCCTCCGGTGAAGCCAATGGCGGCAACGCTCGGATCGCTCCGGAGCACATGGGCTCGATCGATGACTGGCCGGTTCGAGAGCTGGTCGAGGAGATCCTCGAAGGCGGCAGGGAGGCTTTCGAACGTCGCCGTCGCAAGTACGGCTTCTGAGGAGTAGCCCATGGACCGCACGCAACTCGCAGAGCTGATTCGCAACGGCGAGAGCTCGGGCGTCGACTTCAAGCGCGATGACTTGACGCCCGACAAGCTGGCGAAGGTCGCCGCGGCGTTTCTGAACCTCGAAGGCGGCTACATCCTGCTCGGAGTGGAGGACGATGGCGCGGTATCGGGGTTGACGCGCGAAACGAGCAAGGCCGAGGAGTGGCTGATGCAGGCCCTTCGCGACAACCTTCAACCCGGAGTGATCCCGTTCTGGGAGACGATCGAATGGAGCAACGGCAAGATCGTCGGTGTCGTCACGCTTCCCGCGGATGCCCCGGACAAGCCGTACAAGGTCAAACGGGGGAGCGGCGCGTGGGTGACGCAAATTCGCGTCGGCACGACGACGCGCGACGCGACCCGCGAAGAGGAGGCTCGCCTGTACGCGCAGTCCGGGCATCTCCAGTACGACCGAAAGCCCATCCCCGGCACGACGCTCGACGACCTCGATCTGCGGCGGCTCACGAACTACTTCCGCGACGTGCGCCGGCAGGCCTGCCCCGAGGCTACGGACCGCGAGGGTTGGGAACGCCTTCTCGTCAACACCGAAGTGATGTTCGAGGACAAGTCGCGTCGGATGGCGAGTGTCGCCGGCCTCTTGCTGTTCGGCTCGCAGCCGAAGAAGTACATGCCGCAGTCGGGGATCAGCGCGGTGTCCTACACCGGAAAGGAGAAGGACTACGAGGCGCGCGCGCGGCAGACGCTGCGAGGGCCGCTCGTGTCACTCTTCGGTCCGGACGATGGGGTCGGTAGTCCGTATCCGAAGCTCCCGAGAACCTTCTCTGAGAGCGATGCGGCGAGGGAGACCGGCGTGATCGAGCAAGCGCTCGACTTCGTGCGCCGCAACACCGCGGTCGTGGCCGCGATCGACAGCGGCGGACAGCGCCAGGAGCGTTGGGACTACCCGCTGGATACCGTGCGCGAGGCCGTCGTCAACGCCGTGGCTCACCGCGACTACACGATCGCCGTGACCGACATCGAGATGTCGATCTACGCGGATCGGCTGGAGATCGTCTCCCCGGGCCGTCTGCCGAACACCGTGACGGTGGACAAGATGCGCGCTGGCTATCGCGCCTCGCGCAACGAGCTCATCAAGGAGGTGCTGCGCGACTACCGGTACATCGAGGCCACGGGACTCGGCGTGCCACGCAAGATCATCGAGGGCATGCGCACCCACAACGGCACGGAGCCGGACCTCATCGAGGATGACGACCGGTTCACCGTGCGTCTCTGGAAGGAACCGAGCAGCTCGTGATTCCCAAGGGCTGCAAACGCCTCGCTGAGGTCGACTTCCCCATCGCCGAGGTGTCCAGGCACGCGGCGCGGGAGAAGTCGATCCGGCACGGACACCCCTCGACGCTCCACCTCTGGTGGGCCCGCCGGCCGCTGGCTTCGAGTCGAGCGGTGCTGCTCGCGCTTCTCTGGCCTGACCCGTGTGATCCCCTCTGCCCCGTGGAGTTCAAGGCCGAGGCTCGCAAACGACTCGGTACCGTGGGCTGCAATCCGGGAACAACCGATACGGACCTGCGGGTGGCGCTGCTGCGCTTCATCGCCGACTTCGCGAACTGGGACAACGCCGCGAAGCCGATCTACCTCGAAGTCAGTCGCGCGCTGGTCAGGGCTGCGCACGGCGAAGAGCCACCCCTGGTGGTCGACCCCTTCGCCGGCGGCGGATCGATCCCGCTCGAGGCGCTGCGCGTCGGCTGTGACGCCTTCGCGAGCGACCTGAATCCGGTGGCCTGCCTGATCCTCAAGGTCATGCTGGAGGACATCCCGCGCCATGGGCCGAAGCTGGCGGAGGAGCTGCGACGGGTCGGCGGCGAGATCAAGAAGGCGGCCGAGAGGGAGCTCGCCGACCTCTACCCGCAGGACCCCGACGGCGCGACGCCGATCGCCTACCTCTGGGCGCGAACAGTGCGCTGCGAGTCGCCCAACTGCGGCGCCGAGATCCCGCTCGTGCGCTCGTTCTGGCTCTCGAAGAAGGCGAACCGGAGGAAGGCCCTGCGGCCCGTCGTCGTGCGCCCGCCGAAGGGCTCGCCCGAGCCGCCGCGGGTCGACTTCGAGATCTTCGAGCCCAAGTCCGAGAAGGAGGTCTCGCCGGGCACGGTCTCCCGCGCCAAGGCGGCCTGCCCCTGCTGCCAGGCCGTGCTCCCTCCCGAGCGCGTCCGCGCCCAGCTCGCGGCCCACCGCGGCGGCGCCGATGTGATCTTCGACGCGAAAGGCCGGCGCACCGGCGGCGCCCGCCTCCTCGCGGTCGTCACCCTCGAGCCCGGGGTCACCGGCCGCCAGTACCGCCTGCCGGCCGCCCGCGACTACGCCGCCGTCCACGCCGCCCAGCAGCGCGTCGCGAACCTCCTCGCCGACTTGGAAGAGAGCGGGCGCCAGGGCCTCTGCCCGATCCCCGACGAGCCCCTCCCGCCGATCGGCACCTTGGGCTTCCGCGTCCAGCGCTACGGCATGCTCGAGTGGGGCGACCTCTTCACCGCGCGGCAGAAGGTGGCGCTGGCGACGCTCTGCAGAAAAGCGGCAACTAAGGAAAAAGCTGCTGGCGAAGCGTTGGCGCTGGTTGTTGGCCGTTGTGCCGACTATGCGAGTTCCATCGTCAGCTGGGCGCACTCCGGCGAGTTCGTTCGCAGCACCTTCGGACGTCAGGCGCTGCCGATTGTTTGGGATTTCGCGGAGGCGGTTCCCTGGTCGGACTCATCCGGGAATCTCGACGGTGCGATCGAGTGGGCGGCGCGGGTCGTGGAGGGTTGGCCGGGGTCGAGTGCCGGGCAGGTTCAGACTGGGGACGCGACCGCGCATCCGCTGCCCGACGATGCGGGGCAGGTGTGGTTCACGGATCCGCCCTACTACGACGCGGTGCCGTACGCGGACCTCTCGGACTTCTTCTTCGTCTGGCTGAAGCGTTCGCTGCCACACCATTCCTCCTTGCCTATCGCTCTTGATTTGGAGAATGCACTCACGCCGAAGCTACGCGAGGCGGTTCAGGACGAGACCAAGCAAGTCGACGGGCGCGCGAAGGATCGCGTCTGGTTCGAGGAGACGATGGCGGCGGCTTTCGCTGAAGGGCGACGGGTGCTGCACGACGACGGGGTTGGCTCGGTCGTCTTCGCTCACAAGACCACGGAAGGATGGGAGGCGCTCCTCTCCGGAATGATCCGGGGCGGCTGGACGGTCACCGGCTCCTGGCCGCTCGCGACGGAGCGGCCAGGGCGGCTTCGCTCGCAGGACTCCGCCGCACTCGCGACCAGTGTGCACCTGATCTGCCGTCCACGCCCTGACGATGCCGAAGTCGGGGACTGGGCGGACGTCCTGCGTGAGCTGCCCGGACGGGTCGGCGACTGGATGGAGCGGTTGCAGGGCGAGGGCGTTCGCGGGGCGGATCTGGTGTTCGCTTGCATCGGGCCGGCACTCGAGATTTTCAGTCGGTACTCGCGGGTCGAGACGGCGGACGGGCGGGAGGTCGGGCTCGGGGAGTATCTCGAGAAGGTCTGGGAGGTCGTTGGGCGCACCGCGCTCGCGCAGGTGCTGGGGACGGCGGAGGCCCGGGCACGCAACGGCGCCGCCGGGGCCGTGGAGGAGGATGCACGGTTGACCGCCCTCTTCCTCTGGACGCTCCAGGCGACCGACGGCGACGCGGGAGCGGATGCCGCCGAGGAAGAAGGTGAGGAGTCGGAGAGCGCCGACGAAGACGACGAGGAGGGCGGAGCCCGCGGCAAGGCCAAGGGGTTCACGCTCGTCTTCGACGTCGTGCGCCGCTTCGCGCAGCCGCTCGGAATCGACCTGCCGAAATGGGATGGACGGGTGATCGAGACGAAGAAGGGGATCGTCCGGCTCCTGCCCGTCGCCGAGCGGGCGCGCCAGCTCTTCGGCGAGGAGGGGGCGCAGGCCATCGCGGCCCGGCTCGAGCAGGGGGCGGCGCTCGGCGCGAATGCACTTCAGGGGCTGCTCTTCCCCGAGATGGAGGCGGCGCCCAGGGTGCGCGGCCGCGCGACCCGCGGCCGGCAGAGCGCGATCGACGTCGGCGACGACCAGCTCGGCGCCGCCCGTGAGGCGACGACCCTCGACCGCGTGCACGCCGCGATGCTCCTGCAGTCGGGCGGGCGAGCCAACGCCCTCCGCGCGCTGCTCAAAGCCGAGCAGGAGCGTGGCCCCGACTTCCTGCGCCTCGCCAACGCCCTGTCGGCGCTCTATCCGACGGGAAGTGAGGAAAAACGCCTGCTCGATGCCATGCTCTTGGCGGTGCCGAGGTGAGGAGAGTGGAATGCTGAGACGGCTGACTGTCAAGAGCTTCAAGTCACTCGGCGACGTGTCGATCGAGTTTCCCCGGCTGGCGGTCCTGTTCGGACCCAACGCTGCCGGGAAAAGCAATCTGCTGGACGCCGTTCAGGCGCTTTCGCGTATCGGAACCCAGCGCACCGTCGCCGACGCCCTGGGTGAGCGCATCCGCGGCTATCCGATCGAGGCCTTCTCTTTCCCTGAAGAGGGCCTCGCCGGCCTGCTGTCGTCCTCCACGGCCGCGTTCGACCTGAGCGCCGACCTGACCCGGAAGAAGGACTTCCTTCGCTACCGCGCTCGCATCGAGGTCACACCGGGGTCGGGCGCACTGGCCGTGAGTGACGAGTACCTCTGTGCGCTGGCCAAAGACGGCACGCCAAAGGGCACTCCAGCGATCGAATCGGTCGAGGGCAAGCTCAGGTTGCGGCGCAAGAGTGAGGGCGGGAAGCCTCGCTACGAGCCGATCCGCCAGAACTACGCCTTACTCTCCGATGCCCGGCTCGGAAAGCCGCTGTACCCGACGATCGAGACTGCCCGCGCGGAGCTCTCGGACTGGCGCACCTACTACCTGGACCCTCGGGTCGCGATGCGAGCCGCCCAGCCCCCCTCCGATGTACGTGACATTGGACCGCTGGGCGGTAAGATCGCCCCGTTCCTCTACCGCCTTCGCGCCGAGCATCCGAAGGCATTCCAGGCTGTCTCCCGGACCCTGCGGTCCATCGTTCCGAGCATCGAGGAGGTCAACGTCGATCTCGACGAGCGGCGGGGCACTCTCGACATCCTGGTTCGGCAGGACGGCACCGACTACAGCTCGAGGATCGTCTCGGAAGGCACGCTGCGGGTGCTCGCCCTTTGTGCCATCGCCGTCAATCCGTGGGGCGGCTCGCTCCTGGCCTTCGAGGAGCCCGAGAACGGCGTCCACCCGCGCCGACTCGAGCTGATCGCCGAGCTCCTCATGTCGCTGGCGCTCGAGCAGGAGCGCCAGGTGATCGTCACCACGCATTCGCCGCTTTTCTGCGACGCGGTCCTCAAGCGCGCGCGAGAACGACAAGACGACATCCGCCTGTTCAACGTTCGCCGGAAGGGCCGGGCGACCGTGGTCCAGCCGTTCCGGATCGCTGACCCGCTATTCAGTGACTCCGAGATCGCCGCCGCGCTCACCGCAGGCACCGAAGATGGCCTGTTCGAGGGGCTTCTGCTCCGGGGAATGCTCGATGAGTGAGCCGGTCGCCGTCGATCTCTTCGTAGAGGACCGCGCCCACGAGGCGTTCCTCGGGCCGATCGTCCATCGCGTGGCCCGCGAGGAGGGAGTCGCGGTCCATGCCCGTATCCGCTCGGCCCGCGGCGGCCATGGTCGCGCGATCGAGGAGTTGAAGCTCTATCAGAGCGTGACGGCGCTCGATCCGACTTCGTCGGGCGCCCCTGCACTCGTCGTCGTCGGCATCGACGCCAACTGCCAGACGTACCCGAAGGCGCGCGAGGCGGTACAGGCGGAGATCCGGGCCGAGCTGGCCGACCGAATCGTCCTGGCCTGCCCGGACCCGCACGTGGAACGATGGTACCTGGCCGACCCCATCTCCTTCGAGACCGTGGTGGGCTTTCGCCCGGCGGTCGGGAGAGCGAAATGCGCGCGGGACTACTACAAGAATCTGCTGGTCAGGTCAGTACGGAAAGGAGGGCATCCGCCGACCCTGTTGGGCCTCGAGTTCGCGCCCGAGCTGGTGGCGGCGATGGATCTCTATCGAGCGGGAAAGAACGATCACTCGCTTCGCGCCTTCGTGGACGAGCTGAGGACCGGCCTGCGGCGAATCGGAGTCGGCCGGTGACCCGAGCCCCGGCACCTCGCAGGCTCGCCCCCCGCCTGAAATCAGGAACGAAGGCGAAGGCGCCTGCCCGCCTCTACACCCTCGAGGTCGCGATCATGAGCGGCCCGGTCACGGAACGGTTCGCGAAGGACAATCCCGTAATGGCGCGCACGATCGAGATTCGTGGCGACCAGACGCTGGCGCTTTTGCATGCGGCGATCTTCGAAGCCTTCGATCGCTTCGACGAGCACCTCTACGAATTCCAGATCGGCGGCAAGAAGCCGATGGACCCGCGGGCGACCCGCCATGGGCTCTCGCAACCGCCAGGGCCATTCGATCGCGGCGAGCCAGTGCGCAGCGCGGCGCGGACGACGCTCGACGCGCTCGGGCTGAAGGTCGGCGACCGATTCGGCTACTGGTTCGACTTCGGCGACGACTGGTGGCACACCATCCGGGTCGCGGCGATCGCCGAGGTCGCGCCCCGGGGACGCTATCCGAAAGTCGTGGCTCGCATCGGCGAGAGCCCGCCGCAGTACATCGACTGGGAGGAGGAGGAATCGGCGGATGACGAGTAGGAGGAAGGGCAACGGCCCGCAAGGAGAAGCGGTGAGCGGCAAGGTGGTCGCGCTGGCCCGTCCGGCGGAACCCGCCATCGCGAAGGTGTTCGACGAGTTCCTGGCCGAGAAGCGTCGGGAGCTCGGCGCGAAGACGATCCGGCAGTACGAGGACGTCGTTCACCTGCTGCGCGGCCATCTCGACGGCTACGCCTACGAGAGCCTGTCGCAGCCCGAACGCGTCCTGTGGGAGCGGGCTTTCAACGCCGAAGGCGAGGCGCACCGCGAGTTCTGCGATCTGTTCGGGCCCGAGAAGATCCCCGAGCACCTCGACGGGTTTCTCGGCTACTTCATGATCCGCAAGGTGATTGCCGGGCCCGAGCTCGTGCGCGCCGCCGGGGCCGTGACGAAGAAGCTCTCGGCCTGGCTCGCGGCGAAGGGCTACATCGAGGCCGAGGCCGCGCGCGAGGCAGCCGAGCGGAGCTCCGCCGCGTCGCGGGACCTGCCGCGGGCCGACCGGGCGGCGAAGATCCTCTACGAGGCGGCCTCCCGCATCGCGGTGAACGTCACGACGCTTCCGGAAGCGGACTACCTGGACTTCGATCACTTCACCATTGCCCGGATCGAGCCCGGCAAGGTCTGGCTCGAAGTCCGGGGGGGAGGCGAACCCGAGGAGCGCGGACCGATCTCGGTGCCCAGGGCCGCGACCGATCTCCTCCGCCCCGGCTGGAGGTTGAGCTGCTCGCTCGCCCGCGTCCGCAAGGCGTGGCGTATCGTCGAGATGGCGAACGTCTATCCAGATTGAGGAGAGCCCTGATGGAGCCCTGGTACAAGGTCGCCACGCCGCGCAAGGAGGTCCGGGAGGGCCGTTCTTTCAACCCCGACGAGTTCGCGATCGCGCTCGAACAGGTCGTCGCGGGCACCGCGCCCGACGACTACCGGCAGCCGGACCAGTTCTTCGCCCGCACCTGCTTCACGCGCGCCCTGACCGAGCACACCGGGATGGTGCTGCGGCGGCTCGCGGGGCGGACCGAGCACACGGCACCGGTGCTCACGCTGATCACCCAGTTCGGCGGCGGCAAGACGCACACCCTGACCACCCTCTACCATCTCGCGCGCCACGGCCCCGCGGCCGCCACGTGGAACGGGGTGGCCGACCTCTTGCTTGCCGCCGGCGTACCGGAGGTGCCGGCGGCGAAGGTGGCGGTCTTCGTGGGCAACGCCTGGGACCCACAGCCGGAGCGGGAGACGCCGTGGATCGACATCGCCCGCCAGCTCGCCGGCGACGCCGGGGTCGCGGCGCTCGGCGAGGCGGCCCGCACGACGCCCCCCGGAACCGAGGCGATTGCCCGTGTTTTTGCGGCCGCCAGGGCGCCGGTCCTCCTCCTCTTCGACGAGGTCCTCAACTTCCTGAACCGCCACCGGAGCAGCGCGGAGGCCTTCCACGCCTTCATCCAGAACCTGACCGTGGCGACCACCGGCACGACCCACGGCGCCTGCGTGATCTCGCTGCCGCGCAGTCAGGTGGAGATGACCGACTGGGACCAGGAGTGGCAGGACCGGATCGCCAAGGTCGTGCGCCGGGTCGCCAAGGACCTGATCGCCAACGACGAGACCGAGATCAGCGAGGTCGTCCGCCGCCGGCTCTTCCAGGACCTCGGACCGGAAAGGATCCGGCGAAACGTCGCCAGGATGTTCGGGGACTGGTGCTTCGAACGCCGGGGGCAGCTGCCTCCCGAGTGGACCGCCGTCGACTCGGCAGCCACCGAGACGAAGGCGCGGGAGCACCTGCAGCGACGGTTCGAGGCCTGCTACCCGTTCCACCCCGCGACGCTCTCCGTCTTCCAGCGCAAGTGGCAGGCCCTTTCTCAGTACCAGCAGACGCGCGGCACCCTGGCGATGCTGGCGCAGTGGATCTCGATCGCCGCCCAGGAGTCGTTCAAGAGCGCGCGCACCGAGCCTCTGATCACCCTTGGCTCGGCACCGCTCGGGACAGCAGGCTTCCGGAGCGTCGTCCTCGGGCAGCTCGGAGAGTCCCGCCTTGTCGCCGCAATCGAGACCGATCTCGCCGGCGAACAGGCGCACAGCCGCTCGCTTGACGCCGACACCAAGGGGCCGCTGCGTGACATCCACCGGCGGGTCGGCACGGCGATTCTGTTCGAGTCCTCCGGCGGGCAGACCGAAAAGGTCGCACACCTCCCCGAGCTCCGGTTCGCGATCGGCGAACCCGGCCTCGACACGACGACGATCGACAACGCCGCCTTCGCGCTCGAGGACCGTTCCTACTTCGTGCGCAAGGTGGGCACGGACGGCTTCCGGATCGGCTACCAGCCGACGATGAAGAAGGTCGTCAGCGATCGACGCGCCTCCCTCGACGACGAAACCGAGGTCAAGCCCGCATTGCGAAGGCTCGTCGAAGGAGAGTTCCGGCGCGGGGCCACCATCCCCGTCGTGCCGTTCCCTCGCGACAGCGGGGAGATCGCCGATTCGCCGCGACTCACTCTCGTCGTCGCCGATCCCGAGCTCGAATGGTCGGAAACTGGTGGCTTCCGGCAGCAGCTCTCGGAATGGACGAAGAACCGCAGCAGATCGCCCCGGCTCTACCCCGGGGCGCTCGTCTGGTGCGTCAGGAAGCCGGGGCGCGACCTGCGGGAGAAGGTCGAAGTGTCCCTCGCCTGGAAGCGGGTGGCGCGCGAGGTGGCCGAAGGAACGCTGGGCGGCGAGTTCAACCGCAGCGACCATGCTGAACTGCAAGCGAAGGTCAGCGAGGCTGAAGAAACCGCGAAGGAAGAGGTTTGGGGGGCCTATCGTTATGCCGTCGTCGCCGACAGTGATCGAAGCGCCGCCGGCGGCGCGGAGAGCGACGGGCTCAAGGTCATCGACCTGGGCGCTGGCCACTCCTCCAGCGCCGACAGTATGACGGGTCGTGTTCTCGCCGCGCTCAAGTCGGGAGAACTGCTCAACGAGTCGGTGGGTGCCGGGTACATCGATAGAAACTGGCCGCCTGCCCTCCGCGAGAGCGGGGCATGGCCGCTCTCGAGCCTTCGCCAGAGCTTCCTGAACGGCGCCCTGACCCGGCTGGTCGACCCCGACGGAGTCCTCAGGACCAGGATTGTCGACTTCGTGTCCCGCGGCGACTTCGGATTGGCTTCCGGCCGGAAGGGCGACGGCACGTACGAGCGCGTCTGGTTCCAGGAGCCCGTGGCCGCGGATGAGATCACTTTCGAGGCCGAGGTCTTCCTCCTTCGCAAGGCGACGGCCGACTCGCTTCGAAACGGCGCCACGGTTGCCGCTGCGCCGCCGAGCGGTCTCGCGACGCCCGCGCCGGCCGTGGTCGAGCCGCCAACGACCGACACCGCGATCGAGGCCCCAGCTTCACCTTCGACGAGGGTGGTCCGGCTCACAGGGTCCGTGCCACCCGAAGTCTGGAATCGACTCGGGACCAGGATTCTGCCCAAGCTCCGCACGGGCAGCGAGCTGCGGATCGGGCTCGACCTCAGCGCGTCCGTGCCGGACACCGCGGCCGGGAATCTGATCACCGAGCTGCGCCAGATCCTCCAGGAGCTCGGCCTGACGGGCTCGGTGCAGATCGAGTAGCAGGGCTCGCCTGCTCGACCGAGGCCGCTGCGTCATCGCATTCAAGTCAGGGCCGCCCCAAGCGGGGCGTCCCCTGTTGCCCTCAGGCCGCAGCCCCTACTCCACCCGGTGCCGGATCTTGTGGCGCTCGATCTTGAGGTCCTCGACGACGAAGTTGCGGACGGTCTTCGTCTCGCCGTCCTTCTGGTAGGTGCGCTCGCGGAAGTGGCCGGTGACCCTGACGCGGTCGCCCTTGCCGACCAGGCGGGAGTGCTGGTGCCAGTCGTCGCAGCGGATCCAGCGGGTCACGTCGTTGCCCTCGGCGTCCTTCTTGCTGACGGCGATCGAGAAGGTCCGGACCTCGCGCTCGGGGGTGGAGAGCTCGCGCTCGACCATGTCGTCGATGATCGGGTCGTAGAACTGCTTCGTGAACTGCCGGCCGGGGATGGTGCGGGTCTCCGGGTCGCTGCCGACGTTGCCGTAGAGGGTGATCGGGGTCTTGCTGGTCATCTGCTTTCTCCTTTCGTCGTGGTTTCCGTCCAACACGGCCCGGTGGAAGCCCGGGGTGAACGAAGCCCGGACGGCAAGGCCGTGCGCAGCACGCCGGAGGCTTGGCCTTGCGGCCGGGCGCACCTCGGGCACGCTTTCCGGGACGTTGGGCGGGGACCCGGCGAAAGGGGCGAGATGACGAGACCACGCGTCGCCCGCGGGCCGGCGGTGAGATCCGGAGAGGAAGAGGCACGGGCCGCTCCAGGGCGGGTGGCTGGACGAGCACGACGCCCCGGAGGGGACGAGGGGCTCGCGCGCAGGCCGGGCGGGGGCGCCCTGGAGCGTGGGGCGGGCGGCGTGACAGCGGCCTCTGGCTGGCGCGGCGCTCGCCTGCCCGGGCCTCGGTGGCAGGCTCGCCTTCCGGCAGGCAGGAACGAAAGCGGTGGCCGATCCTTGCGCGAGCTTCTGGCCTTCCCTGTCCCCCGAGCTCGAGGTCCGGCACGAAACCGACCGCAGCGAGGCCGAGGGCCGGAGCCGCGCCGCTGCGCCGGCTGGCCGCGCTCGTTTCGACCGCCTGGCAAGGGCGATCGCTTGATGGTCTGGCCTGTGAGCGCACCCTTCACTTCACGGCGAGACGACATCCGGCCTCCGGCTCGCGGACCCGGTTCGAACGCGCACGGCACCGGGTGGAGTCGGGCCGGCGTGGGAGCTGTCAGGAACTGTCAGTCGCTTGTGGCAGCCCCGGGGCTGCCGAGGAGGCTCCCGGAAGCCTTCCGGGAGGCCGCGTCACGGGCGCCGGGGCAGCCGGCGCCCCACCTCGTCAGTGGCCTTCGCGGGACCTTTCGGCGGTCCGAGCGGCTCAGAACGCTCCGCGCTCGCGGAGTGAGACGAACGCGGGGGCCTCCCCGACGATGATGTGGTCCACGAGCCGGATTCCGACGACCTGGCAAGCTTCCGCCATCCGGCGGGTGAAGGCGAGGTCCTCGGCGCTGGGCGACGGATCCCCGCTCGGGTGGTTGTGGAAGAGGAGGATGCCGGCGGCGTTGACGAGCAGCGCCGCGGTCAGGATGCCCCGAGGCTCGACGGCCGCCCGGGTCAGCGTGCCGATGTAGGCGATCTGGTGCCCGATCGCCCGGTTGCGGGTATCGAGGAACAGGGCGCCCATGACCTCCCGGTCCCGGGAAGACAGGATCCGGTGGAGGAAACGGGCCGCGGTCACGGGGTCGCCGCAGAGCTCGGGCGACTCGTAGGGGGTGGCCTCCTCACGGACGAGGGCCACGCGGTAGCGGGCGATGGTCTCCGGCTCGAAGCCCGGCTGGCCGGGCTCGACGAAGCTGAGGCGGTTCTGGGACTGGGGATCTCGGCTCTTGCGTCTGGGTGTCGTTCGGCGCATGCCCACCCGAGATGCAGCCGCGCAGCGACGCGCCAAGGCTGGCCGCAGGCCACCCGGAGGGCCCGGCCTTGCGCGGTGCGAGCAGCGGAATCGAATGGGGGGCGCCGGTGAAACGACAGCCGGGCGCGGGGGCCTTTGATGAGTGGCTGGCGATTGGGCGGTTGACGTAGTTCTCCGAGCTGCTCAGATCGAGCTCCGCGCTGTCCGCTTCTTCAGCCTCTACTCGTCACCTATCTCAACCGCGGCGGAGCTCTGCCCAGCCCTTCTCGACCCGATCGTGCAGTTGGCGATAGTGCGAGAGGGTGACAGGCTGATAGTGGGCGAGCTGGTTCCGCGTCCATCTCAGATTCTCGACCGCGGCAGTCAGTTGCCGGAACCGCTTCAGCTCGTGCACTTCGAAAAGTGCTCTATTGATCGCCCTAAACTCCTGATCGAGAGGTTCCAATGATCTCTCTTTGCCGGGAGCATCTCCATTCCCGTTCGGGGCCGGGAGCCACCGCTCCCCAAAGGCGTCTGTCAACTCGCGGCAGAGCCGCAGCCGGATGCGATCGAGCTCCGGCATCACGAGGCGAATCTGACCGGTCCAGTAGCGGTGCCGGACCTCGGCATGGGCTCCCGCCAGGAGGTACCCTCAGCCGGTGTGTAAATGAGTTGAAGGCGGCGTAACCTTCCGGTCACCAAGACCGAGGCTGGAGACACCAGCCAGGAAGGAGA
>Ga0116174_10002602_pt1 | contig 15430 bp, 12 predicted proteins | sample AD_UKC087_MetaG_FD_89801 | JGI IMG/M metagenome (GOLD analysis project Ga0116174, IMG submission 89801) | Active sludge microbial communities of municipal wastewater-treating anaerobic digesters from USA - AD_UKC087_MetaG | ecosystem: Engineered > Bioreactor > Anaerobic > Digestate | place: USA...
CCTTGAGCTGTTTCATGCGGTCGATCGCCTGCGCCAGGTTATACTGTGCGATCAGCAGGTGCTCTGAGCCGCCGGAAGAGGCATGCACCACTCCGGGTGTGATCTGAGCTGCCTTTGACGAGGGAATCACCACGCCATGCACGCCCATTAATTCCGCCGTCCTTAGCAACGAACCAAGGTTTTGCGGGTCCTGGATCAGATCCAGAAGCAGGAAGAATGGCGCATCACCGCTTGCCTGCGCATGCGCGAACAGGTCCTCCAGCTCGGCATAGGGATACTCGCTGGCTTCCAGGGCGATCCCCTGATTATGCCTGTCGATCTCATCCAACTGCTGACGCTGGGCTTCCAGCACTTGCACCTTGCGTTCCTTAGCCATGCTGAGGATCCCGGGCAAGTGCCCATCCAGCTTGATCCCGCGCAGCAGCATCAGCCGGAAGACATGCCGGCGTTTGGCACGCAGCGTCTCATAGACCGGATTTCGCCCGGTGATCCACTCTTTCACCCTTGCTCCCAGGTCCAGGTGGTGCCGTCTTTGCTGTCTTCCAGGATGACGCCCAGAGCCTTAAGCTCATTGCGCAGTTTGTCTGAGAGCGCCCAATTCTTCTCAGCGCGCAGGTCGCGCCGCAGGCTGACCAGCAGATCGATGAATGGGTCGGCAGCATTCGCGCTGCCAATCTGCTCCTCAAGCTTCAATCCAAGCACGCCGGTCAACTCATTGAACACCTCGCGTGCTGGCAAGAGCTGCGCTTCCGTAGCGCTGTCACTGCGTGCCTGGTTGAGGTTGCGCACCAGTTCGAAGATCGCTGCCAGGGCGGCAGAGGTGTTGAAATCGTCATCCATGCTGTCCTTGAAAGCCTGCCGGGCTTGTTCGGCGGCGCTCTGCAGGGCGGCTGCTTTCTCTTCCGGCAGACCGACCGCACCGGGAAGGGCGGTCTTTTTGGCATTGAGCAGGCGGCGGTAAGCCTGTTCAGTCTGGTCAATCACTTCATCGCTATAGGAAAGCGGGCTGCGGTAGGAGCCGTTCAGCACCCATAAGCGCATCACATCGCCAGGATGTTCGCTCAGAAACTGATCTATCGTGATCATGTTGCCAAGCGATTTGGACATTTTTTCGGATTTCAAGCCAAGCATGCCGTTGTGCATCCAATAGGCGGCGAAGGGCTTGTGGGTAAGCGCTTCGGTTTGGGCGATCTCATTTTCGTGGTGGGGAAAGATCAAGTCATTTCCGCCGCCGTGAATATCGATCTGTTCACCCAGGTGTGCCATGTTCATCGCTGAGCACTCGATGTGCCAGCCCGGGCGCCCTTTGCCCCAGGGGCTATCCCACGCGGGCTCGCCGGGTTTGGCTGCCTTCCACAGGGCAAAATCCATCGGATGCGCTTTACGTTCGTCCACCTGGATGCGCGCGCCGGCATTCATCGTATCCAACCGCCTGCCTGAGAGCTTGCCATAGTCCGGTTTGGACTCCACGTCGTAATACACATCGCCATCCAACTCGTAGGCAGACTTATTCCGGATCAGTTGGCTGATCATCTCGATGATCTGCGGCATGTCTTCCGTGGCGCGCGGATTTTTGGTGGCTGGTTTGACATTCAATGCGTCCAGATTGGCTTTATATTGCCGGATGTACTGATCTGCCAACTCATAGGGGTCACGCCCGAGTTCATTGGCCTTGTTGATGATCTTGTCGTCAACGTCGGTGAAGTTCATGACAAAATTGACCTCATAGCCGGAGTATTCCAGGTAGCGCCGGACGATGTCGAACACCAGTGCAGACATGGCATGCCCAATGTGCGATTCCGCGTAAACGGTCGGACCGCAAACATACATCCTGACCTTTCCTGGTTCGAGGGTTTTGAAATCCTCCTTGGTACGGCTTAGGGTGCTGTAAATTTTTAAACTCATAATGCACTTCCTGCTTTCATTCGTGGGTTGGTTTGGCAAAAATCATCCGCCCGGCAGAAGTCTGCAAGATCTTGGTGACGGTGACTTCAATTTGCTTGTCAATATAGCGCTGACCGTTCTCGATGACCACCATGGTGCCATCATCCAGGTATCCTACGCCCTGGTTGTATTCCTTGCCTTCCTGGATCACCTCAATTTGCAGGCTTTCTCCAGGCAGAATAATTACTTTGACCGCATTGGCAAGATCGTTGATGTTGAGCACTTTCACGCCTTGTAATTCCGCGACCCGGTTGAGGTTGAAATCGTTGGTCAGGATCGGGCAGTTCATCTGCCGCCCGAGCAGCACCAGCCTGTCATCCACTTCGCGCACACCTTCCACATCGAGGTCGCTGATGATCACGTTTACGTCTTTGCTCTCCTGCAATTCGCCAAGCACGTCCAAGCCCCTGCGTCCGCGTTGGCGGCGGAGGCTATCCGCGGAATCGGAGACAAACTGCAGTTCATTCAGCACAAAGCGCGGGACGATCAGAGTAGCGCCCAAAAAACCGGTATTGGCGATGTCGGCAATGCGTCCGTCGATGATCGCACTGGTGTCCACCAAAACGCGCCGCTCACTCTCACCTTTTGCGCGGGAAGGCATTTTGCTGCTCATGTTTTTAATGAGATTGGAGAAATCTTCCCTTCGGGTCACAAAGAGAACTGCACCCAAATAACCAAAAAGCAATAATCCTGCAAGCGGCAAAATCTGACCAAGAGGCTTAGGCAGCAGCGAAAGCGGATATGCCATGATAGCAGCCATGACCAAACCGATGGCCATGCCAATAAGCCCGCTAATCAAAGATTGGGGTGATGATTTAGTAAATAGTTTCATCAAAGCCTGGAAGGGCTTGATGGTGATGTAAGGAGTGATCAGAAAGCCAAACCCGGTAAAAATAACCACGGTCAGACCGGTAAAAACTCCCTGTGAAAGCGCAGGCATCCCGACAAACTGCTGAACAAATTCATAAATGGGGAGACTGGTGAACGCTCCAATAATACCAAGAACAATTGCGCCGATGATGCGTGAAATCAAGGTTGCTTTCATATAAGACCTCCATTTTAACGTGCTGAATAAATTCGGAATGATTAATAAATTCGAGTAAATAATAGCACTCTACAAGACAAGAGTCAAAGATTCTTGCAATCTTTGACGAAGCTCATACGTCAGTTCCAGAATACCGCCTGCGAGATCTAACTTTATAAGGCAAGGATTCCAGTACCCAAATCAAGGGATGCTGTCACTTCCTTGCTGTACTATTGGAGTTCGGGAGCTAAAAAATCCGATAGCAAGAGACAATTTTTCGACACTGCCATCGGGATTTTACACCTTGGGCCATCCCCAATCATTCCTGTGAAATCAAGAAACCTGGACTTATACACTCGGAAGGATAACAATCATTAAAGGATTCCTCTGGCATATCGTATTCATATAATTGGTTCCCTAAATTATCCAGGATAGATAATTTTTCTTGATCCATAAGAATCCAGTAATCGCCATTCGTTCCATGCCAATGCCAGAGATTTGGATTAACTGATGCCTTAGTAGGAAAATTGAGCACATCTGAGCCGTCTGAATAGCGCCGGATGATGTCGAAACCACATGACTCAATAGGTTCGTTAGAAGAATAAAATGGACCGGAAGAAATAATATATGTATTTAGACAACAGGTTTTCTCACTTGTTACCATCTCCCCTTTAGAGGCATCATAAAGTTCAAGCACAAAATATCCAGTATTCGCATCTTCTACTTGGGAATAACATAGAAGCACATGCTTTGAAGCGGTATCAACACCCATAACCAGAGTTCCCAGGCGATCCAAAGGGTTACCGGTTGGGTTAAAATCCACGGTGCTGGAAGGTACTTCCAGCTTGCCTTCGTGGGTTTCCCCGTTGTTCACATTATAGGTACGATAGAATGCATAAACTTTGCCTTCTTCACGAAGTGGGCGAAGGGCGAACCAAACCAGGCTTTTTTCAGTTTCATTCGCCAATCCCATGAACCCAACATCCGAACTTCCATCGGGCAGTCTATTCATAGCCGGTTGTTCATCGATGCTCATGTCAGTACTGACGATGAAGAGTTTCCTTCCGTTGATAAACAGGCGATTGCCGATCCAAACAGTATTATTAACGGTATCAATGACAGGTACATTTATCGTTTCGATTCTCCCATTAATTCCCAGCTTTGAGAAGAAAGTTGTTTTTTCGCTATAATACCTGCCATAGAGTAGATAAACATTGCCTTCCTGGTCTATTGCAGGCAGGGACTTTAACACCGTCTGGCTCATAACAGGTATTGCGGCATAATTGATATTACCAGTGACGTCAATAGTGATAATCTCAGCGTCAGAAGACCATTGGTTCTTCACAAAGCTGACCGTAACAGGCAGATTTACACTCTGTGGATTTTCAGTAATTTCCTTAGGTAGTTCTTGATTTGTTTTTTCTGGGATAACTGTCTGAGTGCCTTCTATGGTATGCGTAGAAACAATTGGATTCTCCTGCCGGGTTGGAATACAAGCAGTTAAATGGATAATCAAAACTAGCAACAAAGAGAGGCCATTTCTTTTCATCAGTGATTCACCATCAATTCTTAGCCTTATCCTTGCAGGACCATTAATAGAGATTTACACAGGTGCTTAAGACTGATTGCCAGGGGTGATTTAATCGATCATTGGTATGCCCACTATAGCGCAATGGGTTTAACGCAGTTACTATGGCTACATGCGTATCAGGTTGAATGCCGATATCCCCCAATCCAAGTGTGTAGCAATTTGATACACGGTAACCAAGATCTCGGCTGAGTACATAGTTTTGGAATAGAGAAACATTCACCCAAGTGTCTGTCCAAGGATACCATGTTGAATCAGTCGATATACCACCTGCATGAATTGCTTGTGAAACAAAGTTTACACAATCCAAACAATCAGCACTTGGTGGATAATAATAAATTGGGTTCCAAGCAGTCATATCCCTTAAGCTACCACACCATGCATATGTTTGAGTAGCCCTCACATAGCTTCTAGCATAATAAGCCGCGGTCGATCCTGAATACACGAGGGTGTTGTAAGAGGAATTGATGCTTTTTGAAGGAGCTACATTTAGATCCTCCAGGATTTGGTGGGCTAAATCCTCTACTGAGATTGAATAAATCTCGTAGTCAACCATGTTGGTAAAATCCGGCTCAACGCGCTTTGCTTTGCCATCAACCCATTCGACCTTGTCTGTTCCGGGATCATCATTTGCTTCACTCGTGTATGAATCGGAGACAAGTTGGCCGGTTTGGGGGGTGAATGTAACCTTATGCAGGTTTATGATTGTGATTTCAAAGGTGTCTGCGTTTATCGACTCTTGCACAGCGTCACGAATCTCTGCCGCTGTTTGTTCAAGGTAATGGCTAATATCTGTATCCTTTGCCATCTTAGCAGCCAGAAGGTAGGCTTTGTAAACAGGGTAATCCTCAGCAACCTGTAATATCGGTTTTCCGGTTAAGGTAACCGTTTCCTGCACCTGGCAGGTGTTTTCGGAGAGTTCGATCGCTGTCGTTGGTTCAAAATCTGTTGAAATATTCAAAAGCTTCGAATGCAACCCCAACTGGAAGTAGCGCGCATAAAAAAGCTTTCTCTCAATAATTAGGTTGTGAACCTGATTTGAGAGAATATTATTCTGTTGATACAACTTGACCCCCATTGCAGAGGAGTATGCATTCAGTGCTTTCTCAATTTGTTGTAAACATTGATCGTGTTGATTGTTTGCTTGGGTGCCCGATGCACTAAAAAACATCATGAGCACTATTAAAAATACCATTAACGTAAAGATCCGTTTTTTCATCCTTTGCTCCCTTCAAAGCAAAAAATGGCCTCTCATAATTATTTTACAACATACCGATGACCTGGGTTTTATTACGTATCAATAAACCCTATGTAGATTTGGAGTCAAGGCAAGTCCTTACTTTCAGTCTGCGAATTTATCTGCCTGTTCTGCCGCCATTCTCAGGGAGGCACGATAAATGATTCCAGAAGTCAGGCAGGAAATCAGATAATGGTGAAGATAATCATTCCCTTGAGGGAGATTTCTCAGAAATAAGTCAAGCCAGCGTAACTGAAATTGTGAATGGCTATGCAGGTTGGTCAGTTTGCGGCTGGGATGTAGGCGAAAGGGGTTCTGTGGTCTTTGGCGCAGGATGATTGAACCTGGGCTTGGAGGGGGTCGTCAGCAGGCGCTGCAGGTTCAAAAGCGACGCGGGATCATAGATGGTGAATCCACAGACATCACAAATCCACGCAGGGAAGTCCGGCACCATAAGCGGTTTGCCATTGGTGCGCGCGGCAAAGCTGCGCTTGCCTGGGCGGATCCTGCCGAAGTAGCAGTGCGGGCACACTTCGGGAATTTCAGGGAATTTTTTGGAGGTTTGCTTCATTCAGCCAGTGTTCTCTCAGGGGGCGGCAAACACCAGATCGGTGTTGGATAGAATGCGGATGCGGTCGAGCGGCCAATACAGGATGATGGCTCTCCCAACTACCCATTCCTGCTTTACGAAACCCCAGTCATGTGAATCAGAAGAGTGATTGCGGTTATCTCCAAGGACAAAAAGCTCACCATCCGGCACGGTCCACGACCCGGTATACCCGGGCAGTTCGGCGATGTAAGGTTCGGTGAGCGCCTGACCGTTTACCTGCACGATGCCGTTTTTTACATTGATGGTATCTCCAGGCAGACCAATTACACGTTTGATGTAATCTTCTGTGGGTGTCCCATGGTAGTGAAAAACGATGATATCTCCGCGCTTGGGGTCGCCAAGTTTGTAAGCAAGCTTGTTTACAACCAAAAGGTTGCCTTCATACAGCGTGGGTTGCATGCTGACGTTGTACACCCGCACGCGCGAGGTGACGGCGTTGAGCAGCAAAAAAAGAACCACCGCCATAAGGATGGTTTCGAGCATATCACGCCAGAATCCGCTGGCTTTCTTCTCAGGCGCAGCCTGGTGCGCCGGATCGACATTTTTTGTTTCTGTTTCGTTTTGTTCCACAATTGCCTATTCTATCACGCTGTCAAGCAGCCTGAACCTCGGTATTATAAACCCAACCGCCCAACTAATCCTCTGAGCTTTTACGTTCGCGTTTCTTCAGCACAAGTTGGATGGGCGTGCCGGTAAAAGGGATCTCCTTGCGGATCTGGTTTTCAAGGAAGCGCAGATAGGTGAAGTGCCCCAAAGTTGGATCATTACAGTACAGCAAAAACGTGGGGGGATTCGTCTTTACCTGCGTGCCATAATAGATACGGAAAGGCTTACCGGTGCCAGAAGTTGATTGATGCATGTCCTGCGCGTTGATCAGGATGCGGTTCAATTGTGACGTTGACACCTTGCGCAGGCGTTCCTCCTGGATTTGCTTAACCAGCGGCAGCACCTGGTGCACACGCTGACCACTCATCGCTGAAAGGAATAAGATCGGGATGTAAGGCAAAAAGTTCAGCTGCTGGCGAATCTGGCGTTCAAATTCGACGCTGGTGTTGGTATCTTTTTCAATCAAGTCCCACTTGTTGACCGCCAAAATCACACTTTTCCAGGCTTCATTGATATATCCGGCAATGTGGGTATCCTGGGCGGTGATGCCAGTGGTCGCGTCCACCACCAGCACTGCCACGTCGCAGCGTTCAATTGCCTGCATGGCTCGCAATACCGAGTACTTCTCAACACCGGGGATGATCGAACCGCGTTTACGTATACCGGCAGTGTCGATCAAGACAAAGTCCTGCCCGTCGATCGTCACAGGGGTGTCGATGGCGTCGCGGGTGGTGCCGGGAATATCGCTTACAATCGCGCGGGCTTTGCCGATGATCTTGTTGAGCAGGCTGCTCTTGCCTGCGTTCGGCTTGCCGACAATCGCGACCTTGATGGCGGTCTCATCAACTTCTTCTTCCGATTGAGCAGGGAAATGCGCCACGATCTCATCCAGCAGATCGCCGGTTCCAGTGCCATGGATTGCTGAAAGAGCAAAGGGCTCGCCGATCCCCAGCGAGTAAAAGTCTAAGGCGTTCAGGCGGGCGTTTTCGCTGTCGGCTTTGTTGACCGCCAAAACGATCGGCGGCAACAATTTGCCATCCACCTGCCTCTGGCGTTTTCGCAGCATGTTTGCCACTTCCTGATCTGCCTGCGTGACGCCGCTGATCGCGTCCACCACCAACACCACCACGTCCGCTTCCTCGATCGCCACTTCCACCTGGGCACGAATCTCATCAATGAACGCTGCGGAACCAATCGAAAGAGGCGCCTGGTCGCGCTGCTTGCTGGGGTCAATACCGCCCGTGTCGACTGCGAAAAAGTTGTGTCCAGCCCAGTTGCCTTCCGCCACAAGGCGGTCGCGCGTGGTGCCTGGAACGTCATCAATGATGGCGAGTCGCTGTTCCACCAGGCGGTTGAAGAGGGTGCTTTTGCCCACGTTTGGTCTTCCGACGAGCACAATGACAGGTTTGTCCATGAAAATTCCTGATATTTTTTCTTAATTATCTTGTGATAACGACTTCAATTAAACCAGGCAGAGTCGAATCAAGCCGCAGTTCCGGGCGGTCGAGCTCAACTTGCGGGGATAATTGGTAAGTGCCTTCAGTCAGTCCAGACAGGTCCAGGGTGACGTGCAATGAAGCGGTCCCAATGTTTTCGAGCAGGTTCATTGGTCCGGAAATGTACACATCCACAGTTTGCGGTGAGAGCTTGGCTTGCAGACCCCCTGCCAGATTGATGGCAGTCACTGGCACCCCAAGGATTTGCGTGGAGTTGTAAATGGCTTCCACACCTACCGAAACCATCGCGGATTGATCACCGATCACGACGATGCCTTCAGGCAGCTGCAAGCCAACGCGAGACTCAAAACTTTGCTGTGCGCCATTCAAATTGACTGGTTCGGTCTCAATATAGGCTGGCATACTGCGGATAAGATCAGGGTCCGAGGCATAGACTGTTAAAGTCGGCGGATTCACCACGATGCTGGTCAGGTGATAGCCTTGTGCCACAGATCCATTGGTAACGATCTTGACAAAAACATTCCGGTAGCCGACCAATTGCTCCACGTCGATGTTCACTTCCACACGATTTGGGCTGAGCACCACCCCGTCCACCACTACCCCGGCGTCATTCAGAGGCTTCAGGTCCAGGGTGCGGCTGATGCTGGAAGTCAGTTCAGAAACGTTGATCGTGGCAGCCACCTCCACCACTGTTTGCACCAGCGATTCAGGTCCTACCAGCTTGGACTCCGATTGGCTCAGCCTGGTGTCGCGGATCTGAAACCCCACGGGCAAGCTGCCCGTCTGGATCAGGCTGATGGGCATCGACTTCGAAGCCACCTTCTCAAGGGAAAGTTCCACCGAAGCAGGAGAGACCTCCACCACTTGCGCCGGTCTCAAATCAACAATTACCTCGGGAGTAAGGATGTGATCGCCAGCTTCCAGCCCCGAAAGGTTGATATTGGCGCTAATCAGGCTGAGGTCGTTTGACAACCGGGCGTGCACGGAGCGCGGCGCCTTGAGGGTCAACGTAACGCCCTGCACTTGCTGGTGCGTAATGACAAGGTCCGGATTTTGCCCCAGGATCTCAAGTTTGATTGGCGTTTCATACGTTATGGTTTGGTTCGGATCACTTGCAGTAACTGATGAAACCCAGACAATGATAGCCAGCGCCAACGCGGTCATCAATGTTGGCAGGAAATTCAGGAGTTTACGAATTGGTTTCATCGGTTTCCTCCTCGTCTCCGGGCTTGCGCAGTCTGAAATATGAGAGCCACGACTTCTGGCGTTTTAGAACTTCGCTGGAGGTCATAAAGGCGCGCATATTGTTCATCAGCCGGTCGCTGTCCAGCCTGCGGATCAACCGTCCGCGATGGGCAATCGAGATCGTTCCAGTTTCTTCTGAGACGACCACCGCGATCGCGTCGCTGACTTCGCTGATTCCCAGCGCAGCGCGGTGGCGCAGCCCCATCGAACGTTCAACCGAAGCATTCAACACGCCGCTGCTGGAAAGCGGCATCACGCAGGCAGCGGCTTTGATGCGATTCTCGTCAATGATAACCGCGCCATCATGCAGAGGTGTGTTGGGATAGAATATCTGCATCAGAAGCTGCGGTGTCACCATGGCGTCCATCAGTACACCGTTTTTATAGTAGCTGTCCAGGAATTGCCTTCGCCGGAGAATGATCAGCGCGCCGTGCTGGCGTTGGGCGAGCTGAACAACTGCGGCGGTGACGGCTTGCAGCATCTGCTCGAGCTGTTCACTGGTTTTCGCGCTGCGATGCTTGAACAAGCCCAGGTCACTGACGTTGCCCATGCGTTCAAGCCCGCGCCGGATCTCCGGCGCCAAAACGACCGGGATCGCAAAGATCAACGCGGGAGAGATCGTGTCGACCAGCCAGGAAAAGCCAGGCAGATCGAGCAGCGAGATAAGCAATGTAACCAGAATAATGATCAGGAAGATACCGCGAAGCAGGGTTTGGGCTTCAGTGTCCCGCAGAAGGTAAAGGATGAATGCAAAAACGATCGTGACGAGCACGATATCCAACAAGCTGGACCACGTAAAACGTTCCAGGATGAATAAAAGATTACTCCACAGTTCCTGCATAATAGTAATGCCTTACCTGTCTTAAAGTATACCCTGTAAAATCAGCTTTTCCCGGCTCTATTCTCAAATTTTTGTGAAATAGACCTCTCCGGGCATCAAGCCATGTTTGCGCAAAAAATTGTTATAAAGTACCGGGTGTACTGGCGGTTCATCGTCCCCATAGGTGAATCCCAAAACTTTTGCTTCTTCCAGCGAGAGGAGATCTTTTGTCACGATCAGCATGTCGGTCAAACCAGTCAGGTACTGCTTCAGCAGCGGGAAACTGATTGTTGATGGCAGCAGGTCGGACCGAAAAGGCGCGTGAGCCAGGTAAACAGCCATACCCTGCTCAATGCGGAATATCATCAACTGGACCAATTCCCCGCCATGATAAACTGCCACTACCGTGCGCTGACCCAACAAACGATAAAGGTCTTCAGCCCCCCAGGTCTGATCGGTCTTCTCCTCCATGAAGTCAGAAGCAGTCGCAAAATCCTTCGGATCGAGATGGCTCAAGCGGAGGTTGCCTTCCGCAGAGTTCACTTCAAAAGGTAATAGTCCCAAAGCGCTAAAGTGCCCAGAAACCTGGCTGTAAGTGTAGGTAAAACTGATGTCGGTGAAAATTGCCTTGTCCGCAAGGCGTATTTTTTCTGATTGAGGCGATTGGGCATTGATGCGTGTCAAGGCTGCGGTTTCGTCCAATCCGCGGTCTTCCATCAGCCGCTGGAGCCGTACCTTATCATTAGCGGCAATCGCCCAAAGCGCATCACAATGTTTATCGATTCCGGACTCGAAGAGCTTAATGGCTTCAATCGCAACAACCCTGCGTTGGGTTTTGCCAATGGTTTCAAGAAGTTTCTGAGTGACCAACGGGTGAATCATCGCTTCCAACTCAGCCAAAGCGGCAGCATCGCGAAAAACAATTCTTCCAAGTTTGCCGCGATTGATTTGCCCATCGTTGAGCGTCAGGTCTGAACCAAAACGCGCAATGAGGGGTTGATACGCGGGATTGCCAGGGAGATAGGTTTCCTGTGCTGCCAGGTCGGCATCGATCGTCAGAACTCCGAGATTAGCCAGGATTTGCCGCACCACACTCTTGCCGGATGCGATGTTGCCCGTTATACCGATCACAAAGGGTTCGGGTTGCATTTCTTAAGTATAACAAAACATCGCTCTGCCGAGAAAAAACTTCTCAGATGCTATAATCTGTTTATGTTAACTGACAGGGTCACGCAGTATTTGACAAAAGATTGTAGAGTCGATCCCGAACAACCATTAGTAGCGGGTGTTTCAGGCGGGGCTGACAGCCTTTGCCTGGTCCATTGCCTGAAAGAAGGCGGATTCAATCTGATTGTTGGGCACTTGGATCACGCTCTGCGTGAGGCTTCAGCCGCCCAGGCGGATGCCTTAAGGCGTCATATGGCTGAATTGGGGTTGCCTTTCTTTTTTGAAAGACAGGATGTGGGGCAATTCGCTGCCCAAAACAAACTCGGCATAGAAGAAGCGGCGCGTTTGTGCCGATATCGCTTTTTGTTCAATCTCGCGCGGGAGCATGGCGCCCAGGGAGTCGTGGTGGGGCACCACGCCGATGACCAGGTGGAAACCGTCCTGATGCACTTCTTGCGAGGAAGCGGGTTGAACGGGCTGACGGGTATGCAGCCGAGGAGTATCGTAAACGAAATCGATCCAGAGTTACCGCTTTTTCGCCCGATGCTAAACATCCATCGGAACGAAATCCAGCAATACTGCCAGGCTCACGGTTTGGAAGTGCTTGAAGATGAGAGCAACACTGACCCCAGTTTCTTTCGTAACCGTCTGCGCCACGAACTGATCCCTCAATTGTTTAGCTACAATCCGGGTTTTAAACAATCTCTCTTGCGTACTGCCGAAACCCTTTCAGCCGACAGGCAATTACTCGAATCCTTAGCTGCTGAGGCTTTTAGCCGCACGCTTGTGCGAGCCGAGAAGAACGCGCTGGTTTTGAGCCGGGAAGTTTTCTTAGGTTTGCACCTCAGCTTGCAAAGAATGATCATCAGGCAAGCTTTTGTGAGATTGAGCCCTAAGTCACGCGATCTTGCTTTTGATGCAGTCGAAAGAGCGTTGGCAGCCATTGGGAATGGCGGACCACTGACGCCGCTGACGGCTGGGTTGTGGGTTTCCTGTTTTGAGAACGATTTTGTGATTGCCTCCCGTTCGTATCAGCACAAACATACAGATTACCCTCAACTGACTGACCTTTCAGGCTCCAAGCTGAAACGTGGCGCCAGGTTTGCCCTCAACGCCGGTTGGTACCTGACTGCTGAGGTTGTGGATGCTTGCAAGTATAAAGTTCTGCCCGAAGAACTTAAGATCCATCCACTACATGCCTGGCTCAATCCGCTTGACATCGAATGGCCGCTCGAAGTCCGTCCAATGCGGACTGGAGAACGCTGGTCGCCTTTGGGCATGGCGCTGAAGCATCAAAAGTTAAGCGACTTCTTCGTAAACCAAAAAATCCCCAGGTCAGCACGTGCAAAATGGCCTTTGGTGCTGAGTGGAGGATCCATCCTTTGGGTGGCTGGGCTGCGTATTGCCCAGGCCTGGCGTTTACAGGGAGATGAATGTGAAATCCTGCATCTCCAGTTGCACCCGCCAACTGGTTAGTTGACCCAGTAAAACTGAAGCAACTTTTCCCGAATGGCAGGGTAATTGGGATAAAGCACCGAAGCCCCACCCAAAGTCGTGCCTGGAACTGCGTCATCAGGGGTCAATCGAAAAGTCGTGAACTCCATGTCCGTAAATTTCTTTACTGGCAACGCGTAAAGGATAAAATCCGCGGCTTTCATATCCGTCTGAACAGTCCTAAAAACAGCCCGGATGACATTATCCAGGTTCAGAATCTCAGACGGCTGGAGAGCTTTTTTAGCCATGGCCTGGATCATTTCCTGAGCCCTGCGTGTTCGGTCAAAATCTGATGAGTTCAAACGGGCGCGTACATACCAAAGCGCTTCATCCGAGTTCATCGGCACTTCGCCAGGCTCCACGACGCACCAACCAGAAGCATTCATGTGACATTCGTCTTCCATGTGTTCGCTGACCGTAACCACGACCCCATCCAAAACGTCAACCAGATGTTTAAAACCTTGAAAATCCACCATGGCATAGTGGTCGGGTCTGAAGCCAAAATTGGCAGCAAATGTGTCGCTCAATCCCTGCCAGTCCCCAAAAGGAAAAGCAGTATTGAGGCGTTGTTCACCCAGGTTCGGGATGTTGACCCACAAATCGCGCGGGAAAGAGATCAGGTGCACCTCGTTGGTTCGGGTATTCAGACCCACCAGCAGCATCACATCCGTGCGGTAGCCAAGTTCGGGGCGGAAATCCGAGCCAAGCAGGAGGATTGTTTTGACTTCACTGGGGATGGGGATGGCGTCCGGGCTATTCGCAAGCCAGGGATCATCCGCATAACGGTCTGGCGTATGCCAAAGGTTGGTCAAAAAACCGGGATTGCCATTTCGCATCTCGTTCACACTCTGGACTGCCAGAAAAACAAAAAGCAGGGCAGCCAGAATGAGCAGGATGCCCCATGGAAACCGATGTTTCCGTTGGTTCTTAACGGTATATGTCATATTCACATCAATTTAAAGAGATATTTAGATTTTTTCGCCTTCAGAAGTCTCTTCGGGAATGGGATAGCCATTCTCTTCTGCCAGGCTGCGAAGTTTATTGCCCACTTCGCGCCACTGCACCTTGGAAATGCCAAGTTTCTGACGGATCCGATCCTTTTCGACGCCGTTTGTGAGGTCGATCAGTGCGCTCGTCCAGCGCAGCATGTCGAAGGAAATGTGCTTTTCCATTCTGGCAGCTTTGGTGACATCTTCCAACAAATATTCAAGGCGGCGCTGTGACCATGGGAAAACCTGGTCTTTGATTTGATACTTCTCGGCATACTCGCGATAAACTTCCACCCAGTTGGCGGAAACCTCAACCTTGCGTTCCTTGTAGCGATAGCGCGACTGACCATACCGTACATGGATGTACGCCTGGTCAGGATTCTCAATTTCAAGATGGTTGGTCATCAGGCTCAGGCATTCGCCCTTTTTCATGGCGGTTTCGAGCACGAGCAGCATCAACGTATAGGGTCGTGGGTCGGGGTTGGCGGCTGTTCGTAATGCGTCAGCAACATCCAACGCGCGGGTGTATTCGGTTGGAGTGAGCACAGTCGGTAGCGGGCTGATAACTGTTTTTTGTAATACTTTCTCAGCGGGATCAGAACTTAGCACGCCGCCTTTTACCAGCCAGCGAAAAAATGACTTGATGGAAGTAATACGGCGGGAAAGAGTTTTAGGGCTGCAGGGAACTTCGCGGTCCTTATCAAGCCAGCCAAGAAAGTCTTCAAGATCCTTGGTTGTGATCTTGCCGATTGCTTTATCTGTTGGCAGAAAGCTTTCCAGCAGTGCCAGGTCTGCAGTAAAAGCTTTAAGCGTATGGTGAGACCTGCCCTGGTCGCGCAGGTAGATTTTCCATGCTTGAATCGCAGGTCGAAGCAGGGTGCTTTCCTGGATATGTGCGCTGACAACTTCAGACTGTGCGTTCATGTCGACTCCAACGTTTCGTATAGTCATTATTTTGAAATTTAAGTTTAATCCCCCTCCGGGTGTTTGTCAACCGGAACAAGTGGTCTGTAATTAGCGATTTATTTGGATACGATGTCAGGTTGCGCAGTTCAACCTGACATCGGAAACCTTAATTTTTTGAGGGATATACTGCCAGCAACCGTGACTAAAAGCGTGTAAGTCAGGTGGTTATCCTTTTACATTGACGCCCTGTAGGGAAAAGGCACCTGTGCCCGCGTAGCAGGGTAAGCCTTTTCCTCCTCACAATGTGGTTGACGCGGGCGTCAACCCTACGAAAGGAAGGTAG